>Ga0310344_10004641_pt1 | contig 10190 bp, 7 predicted proteins | sample HC15DNA20200_MG_FD_203801 | JGI IMG/M metagenome (GOLD analysis project Ga0310344, IMG submission 203801) | Marine microbial communities from station ALOHA, North Pacific Subtropical Gyre - HC15-DNA-20-200_MG | ecosystem: Environmental > Aquatic > Marine > Oceanic | place: Pacific Ocean: North... | reverse complement strand
TCTGCCAGTATTTTGCAAAACCCTAGAGTGTCGTCTCCAGCTAAAGATTTACCGTTAGCTTTAAAAGGATACTTTGCAACCTTATAAGGTATTTTTTTTGTTTTTGCTAAATCTTCAGTAATCCCAATGTAAGATATTTCTGGTTGACAATAAATGCATGCAGGAACAACTAACGGTTTGTCTGACAAATCTTTATTGACGTTTATAACTTCATTTATTAACAAAAACCCTTCTTCGCTAGCTTTGTGAGCAAGCATCAAACCTCCAATAACATCTCCTATAGCAAATATGTTATCTATGTTAGTTCTAAAATTATTATCAACTTTTATGAATCCAAATTTATCTGTTTTGACACCAGCTGATTTAAGATTAAGGCCAGAAGTATTTGGAATTCTACCAGTTGATACTAATACTTTATTTACATTTTCAATAATATCTGATTCTTCATTTGACAAAATAATGTTTGCCATAGAATCTTGATTTATTATTTCTTTAACAGCAGAAGATTCAAAAATCTTTATACCCCTTTTTTCGTAGGACTTTTTAAGCTCAATAGAGATTTCAGAATCCAAAGAAGATAAAATACTTTTCTCACTTTCAACAATTGAAACTTCTATACCAAAGCTTGAATAGAAGTACGCAAATTCAATTCCAATATATCCGCCACCAATTATGCATATTTTGTTTGGGAGAGTGTCTGAGTTTAAAACATAGTCGCTGTCAACAATTAATTCGCCATCTGGTTTCAAATCTTCGGGGAAATAAGGAGTAGATCCAGTAGAAATAATAATTTGTTTAGCAGAGACTAATGAAGTAGTGGAATCGCTAGATTCTATTTCTAAAGTGTTTGAATCCTTAAATTTTGCGTGCCCTTCGAGGATGGAAATATCTTTATTTGAAAGCAAAGTATTTAAGCCACTTTTAAGTCTTCTAACAGTTGTTTTGCTGTGCTGAACAATTTTTTTATAGTCAAAGGTTAGATTATCAAAATTAAAGCCTCTTTTTTTTGATTTGTTTAAAAGTTCGTCTGCAATTTCAGCAGATTTTAATAGTGATTTCGAAGGTATACATCCTCTGTTTAAACAAGTTCCTCCTAAAGTGTCTTTTTCAATTAGTGCAGTATTAAAACCCAATCTCGCTGACTCAATTGCTGCAACATAACCACCTGGACCACCACCAATAACGACAATATCAAAATCATCCATATGAATATCGTACATTTTAATTAAATCTAAATCTAATGACTTTTTGATAAATTTGAACATAATAGATGTTATATATCTAATATGGAAATGAAACTATGGGCTGAGACACCCAGGTTACAAACGGGATGGGGTCAAGGCTCTTCAATGATGAGAACAAGTGCAGGCACTAAGTCTGTCCCAGTAAGGTTATTAATTACAGAAATTAGAGATGGAGAAGAAAAGAATGTACGCATCTTACACAAGTTGAGCTCCGTTTTTAATTCTATAGTTGAAAAAGAAGAAGATATAGAATTATCTAAAGAAGAATACGGTTTAAAGATTGTAAAGACAGTAAAGGGCAATAAGTATAATATTGAAATGTGGGATCAGTGGGTTGTTTTTTCAAGAAAGATTTATGACAATATCGAAAAAATTATTAAAGGTATTTAATTGAGCAAAGATTACAACGAAACTTTAAATTTACCTAAGACTGAATTTCCAATGAGAGCAAATTTAGCTCAAAATGAACCTTCAATTTTAGAATTTTGGAAGCAAAAGAATATTTATCATTCTATCAAAGATAAAAGCAGAGAAAGTTTTGTTCTGCATGATGGGCCACCTTTTGCTAATGGGAAAATTCATATAGGACATTGTCTTAATAAAATCTTAAAAGACATTATCATAAAATATAATTCAATAATTGGAAAAGGGATTGATTATATACCTGGTTGGGATTGCCATGGCTTACCTATCGAACACCAGGTTTCAAAAAAGATTAAAGATAAAAATATTTCCAAATCAAAGATTAGAGACTTATGCGAAGAATTTGCTCTATCTTTTGTCTCCATACAAAAAGAAGAATTTAAAAGACTAGGTATTTTTGCTGATTGGGACAAACCTTATCTTACCATTAACCCTGAATTTGAGACTAACCAAATTGATGTTTTTTGGAACATGTATTCGAAAGGTTATATTTACAGAGGATTAAAGCCAGTAAATTGGAGCCCAAGTTCTAGAACAGCACTTGCAGAAGCTGAGCTAGAGTACCCGGATAATCATATTTCAAAAAGTGTTTATGTTAAGTTCAAAATCGAAAATTCTATTGATTTCTTAGGAGACTTCCAAGAATCATTGTTTTTGATTGTTTGGACAACTACCCCATGGACACTTCCTGCTAATAAAGCAGTCGCAATTAACAAATCTTTCGAATATGGAATATACAAGACCGACAACAACTATGTAATTATCGAAGAAAGTCTATCACAAAAATTAGAGGAGAAACTTGGTAAAAAATTTATTCTTTTTAAAAAAATAAATGGAAATGAATTAACAAATTTAAAATACTTGTCACCTTTAACTGGCGAAGTTTCACCAATTGTTGCTGCTGATTATGTTACAAAAGAATCAGGCACAGGGTTGGTTCATACCGCACCTGGACATGGTTCAGATGACTACAATACAGGAATAAAAAATAATTTAGAAATCTATTCACCTGTAGATAGTGCTGGAAGATTTACAGAAGATGCAGGGAATGGTTTAACTGGACTTAATGTATTAAAAGAAGGTAATGACAAAATAATAGCTATCTTAGACGAAAAAAAACTTTTACTCTTTTTAGAAGATTACAATCACCAATATCCATACGATTGGAGAACAGGGAAACCAACTATTTTTAGAGCCACTTACCAATGGTTTGCATCTGTTGATAAATTTAAAGATTTAGCTTTACAAGAAATATCAAAAGTTAGATGGTATCCAGAAAAAGTCATTAATAGAATATCAGGCATGGTTAAAGAAAGAGCCGATTGGTGTATTTCTAGACAAAGATCCTGGGGTCTTCCAATACCTGTATTTTATTTTAAAGATAGCGGAGAAGTATTTATTAATGATGAAATTATTGAAAATATTAAAGATATCTTTTCAAAAAAAGGTTCTTCTTCATGGTGGGAATTAGAAATCGAAGATTTGTTACCTAAAAAATACAAAGAAAATGCAAAGGATTTGAGGAAAGGAGAAGACACTCTAGATGTATGGTTTGATTCTGGTTCTTCATGGAAATCAGTTCTAATAAATGATAATAAGTATCCTGCTGATATGTACTTGGAAGGAAACGATCAACACCGAGGATGGTTTCAAAGTAGTCTTCTTACTTCAGTATCAGTAAACAATATAGCACCATACAAAGCTGTTTTGACCCACGGTTTTGTTGTAGATAGCAAAGGACAAAAGATGTCTAAATCTAAAGGGAATGTATTTGATCCTAATAAAATTATCAAAACAAATGGCGCAGATATTTTAAGATTATGGGTTGCTTCCGAAGATTATTCGTCCGAAGTTAGAATATCAGACGATATTTTATCAACTGTTACAGATAAATATAAAAAAATTCGTAATACACTTAGATTTTTATTAGGAAATCTCCATGATTTTGGATTAACAAACAAATTAAATGTTAACGATTTAGAAGAAATAGATAGATGGATTTTAGCAAGATTGTCAAAAACAAAAGAAAATTACAATAAAAATTTTGATTCTTACTTGTTCCATATTGGTATCAACGATATTATTCATTTTTGCAGCAATGACTTAAGTTCAATATATCTAGACATTCAAAAGGATGTACTTTATACGTATTCCATAAATTCGAAAGAAAGAATTTCATGTCAGACTTCTATGTCTATACTATTTAGAGAAATATCCATTATGTTGGCTCCAATACTTTCTTTCACGACTGAAGAAGCATGGCAATCAAGTAATTATTTAAAAGGTAGCGTTTTTGAAGCTTCATTGTCAAATGAAATATTTTCTCATTCAGAGATTGAATTTAAATGGGAAAAGTTACTAGAATTAAGGAATATTGTCTTAAAAGAGATAGAAGAACAAAGGAAAGATAAAGTTCTTGGTAATTCACTAGAAGCAAAGGTCAAAATAAACTGCCCAAAAGAAAAAATTGATTTTATAAATGAAAATCTAAATCTATTAAAAAAAATCTTGATTGTTTCTGAATTAGAAGTCTCGAGTACATCAGATGAAAACTTTTATGTCGAAGTTGAAAAGACCAAAAACATTAAATGTTTAAGATGTTGGATGTATTTCAATAAAGAAAGTTTTGCTAAATCCGATAAAAATATTTGTACAAAGTGTGAAGAACAATTAAAAATTTAGCTATTCAGTTATAATTATCATTAAAAATGAAAGAACAAGAAAAGAAACATCATGTTGTAGTAGTAGGTGCAGGATTTGGAGGATTGTACGCAGTCCATGAATTAGTTGATACTAATGTAGAAGTAACGCTAATTGATCGAAGAAATTTTCATCTATTCCAACCTCTGCTATACCAAGTTGCTACAGGAACAATTTCTGCTCCAGACATAAGTGCACCTATCAGATCAATCTTTGGTGACAAGAAGAATGTAACAGTCAGGATGGATTCTGTAACTGGAATAGAACCAAATAGTAGATATGTTCAGACATATAGCCATTCAAAGATAAGATATGATGATTTAATTATTGCTACAGGTGTTAGTCATCATTATTTTGGTCACCATGATTGGCAAAGACATGCTCCAGGACTTAAAACCGTTGAAGATGCTCTTGAGATAAGAAGAAGAATTTTTACAGCTTTTGAATTGGCTGAAAATGAAACCGATCCCATAAGACGAAAGCAATTTTTAAGATTTGTTATAGTTGGTGGAGGCCCTACGGGTGTTGAACTAGCAGGAGCAATGGCGGATTTAGCTTTTATAACATTAGATAAACATTTTCACAATTTAGAAACCAAAAAAGAATGTGAAATCTATTTACTAGAAGGCTTACCTAACATTCTTCCAAGTTTTAAAGAAAGTTTGTCAAAGATTTCTAAAAAATATCTTGAGAATATGGGAGTAAAAGTTTTAGTTAATTCTTTAGTTACTGACATTCAAAATGATACAGTTTTCTTTACAAGTGATGGAGAAAAGAAAAGTATAGAATCTAAGACGATTCTTTGGGGAGCAGGAGTAATGGCTTCTGTAATGGGCAAAATCTTAAATGACACAACAGGAGTTGAATTAGATAAAGTAGGCAGAGTTTTAGTTAATAAAGATTTTACTTTACCAAACTATGACAACATATTCGTTATTGGAGATTTGGCTAGATTTACAGTTGGAAAAGAAGAGTATCTTCCTGGAATAGCCCCTGTTGCTATGCAATCAGGTGTTTTTGTAGCCGAACTAATAAAGAAGAGAGCTGCTGGCAAAGATTATAAAAAAGAATTTAAGTATAAAAACAAGGGTAATTTGGCAGTAATCGGACGGAATAAAGCGGTCGCAGATCTAGGTTATTTCACTACAAAAGGTTTTATAGCATGGATTTTATGGATTTTTATTCATATTTGTTACCTAATCGGCTTTGATAACAAGGCTTCAGTTCTTGTTAAATGGGCGCTTAACTATTTCAACCAAGATAAAGGCACAAGACTAATTTTCTTAAAATAACACAAGTTGCTTTAAATCATTTGATACAGTAGTAAATTTGTAATATATTGAAATTATAGTCGATGTTGAGAAAAACTAGAGTATATAGGAGTGATTCAAAAAAACCTTTTCCACTTAGTAGAACTAAGTTTGATTTATTTGTAAATTGTCAAAGATGTTTCTGGTTAGATATTGTAAAAGGTTTAAACTCTGTAAAGTTTGCTCCATTTACTCTAAATATCGCAGTTGATGCTCTTTTCAAAAATGAATTTGATTTTTATAGAGCAAGTAAAGAAAAGCATCCATTGTTTCTTGAAGAAAATTTAAACTATATACCATTTAGCCACTCAAAATTAGATGACTGGCGAAACAACTTTGAAGGAGTACGCTTTGTCGATGAAGAATTAAATCTACAATTATTCGGAGCGGTTGACGATTTGTGGCTCGATATCGATTCTAATAAAGTTGTCGTAGTTGACTACAAAGCAACATCGAAAGCAGGCAGTATAGAAATTTCAGATGCTGGTTGGTGGCCCCAATACAAGAGACAGATGGAATTTTACCAATTTTTACTTACTAAAAATGAAATCGATGTAGATGAGACGGGATATTTTCTCTACGCGAATGGCTTAAAAGAAGGTTTTTTAAATCGTAATGATATACCTATGTTGCAATTTGACCTGACTTTAATTAAATATGTTGGTAATATCGACTGGATACCTAAAAAATTAAAAGAACTTAAATCAGTTCTTCTAAGTGACAAAATGCCAGACCCATCTTCAGAATGTGAAAATTGCAGATACTTTGAAGACAGACAAGAGTCTTTTAGGAAATCAAATTATGGTCAAAATCTTGAATTTGAATTTAACAAATAAATATATTAAGTTAAGAGTAACTTTTTTTACTTTGTTTTATAAAATGGTGGTAGATTGAGAGCTTTTTTTTGGGTTTTAGCCCTATTAATTATACTAATATTTATTTCACCATTTTATAGTTTATATAAAATTGGTACTGGAATCAAAGATAAAGATGTAAACACTCTCAATGCTTACATTGTATGGAATGAAATCCAAGACTCAGTTAAATACGATGTTAGTGAATATTTAAAAAACAGAGAAGAGCTTAGAAAAAAAGATCTAGATAATCCAATAGATGGAGTTTTTGAAGATATAAGAAAAATAGGTGGTGAAATTTTTGGCGGCAAAGCTTTAGATATAGCTATAAAAAAAGTAGTTACTCCAGAAGGAATAATAAAGATAGTTGAAATCGCTGAAAAGAAATCAACTAATAATATTACTGCTGAAAGCAATCCTACAGAAAATAACAATGTTAATATTAAAGAATACTCTCTTGAATCGTTTAATTTTATATCTCCATCTAATTTCGAAGCAACTGTATTAACTCCACAAGGTGATATATATTTTAAGATGAGATTCCATTTTCCAAGATGGCATTTATATACTGTAAAATCACAAAAACTTACAGAAGAGATTGCAAAAAAAGTAGAAGACTCTGTTAATCTTCTTAAAAATCTTAATAAAACTTTGTTTGAAGGACTTAAAGAATAAAAACCTTATTCTAAAAGAAAGATAATGCAAAAGACCCTCTCTCTATGGATGTTAATAGCTTTTTTCTTTGCAATACCTTTTGCTTTCATTTTTCCTGATTATGCAATTCAGTATAAATTTTTAGGTAGTTATTTTATTAGCATCTTAAAAAACTTTGTCCCCTTTTTGATTTTTGGTACTATAACTTACTCTGTTGCTTCATTCGGTTCTAATGCTTCTGCTACAAGAATAGTCCCTTTAACTTTGGGTCTATATTTATTAACGACTTTAATATCAATTACTTATGCTTTACTTATAGGATCCAACATAGAATTCAATACTGGAGAGATTATCCAACTTACTTCTGAACCTCTTTCTACAACCCAAGTTGATTTGGGTTCAACTTTAAGCGTACTAGCTATAGATTTTAAGAATATATTTAATCTGATTCTACAAGGTAATCCAATAGCCATTATGTTACTTTCTATCCTGCTTGGAATTGCTATTAGATTCTCTGGTCCATATGAAACTAAGCTAGTAAGTATATTTTCATATTTTAATGATTTAGTTCTTAAGACAACAAATTATATAATGATGCTTGCCCCAATTGCGATTTTTTCTCTTTTCTCAAATCTACTTGCAACTTTAGATGGAGAAATTATGTATTCTCTAATAAGGTTTGTAATTATAACAATTATTATTTTTCTTCTATACATGTTTTTCTTCTATGGTTCAATTGTTAGATTGATCTGCAAACTTAATCCTTATGACTTTTTCAAACAAATTAAAGAGCCACTTATTTTTGCGTTTTTCTCATCTAGTAGTTCTGCTACTATGCCCCTAACTTTAAAGACAGCAAATAATAATTTAGGTATCAAAAAAGAGGTCTCTTCGTTTGTTGTCCCTGTTGGAGCAACCGTCAATATGGATGGTTCAGCAATATATCTTGGTCTTTCAGCAATTTTTATCTCCCAGCTAATCGGGTTAGAGCTAACTATGGCAGAATATGTGATTATTTCTATGACAGCAACAATAGGCAGTATAGGGGCTGCTGGTGTACCTTCAGTTGCTCTAGTAATGATGACAATTGTCTTCACATCTGTTGGTATACCTATTGAGGCAATAGCTATAATTGCTGGAATTGATAGATTTCTTGATATGTTCAGAACAGCTATAAACGTAACAGGAGATTTAACTATTTCTAAAATCGTAGACCATATAAACAAAATTGGTTAAATCTTTTTTTTTGGTTAATATTACATGTAAATGTTTAGATTAATTAAAGCCTTAATAGAATTCATAAGCAATTTAGATAAAAGAGGTGGAACCAATGGTTCTTCTTCTACTACAGGTTCCAGTGATGATAAAAAGATTAAGAGGCTTCTCATACTATTGCCAACTTTTTTTGTTTTTCTGGCTTTATTGTCAAGTGTTTACACTATTGATCCTGGAGAAGTTGGTGTTGTTCAGAGATTCGGAAAACTATCAGGCTATACAGACCCAGGCTTACATCTAAAGATACCTTTTGTTGATAAACTTACTAAAGTAAACGTAGAGCAAGTTAGAAGAATAGAAATTGGTTTTAGGTCTGATAGAGCCAGAATAAATGTTTTACAAGAATCATTAATGATAACAAAAGATGAAAATATAGTAGATGCTCAAGCAATTATTCAATGGAAAATCAAAGACCCTGGGAACTTTCTTTTTAAGGTTGCTAACCCAGAAATAACAATCAAGAATACAGCTGAAGTAGCACTAAGAAGTGCCATGGGTATAACAAAAATTGATGATGCTCTAACTACTGGAAGGGATGAAATTCAAGTTAAAACAAGAGAATTTTTGCAATTATTATTAGATTCATATAATTCAGGTGTACAAATTACTGACGTGAAACTTCAAATTGTCGATCCACCCGAAGAAGTTAAAGATGCTTTTAATGAAGTTGTCAGAGCAAAAGAAGACAAAGAGAGATTAATCAACGAAGCAAAAGCTTTTTTTGAAGATGTAATTCCTAAAGCAAGAGGTGAAGCCGAAAAAATGATACGAGAATCCGAAGCTTATAGGGAACAAAGGATTGCTAACGCAAAAGGTGATACAGCACGTTTTAATCAAATTTATTCTGAATATAAAAAAGATAAGGCTGTCACTAGAACTAGAATTTACTTAGAAAGAATGGAGCAAATATTACAAAGACCGAAAAAAGTCATTGGTACGGATGCATCAGGAGGGGCAATAAACTTATTGCCACTTAAGGAGGTCTTCAAGGATTAGTCTAATGAAAAAGTTTTTACCACTTATAATCATTCTTTTTATTTTTGTACCAACTTTTATTTATACTGTTGATGAAAGAGAGCAAGCTATAATTACTCAAGTTGGTGAATTCAAAAGAGCTGTAACTAAACCAGGGCTTCATTTTAAAAAACCATTCATTGAAAAAGTAACAAGATTTGAAAAAAGAATTTTATCTACAGATGCAGCACCTGGTCAGTATCTAACACTAGATAAAAAGAGGCTCGTAGTAGATTTTCTTGCTAGATGGAAGATTGAAGATCCTTTGATTTTCTTTAAATCCGTTAGAAATCTATTTAGTGCAAATACAAGAATTGAAGATATTGTTTATTCTGAACTACGGGAAGAGTTAGCTACTCATAATATTAATGAAGTAATTGCTGAAAACAGAGAGTTGATTATGGATGCGGTCAAAGAAGGTAGCAGGGAAAAACTTAAAGAATATGGTATCGAATTGATTGATGTGAGAATTAAAAGAGCGGATCTTCCTTCAGAAGTTCAACAAAGTGTATTCGACCGAATGGTTGCAGAAAGACAAAGGATTTCTAAAAGATATCGTTCAGAAGGCGAAGAAGAGTCAGCTAAAATTCGAGCAGAAACCAACAAACAGAAAGAAATTATACTAGCAGAAGCTTATGCAAAAAGTGAGAAAGTAAAAGGTGAGGGCGATAAAGCTGCTACTAAGATTTATTCTGATTCTTATACAAGAGATCCAG
>Ga0310344_10004640_pt1 | contig 10191 bp, 5 predicted proteins | sample HC15DNA20200_MG_FD_203801 | JGI IMG/M metagenome (GOLD analysis project Ga0310344, IMG submission 203801) | Marine microbial communities from station ALOHA, North Pacific Subtropical Gyre - HC15-DNA-20-200_MG | ecosystem: Environmental > Aquatic > Marine > Oceanic | place: Pacific Ocean: North... | reverse complement strand
GGGTGCATAGTTGAAGTCACCATCTCCCTGGATATTGATGACGATGCGATCACGTGATCGCGCCGCAAGCGCTGCACCCGCACTGGAGCCGAGGACGTAGCCGAGTGCAGCTGCCGGGTACATGCCGAGGTAACTGTACGGCCGGTCATGCTCCCAAAGCTGGGCATGGTGAGAACCTGCGAAAATAGTCCCTGATGCGAGGCACCAGTCATGCTCCCTGATCAACGGCCAGAGCTCGGCAAAGATTCGTGCCGTGCTGACGGGACTCTGATTCCATCCTGCCCGTTTTTCTTCAACCGCCTTTTCGACCATTGCGACGCGAGCATCGCGGTTGGACTTCTTGTGTTTCACCGCACGTCTTGAAGCGGTCACTCTCGCACTTTGGTCAAGTTTTTTCTTCGTGGCACCAATGATTGCAGGCAGGCTAGCCTCTGCGTCCACTTTCAGGTCAAAATCGCCGCCGGTATCGCGTAGTGGACGGACCGGTGGGCGGACATTGCCAAAACCGATGCCCATCAGGTCACGATCGTCGAAAGCCCGAACACTGGGCCCCTGGATGGACGCCTGCGCACCAGGCCGCTCGAGTCCGAGCACATAATCATAGTTTTCGTCGGCCCCCGGCCCGCAGCACGGATGTGTCTGCGGAAAGCTCATTGGCCCCCAGGTCGCCCGCGTTTCAACCGAGGCACCGACCAGTTCCGCAAGCTCGACAACCTGCCTGATGCCCTCGGGCGTCCGTAGTCGACCGACGTTGATACGTGGGTTGTCTGCCACGGCCAGTGCCGAGGCAATGCGATCAGCGTTGGCGGCACTGATAGCGGGAATATCCGGTGGACGATACGCCGGCACCTGCACGTCGCCGGCTTCCTGTTTCTGGATTTCGGCATCAAGGACCACGACCACCGGCGCCATCGGCGGTGTAATGGCCTGCCGGTAGGCTTCCTGCAGTGCGTCCAGCGTTTCCTCAAGTGTCTCGGGCTTTGCGTCCCACTTCGTGTAGGCGCGAACCATACCGGCGATATCGTCCGCAGTATGTTGTTGCCGCCTGCCGAAATCCTCCCGGCCAATCAGCACGATGACCGGCGACTGGCCCAGAAAGGCCTGGTAGATCGCCATCGAGGCATGCTGCAGGCCGATCGTTCCCGATACGAGCGCACAGATAGGCCTGCCCTCGGAACGGGCATAGCCGTGACACATGTCCACGGCCGATTCTTCGTGGAGCGCCGTGATGAACTCGGGCATCACGTTCGGGTTGTCGCCATAATTGGCGATCGATTCCTGCAATCCTTCAAAGGTCGAACCCGGATTCGAGACCACATACTCGATGCCGAGATCCCCGAGCACATCGACCATCAGGTCGGATCCGGGCCGTTTAACGGCCGGTTCGGCAACGGATGGCGGCATCGCGGCACCAACCTCGCGGGCCATCTCCTCCGGCGAAGGTACCGGGGTGCTCGCGGAGGTCGCAGCCTTTGTCCTTTCCTGCGCTTTAGCGGCGTCATTGCCACCCGGTATGATCGTTGCAGCCCCGGCCGCGGCACCAGTACCGAGAAACACCCGGCGGCTGATGTGTACCTTGTCGTCTTCAGACCTGTCCGTCATCACGATGCCTCTGTCAGAAATTGCTGCGCATCCCGAAAAGATAGCAGAACGCCCGACTATTCGGCGAGCTGTTTCGTATATCGCACACTGATCGCGAATATAGTCAGAGTGCGGATACCGCCGCATGCGCTGCCCGAGCAGGAAAAGCACGATGGCGAAGGCGAAATCCTGACCGGATGTTTCCCGAGTTCGGGGACCGGTCAGTACAACGTGATGTTTCCCATTTCCTGAACGTCGATGACCAATTACTCCTCGTCGAACGCCAGCACGAAGCTAACCGGCACCCCCATGCTGATGCTGTCAAGGCCTGCGATCGCTCGCAACGCTTCAACGCCTTCCCCAAGCGCGAACTCCCACGCATTAACAATGACGGGGCGATTGGTCGTAACTAGCAGGCTGTGATCACCTACGCGCGCCACCTTGACATCCATCGCCAGCCGCCGCTCGGATCCATGCAACGACAGATTCGCTTCGACATTCATGTCCGTCGACTCACCGGGCTGAAGGGCGTTGACAACTGCGCTGTCGACCTTTGCGCTGACTTCCGCAGTTGGGTGGTTCTCGGTGTCGAATAGCATCTCCCGCATGCGATCGTCCCGAAGCTCGATGCTGGTATCGACGCTGCCGAGGTCAATGGTCACGGAAACCATGCCATCGGCATCCACGCCGCCACTCAGGGTACCGAACTGGTGTACCTCGGCCATATTGATGGCCTTTGTCGATACGAAACTCAGTGCGGACTGCTCGCCGTTCAGGTCCCACTCTGCATGCGCCGGTGCCGCAATCAGGAGCGCCAGTGGGATCATCCATTTGTTCATCGTCCTACCTCTAGAGTCTGTTCTTATAAATTTGCTGCGATCTCCAGTATAACCGCGAACAGACCATCGATATCCTCCTTGCGCGCACGCCAGTTGGCAAAAGCCGGTCTGAAGATCGTACGAGGACCAATCTTCGACGTCCCGATGAGATAACGACCGTCCTCCAGGACTGCTGCGCCCAGCCGGATGTTCAGGTCGTCGAGTTCCTCGTCACTGAGGCCACCCGGGTTGTAGCGAAATGAAACGACGTTGAGCTGGGGGTCATTCATGAGATCGAACTGCTCAGATTCACGGACTTTGTCCGCGCAGTGCTGCGCGATATCCAGGCAGTGCTCTACAAGTCGCCGGTGTCCGTTCCTGCCATACGCCTTGAGCGTCGCCCAGACCGCGAAACTCCTCGCTCGCCGCGAACTTTCGGGTCCGATCGACCCGGGCGTCGGACGATCCGGATCGTCATCGGCAAGGTAGTCGGCACTGTAGCGAAACGCACGCGCCATCAGCCCCTGATTGCGAACGAACGCATAGCCCGAGTCATAGGGCACGTTCAACCACTTGTGCCCGTCCACCGTAACCGAATCCGCCTTTTCTACGCCTTCAACGAAGTGAGCGGTTCGTGGAGATACCGCGGCGAACAGGCCGAACGCGCCATCGACGTGCACCCAGCAATTGTGTTCCCGTGCCAAGTCGATCATGTCCTTGACCGGATCGAACTCACCGGCATTCACCTCTCCGGCGTTGACAACGACAAGTGCAGGTGCGCCATCGAGATCAACAAGTCCTTTCTCCATGGCATCGATGTCGAGTCGGCCGAAGTCATCACGCCGAAACTGGTGTACGTTGGTATGCCCAATACCCTGAGTTGCGACGCATTTCAACGTCGCTGCATGAACAAACCCGGACGTCAATACTGGCACTGGCGGCATACCGGCCAGGCCGGACTCCGTTACGTCAACCCCCTGTTGCTCACCCCACCACTGCCGCCCGGCCGCAAGACAAACAAAATTCGCCATCGTCGCGCCGGTGACCATCACGCCGGACCAGCTCTCGGGCAAGCCTAACAGTTCCTTCAGCCAACGCAGTCCCTGCATCTCCATTTCGACGCCGGTCGGTGACAAGAACCAAGTATAGGGAATCGCCTCATACGCAGTCGCGAGCAAATCGGCGGCAAGCGCCGCCGGAGTGCTACCGCCCGTGACGAAATGGTAGGACTTTGGACCGACGGCATTAGCACCCGCTACATCGTTGAGCTCAAGGAGACGCTCGATCGTGGCGGCTGCCCCGCAGCCATCTTCGGGGAGCGACTCGTCCCTGAATCCCTTGAGCGTATTGCCAGCATCATGGGGGAATGCAACTCGATCGTCGATACTGCCAATCACCTTTGGCAGGGCCGTCGTCAGCTGACCCATCAGGGTGTTTATCTCCTGGCGAAACTCACTGCTCAAGTCGTGGTCACTCATGCTGACTGTTTTCCTCGATTTAACCGTCGCCGTATGGCGTTTACGTGACGCGGAGGCAGTTTTCGGTGAGCTTTACCCACCAGGCGGCCCCAGTTTCCAGGACTTCGTCGTTGAAATCGTAACCGGGGTTGTGCAATGGGCAACCATGATGCCCTTCAGTGCCATTGCCAATAAGGACGTAGCAACCGGGCTTCATGTTAAGCATCTGCGCAAAATCTTCGGAACAGGCCGCCGGTTCGCAGTCGGGCACGACGTTGTCAGCACCAACCACGTCGACTGCCGCCTGGACGGCAATGTCCGTTTCGCGATCGGTGTTGACGAGCACGATGAACTCATGAGTGTATTTCAGCTCAGCTGCCACGTTGTGAGCTTTTCCGATATTGACGACGAGCTCCCGCATCCGGGTCTCAATCAGTGCTTGGGTCACCGCAGTCAGGCCGCGTGTGTCCCCCTTGATCGTCACGTTACTTGGAATCACGTTACGCGCGCCATCGGTCAGGATCTCGGTGACCGACACCACGCCACTCTCCATTGGGTTCAGCGATCTGGCAATGACGGTCTGCAACGCCGAGATAATCTCCGCAGCAACGATTACCGGGTCGCGGGTACGATTCGGCATGGACGCATGACCACCAAGCCCATTAATGGATATGACGAAGTTATCCTCGAAAGTCATCATGGCGCCCTTACGTACTGCGAATGACCCCGCAGGAATCCCAGGCATGTTGTGCATGCCATAGATTTCGTCCATCCGGAACCGGTCGAACAGGCCATCCTTCATCATTGCCAGCGCACCCAGACCATTCTCCTCGTTCGGCTGGAAGATAAAATGCACGGTTCCGTCGAAACTGTCAGCCGAGGCAAGGGTCTCGGCAGCGGCCAGCAGCATCGCCGTATGGCCATCGTGGCCACAGCCGTGAAACTGAGATTCATTGACGGAACGATGATCGAAATCATTAGCTTCCTGAATCGGCAACGCATCGATGTCCGCGCGCAGGCCGATGGCGCCATCGCTTTCGCCACGCTTCAAAACACCAACGACTCCAGTCCCGCCTATACCGGTATGGGTGTCGATACCCATATCGGTCAGCAAATTGGCAATTACAGCAGCCGTCCGTTCCTCCCGAAAACCGAGTTCGGGGTGTCGGTGGATATCGCGTCGCCAGGCTATCCATCTGCTTCTTGCATCATTCATGACGTAGATTCTAACGTCACGGTCACGCAAACCAAATTCGCGGGGCTAACACGCAGTGACTAGAAAAAATACGGATCACATTTTTTGAAGTCGGTGCAATTCGGCACGATGACCAATGGAGCAACGTGCTGAACTTCGATCACCACTTTCGAAAAGACCATATCCACCGGCACCTGCCAAAATTAGGGCTATCGGGCGGACAGTCAAACGGCGCCAGACGCTGACGCCGCGATTGAACTAAAGGGCCTTGAAGACGTTATCGAGGGTCTCTTTCGCGTCGCCGAAGAGCATCCGCGTGTTCTCGAGAAAGAACAGCGGATTCTGCACCCCAGCATAACCGGTGGCCATGCTGCGCTTCAGCACAATGGACGTCGTCCCTTTCCAGCACTCGAGTACGGGCATACCCGCTATCGGGCTGTCGGGATCGGTGAGCGCAGACGGATTCACGATGTCGTTGGCGCCAATCACTACAGAGACATCAACATCCGGAAAGTCCTCATTGATCTCGTCCATCTCAAAAACGATGTCATAAGGGACTTTCGCTTCCGCAAGCAGTACGTTCATGTGCCCGGGCATGCGGCCAGCCACCGGGTGGATGCCGAAACGCACATTGACCCCTTTGTCCCGAAGCGCTCTGGTGATTTCATGAACGATATGCTGTGCCTGAGCGACGGCCATACCGTAACCCGGGATGATCATGACTTCCTTCGCGCCGGCTAGAAGCGCTGCGGTTTCCTCGGCTTCGACCGGCACAACTTCGCCGTGGTCTTCGTCGCCTTTACCAGACGTTCCACCGCCTGTGCCGAAACCACCGGCAATCACAGAAAGGAACTTGCGGTTCATCGCGCGGCACATGATGTAACTTAGAATGGCGCCACTTGAGCCAACCAGCGCACCAGTGACAATCAGCAGATCGTTACTCAACATGAAACCCGTAGCCGAAGCGGCCCAACCAGAATAGCTGTTAAGCATCGAAACGACGACGGGCATGTCGGCGCCGCCGATCGCCATCACCATGTGGATACCGAACAGCAGTGCGATGAAAGTCATGATGATCAGCGGATTCAGGCCACCACCGATCGCCGATTGAACGACGAATTCATATCCGAACCAGATCGACGCGATCAAAAGGCCAAGATTCAGCCAGTGCCGTGCCGGCAGCATCAATGGTGAGCCACCAATCCTCCCAGACAGCTTGCCAAAAGCGATGACCGAGCCGGAAAAGGTCACAGCCCCGATCAAAATGCCGAGATAAATCTCGATGTCATGGACCGTCTGCTCAATTCCTTCGAAGTGTGCCGTCGGATCCATGAAACTTGCGAAACCGACGAAGACGGCCGCTAGACCGACCAGACTATGCAGAATGGCAACGAGTTCCGGCATCTCGGTCATCTGCACACGTTTTGCCAGCAGGAGACCGATGCTGCCACCTAAAAGCAGTGCGAGAATCAGTTCAACATAGTTCTGCGTAACGACGCCGAACAGGGTTGCGAGCAATGCAATCGTCATGCCGACAATGCCGTACCAGTTGCCACGGCTGGCGGTTTCTTGGTTGGAGAGTCCGCCGAGCGCCAGGATAAAAAGAATCGTGGCAGCGATGTATGAAACGGTAACGATACCTGTACTGATCATTTCGCCCTCACTTCCTGAACATGTCGAGCATGCGACGGGTCACGGCGAATCCACCGGCGATATTGATGCTGGTTATGAGCAATGTCGCCACGGCGATCCACTTGATTTCAGGCACATCCGAGCTCACCTGCAACAATGCGCCGATCACGATAATGCTCGAGATAGCGTTGGTCACGCTCATCAGCGGCGTATGCAGCGCGGGCGTAACGTTCCAGATCACCATGTAACCGATGAAACACGCCAACACGAACACTGTGAAGTGCGCCATGAACGACGGTGGCGCAACAGCGCCGAGTCCCAGCAATGCCAGACCTCCAGCGACAGCCGCGATAACAGGACCACGCACCGATCTTTTCTCTTCGACAACAACGGGCGCCGGCTCCGGCTCCTTTTTCGGCGGTGTCGCCGAAAGCTTAGGTACAGGTGGTGGCCAAGTCGTTTCGCCGTCTTTGCATATCGTTGCGCCCCGGATGACCTCGTCTTCCATATCGACGACGGCCTGGCCATCCTTCTCGGGCGTCATGTCCGTCAGCAAGTGGCGCAGGTTGGTGCCGTACAACTGGCTCGACTGCGCGGCCAGACGACTGGGCAAATCGGTATACCCGATAAGCGTGACGCCGTCCTTCACAACGAGCTGATCGGGCTCTGTCAGCTCGCAGTTCCCTCCCTGCTCCGCAGCAAGATCAACAATAACGCTGCCGTCTTTCATGGAAAAAACCATGTCGGCCGTAATCAGTTTCGGTGCCGGTTTTCCGGGAATCAGTGCAGTCGTAATAATGATGTCGACATCCTTCGCCTGCTCGGCAAAGAGGGCCATTTCCGCCTTGATGAATTCCTCGCTCATTACCTTGGCGTATCCGCCCTCACCCGATCCGCCTTCGTCGTCTTCAAAGTCGAGCATCAGGAATTCCGCATCCATGCTTTCGACCTGCTCTTTAACTTCGGGCCGCGTGTCGAAGGAGCGAACAATGGCACCCATGCTCTTCGCGGCACCGATCGCTGCCAGGCCCGCGACGCCCGCACCGATGACGAGTATTTTGGCGGGAGGCACCTTGCCTGCTGCAGTGATCTGACCTGTGAAGAATCTGCCAAAATGCTGGGCAGCCTCGACAACGGCGCGATACCCGGCAATGTTCGCCATGGAACTGAGCACATCCATCTTCTGCGCCCGCGAGATACGCGGGATGCTGTCCATTGCTAGGACGGTAGCGCCTTTTTCGGTGAAGGCCTTGAGAAGGTCCGGATTCTGCGCCGGCCAGATAAAGCTGATGAGCGTCTGCCCGGCCCGCAGCAAATCGACTTCGCTGTCGTCCGGCGCACGCACTTTCATGACGATGTCCGAGCCGCTCCACAAGTCGGACCCCGTGGCAAAGATCTCGCAACCGGCCTCCCGATAGGCATCGTCTGAAAAGTTGGCCGCTTCGCCGGCACCACTCTCCACAGAGACGTCGTATCCCAGTTTCTTAAGCTGGATCGCCACATCCGGCGTCGTTGCCACGCGCCTCTCGCCCGGAAAATTTTCCTTGGGTACACCGATTTTCATGCATCAGCCTCCTGAAAGTCAGGCGGGATTATGTGGGAGTGAACAGGCATAAGCAATGCAGCCTGCGCAAAGGGTTTCATGAGGTATGACAGCCGGACAAGTCGCCCCAGAAATCCTGAAGCGGCAGGAATATGCGGTCAAAAACGGAAGGTATAACCAAACTTGAACGTGATGTCTCCGGTCACCGAATTGAACGTGCGGTCCCGCAGATAATCGATGAACTCGCGATTGACCACTAGGATGACTTCCCTGCCCGCGCGCGGTACCCAGCGGAAAATACTGTTGATGCCGAGGCTGTTACTGACATTGTCATACTGCACAATGTTCTCCCAGTACAGGGCATTGGTAAAGGCAACATCGGCCCGCAATGTGGTAAGCCGGGTCCAGAAATTACCGTAGGGCAATTCGATATCACTGATGTGATGCCCGAGAGACAATCGGAAGTGCACACTGGGGCGCCATGTCGCCTCGATTCCCGGCGACATAATGTCACCTGAGAAAAATTTCCCGCCACAATAGTAGCCGCTCAGCGAAATTCGGCGTGACTGTGCCGTCGAATAGTTGACGCAATACTCGTCGAAAGAATAGTGGCCAAGGGGAATGGTGACACCTTCCGATATCTCGAACGGCACATCCAATACCTCGTCGAACAGTTGGTAGTGAATCTCAACGCGATCGCCTAACTGACTGACGACCTCGAGCGCCCTTAGAGTCGTCACCTGAGACTGCAACTCACCCTGGAGTGTTTCGATGCGTTGGTAATCGACGCCGGAAAATACCTGCCGGAACGCGCCGCCACGCGGATACCAGGTATAACCGACGTCTGTGGACAGGTCACTGACATTGACGCGATTGACGAACCCGAGCGCGGGATAGAAATTCTCTTCGAGCTCCTTGTAAGCGACACCCCAGCGAAATCCTTCCGAGTTAGGCATCCGGAGGCTGACGCCGAAAGCCGACTGGTTATCCTCCAAGCCTTCGCTGTCCGATTGCTGGTACCAGAGTCCGCCCTCAATGGTCCGCCCGTTACTGAGTCGTGAATTCAGGTAGCGGAAATCGACGCCAGCAAGACTGTTGTCAAAATCCGAGTCAGGATCTCCGTCCGTCAGGATTACGCCCAAGCTCGATTCCTCAAGTACGTTTCGGGCCAAACGTGCAACGAACAGGTCACTTGCATCGAGATCGTGAAACGCCGCCTGACGGATGCCAAGCAACCCAATATCCCACTCACCGGCCCGCCCGGTGAACTTGCCCCCACCGTCGATATCGATCGTTTCCCCCGAACCACTCAGACCTATTCGGCGCGAAAAGAACGGCCGGCCACTTTCCTTCTCAACCCGCGACAAGGTCGACTGATCGAAATAGTTGCTGCCACCACCAATCCGGCCGAACTCGAAAATGTCTGTGTCCTGCAGGAAAAAAACGCGTTGTTCTGGAAAAAACAGCCCAAAACGGGTGAGATTAATCTGACGCTGGTCGACACTTGTTCCCGAAAAATCCGTATTCACAGTCATTGACGCGGTCAATGACGGTGTCACCTTGTAAAAGACGTCGATGGCCGGCTCCGTCGACTCTGATGTAACACCCGCCTCAAAATCCTTCGTCTGCTGGATACGGGCAGACGGCACTACATCGAGGCCAATCCCTTTCTCAGCGCCTGACATGCCCCCAACCTCGCCAAATATCGATGGATTCTGCGTCCTGTTCGCTGAAACCCAGCCGATGTGTTCGAATTTTCGTCCGATATAGCGGGCGAAGTTGATTCCCCACACATCGTTCAACGGATCGAATGACAGCGTCTTGAATGGAATCTCGACTTCGGCCACCCAACCGCGGTCCTCGAAACTCGTTTCGCCGTGCCAGATTCCCCGCCAGGCCCAGTTCTCGTTCGTAACACTTTCGTAGACGGCCTGATTGCGAACACCATTAGCCGTGAGGTCAAAA
>Ga0310344_10004639_pt1 | contig 10191 bp, 19 predicted proteins | sample HC15DNA20200_MG_FD_203801 | JGI IMG/M metagenome (GOLD analysis project Ga0310344, IMG submission 203801) | Marine microbial communities from station ALOHA, North Pacific Subtropical Gyre - HC15-DNA-20-200_MG | ecosystem: Environmental > Aquatic > Marine > Oceanic | place: Pacific Ocean: North... | reverse complement strand
AATTTAATTCCAATATCTCAGTGATCAGGTCGCTTCCACCTGTAAATTGGTATTGCAAAACAGACAAAGGTAAGTAAAAGTCAATGCCCACAGCCCCTTGGGAGGCACTGTACCATTTGACTCGTGCCATCTTTACCCCGTCTGTACCTAATTTACCCACTCGATCTGCAACCACAGTGGCATTACTTTGCAAGTAATACAGAGTATTTGTGTAATCAGCAGTGCCTTCATACCAAACAGTGTTGGGTATCTGCTTAACAACATTTCCTTGGTTGAAAGCTAAATCGCTAATGTTGCTGTAATCACCAGACCCTTTAATTGGAGTATCAAAAGGGTAAGAGTAAAAAGGTTGGGCTTTAGTCAAAGAAAATACAGCATTTATTGGTTTGGAAAAAACATCATCTGTTCCCCATGACTTAATGTAACTCTCAATTAACTTGTCAGTAATCTCTTGTTTCTGTTTTTCAGCCAGTGTCTTCAGGCTCAGTTCACCCAAATTACCCAAATTTGCTACTGATCTACGATCAGCGTCTATTTTGTCAACGACTGCCAGATTTGATCGAACGTAAGCCATTAAGATTCCCCCTGCTGAGACGATAAGTAATCAGCCTGTTTTTTCTTCTGTCGAATGATTGCGGATGCGACTTGGGAAGGATTAACTGCTCCCAAGTGGTGACCTTTAACCCTGTAAGCCATCAATCTATCTCCACGATCTTGATCTTATTAAACTTTTCGATCTGTGTAGGATCAAAATCAAAAGTTTTGTCCGGTATGCTTAAATCAAAAGAGACAGTTTTCTTTTTTCGCTCCGGTGGTTTGGGATAATCGGCTCGAACAAAGACATGATCGTATCCGCTTTGACCCACAGCCACTAACGAAGTTTTGAACCCAGCCGATTCCAGCATACTTCCAGCCAGAATGCTTAAGTCATCGCAGTCTCCAGCGTTAAAATGGAGCGTAACTTCTGGTTCTTGGAACAGTTCTATATCTCTAATGTCATCCAGAAAGCGAGTATGTTCAGCAATATAATCGTGAATGGCTCTCAACTCGCACATTTGATCCCGTTCTCTGCACTGCCTGACCGCTCTACCTACTAGTTGACGAATATGAGGAGACAGTCTTCCAACCTCAATCATCTCCTTCATTCTTTCTAATCTGCCTGTGACTCCCCAAACTTGCCCATCTTCGGTAGCTACAGGTAAATCTTGCTGTAAAACTTGTTGGTCAGGCGTGACATCAATAACCGGATGGTCTTTTTCGCCTAAAAGATCAGCCACTTTATCGAAATCAACTGCATTCAGCAGTTTGCCAAAGTTTTTATACAGATTCTGCGACTTCTTCCCGTCCATCATCTGGATGGCTATCGGGGCCAACGGGAGTAAAGTCAGGATCAGCTTCTTCATATTCGTCCTTTAAGGAGAAATTAGCTACTAAAGGCAGAAAGTTTTCTGCCGTACTTAATAATTCTTGGGTGTATTGAGGGTTAGTGGATCGGGTTTGGATGTAAAGCTTAAAACTTTCTTGGATATCGTAATCAGATTCCACTACTTCCGGTATCAATTCGACCAAACCGCTTTCTTTGGCCCACATAATCAGCTTAGAAATGTCTGACACCACACTTAAAGGTGATTCTTCATTGACAATTGATTGGGTTATCTGCAAATCCCCTGCTCTTAACTGCTGTTCTGGGCTATATTCGGCTTCTTCTGGTTGTTCTTCTTCCATTTCGGCAGGGTGATGACCGTTAACGGCAGGGTTTAACTGCTCTACTTCCTGACCGTTAGTGCTTGGAGTGCCGTTTTGGTTAGCTGTATCCAATAATTTGCCTACTAAATCTAGTCCTTTATCCCAAACGCTACCTCCAACGCCCACGTTAGGTGGGTTGGGTGGAGTGACAGGTTTTGATTTAGCTTGAATCCTGTCCAAAAGAGCCTCTGTTCTTTCCATTTCTGCGTAAGGATCACGGGCATTGGCTTCATGTAACTGCTCAATCAAGTCTTCAAATCGTTTGGTATCGGATTTTCTTTGCTCTTGTTGCATCTCAAAGAACTTAAATAGTAGTTCGTTGTTGTTACTTCCCGTATTTAATGCCCCAATTAGCGAGGCAATGTCCTGAATTGATCGATCTTCTTTCGGTTCTGTCTTTAATGCCGCCATCGCTTGCACCACTGTAGACCCTGCGGCAGTGATTGCACCAATCGCTCCTAGCCAATCAGTCGGGTTTTTGAAGTTAAAACCTCCACCTTGGGGCTGTTGAGGGTCAGTTTGGGCCGTTTTTTGCAGTAAAAGTACGGGTGGAGAGGTTCCCAGACTACCTTTACTGTCCTTAATCATGGCTTTGAAGGTGTTCCCTTCCCGTAAGATAGTGCCAGTTTTAAAGAATTTAGCCAGCGACATGTCGTGTTGCTTGCAGAATTCGACTGTAGTATCCACTGGAATCTGCCATTTGTTCTCTCCAGCGGTTAAAAAGTCATGACAGAAGACGGCCTTGACCCCTGAACCAATATGGAAGTGGTATCCGTTACCGTAAATCCGGTTGGACATCACCAAATCTTCCCAAGCAGAAAAATCTCCCAGTTTGTTTAATTCCTTGAATTCATTAACAAGTTCTTTGCGTGCTTGATTTTCAGCCATTTTTTTTGTCCAATAAACAAGGTTTTAAGAGCCAAATATGACCTTGTTTTGCTTCTCCTATACTCTATTTTGTTGCGTCAGGTAAAATATTACTAAAAATCAAGCCCAATCTTTGTCCGAATAACTTTTTTTCGGACAAAAAGTTAAACTTTTTAATTTTATACTAAAACTATGATTTTATTGTCAGTTTTGGGCTTATCTTTGATTGTAGCTCGATCCAAGCTTTTTCAAGCTACTAGAGAGCATCCACTGGCCCCCAAGTACTTTTTGTCGTGTTTACAATGTTTTTCGTTTTGGGTTGGGTTCTTCTGGGGATTATACGAATTTGAAAATATTTTATTGGGAATTAAACTGGGGTTCCAAGCTTCGGCAGTGGGTTGGTTGCTTAACGAACTATTCCCTAAACCAACTATCAGGAAACCTAATATAGGAGAATAAAAATGGGATATAGTTTACGAGGAACTAATTTGGGTGGGCCAGAAACTACAACTGGTTGGGGGCAAGTTAAAGGAGAAAGGTCTGGGCCTCCTACGCCTTTGCCTGACGATCCAATGGCTGGGTTTAAAAGCTGGACAGATATTGCCGCTAAAGTTCACGACAACCCAGCATCAGCCTGTGATTTCGTGAAAGATCCCAAGAAAAAAGATCTGTGTGTTATTGGGGCTAAAGCAGGTAAAAAATTAAAATGGTTGGGATACAACAGCCCTGCCCAAATAGAAAACAAATTTTTTATCCCAGTAGAAAATGGAGAGGTTACTTTAAGAGCCATACGTTCTACCAAGCTACAAACCGATCCTAATGACACAATTTGTGCTTGGCCTTTCTGTAAAAAAATAGAAGATTTGAAATCTGGAGATATTATTAAAGCTTACCACAAGACCAGCAAAGGAAGTTGGTATCACGTCTTAAGCTCTACTGGTAAGTTAGGCTATGTTAGAGGGAATGCAGTAGTTGAAACTCAAAACACTACAACTCCACCTCCAGCCGAAGTTCCACCGTCTAGTAGTGTTAGACCTAATACTTCTGAGTGGGATGCGTGGGAACGGCAAGAAGAAGAACGAGCTAAGGCGTGGAGTGAAAACGTTTTAATCCAAAGCTGTTATGCTAGGTTCCCCAATTTTGATGACGATACTGGTAAGTGTCTGGAATTAGCTCAAAAAGGGGAAAAGTACATTTTGCCTGACGATTGGGAAAGGAACCCTTGGTTTGACCAAAAAGATCCATCACAGGCTAGTGCTGGAGAAGGTTTTCCACCTGTTTTACTAGCGATTGGGGGAGTAGCGGTAGCACTGTCCTTATTAGGCAGAAAATAGATGTCCAAAAAAGATAACGATTTACTAGTTGGGGGTTTGCTGGTTTTGGGTGCAGTAGCTATTACTAAAGCTATTGACCGGAAGCCAGCACCTGTCCGTCCACCAACCAGATTGCCTCAAGTTTCAGAAGGTTGGGGTTGGGGTGTTGACCAAGCGGTGGAAGATTACAAATCGTTTATGGATCGCAAAAAAGAAGAATCGGCCAAACGTCAGCAAACTATCCAGCAACTTACCCAGAAAATAGCAGAAATCCAAGCTGAACAGCAAAAGCTGAAAAATGAACTGGAAGAAAAGCAAAAACCAGTACCCACTCCTGTAGATCCTAATTTGATTGTCGATCTAGAAAAACTGAAAGAAGCTTTATCGACTGAAATACCCACGATCCAACCAGTTAGCGACCCAGACCAGATTTTAGCTCAAGAAGAAGCGGAATCCTTGGCTAAAAGTCAAGCTATTGATGACCTGTTAGCCCAAATCGAAGTTTTAAAAGAGCAACAAGCCCAACTGACTCAAGAGATTTTAGCTTCCAGTTTGGAAAAGAAAACCGGATACCAAGATTTCATTAGCCGAAAAGAAGTAGAGTCCAGCAAACGGCAACAGACCATCGACCAGCTAATGGTTCAAATTGAAGAGTTTCGCAAGAAACAGGAAGAACTGCAAAAAGAATTAGTATCGGTCAAAAAGTCTATTCCCACAGACATTGAAGATCGGATTAAAACTTATGCTGACCTGTTTGGTGCTGAAATTGATCAGATTACCCAGACAGGCAAAGAATTATTTATTGAAAACGTTGCCTACCCAAGGCGAAGAGGTATGTAAGATGAGATTTGGTAAATTAGACCCCACATTACCACCCAAACAGGCCAAGGTGGGTGGTAAAGCTACAAAATGGGCCAATGTTAGGTCAGGTGCGACTACAAGTGCAAGCATTGTCGCTGAAGCACCAGCAGGGCAAATAGTTGAAGTTGTTAACTGGAAGATGGGCCAAGATGTAGGCGGTGACACGGCATGGTTTGAAGTCTACATCGTTGGAGATGCTAAATATGATGAACGGTCAATTCAAGGATACATGCATAACAGCGTTTTAGAGCCTATTGTTTCGTCTGGAAATACCACTAACGGTGCTGGGAGTCTAACCACAACCACTTCTACTCCAGAATGGCTTCTACCAGCCATAGTTGTGGGCGGTCTGGCACTTTTCCTCATGGGGAAGAAATAAATGGCTTATACAGACACTTACAACCGTTTAAGCGTACCTTATGGGCCAGTTAAACCTCAGAATCTGGGTTTCGTAATCCTTCCCCCTGTGGATTTAAGGTTTCAAGACACTTCTAAAGTCCAAAACAAGAACCAAGTTATGTTGACTCCGATTCGGGGTGGGTGGAAGAAGAAGTATCAGGAAAAACATCAACGAGGTAAATCGGGGTGGACTGATCTTTGTTTTATAGGCAAAAGTCAAAAAGATTGGTGCTGGGAAGATTTTTATACTGACCAAGGCTTTCAGGAATATTTGATAGCTCGTAACTTGATACCTAAACCCAAAGACCCCAATCAGACCAGTTGGGTGGATGATGTGAAGGATCAAATCGATAAGAAACTGGGATTTAGCACAGGCCTGACTACCGGATTGGTTTTGGTAGCTGGGGCTTTTGTAGCTTACAAGATTTTGACGTAAAAGGATTATAAATGCCGAAATTTGGGAAAAGATCACTCGAACGACTAGAAACTTGTTGTGTAGAATTGCAAAACATCTTACACGAAGTCATTAAAATTTATGATATCAGCGTCTTAGAAGGTTTTCGCAGTGAAGAACGGCAAAACCAGTTATTTGATGAAGGGAAGTCGAAATTACGGTTTCCTGACGGCAAACACAATAAAAATCCCAGTGATGCAGTAGATGTCGTGCCGTATCCCGTGGATTGGAATGACGATGCTCGTTTTTTCTTTTTAGCTGGTCTGATGTTCGCTGAAGCGGAACGTCAGGGTGTGAAATTACGCTGGGGGGGTAACTGGCGAATGGATTACGATTTTGCCAACAACAGCTTTAAAGATTTGCCTCATTTTGAAGTGGTCAGATAAATCCGGTTAGACAAAAAAAAGACCCTGCAGCGAAAGGAAGGTGCTACAGGGTCTACTATGCTTTAAGGAAGTTTTTGGATGTCTGGATTATACCATCCTTTACTTATTCTGTCAATATCTAAAATCACTCCTACAGGCTACATGCCTAACTCTAAATCTTCGATAAACCAGTTGCCCATTTCTAAGCGATTGGGCATAGTGTTACTAGGATGTTTGTTGTGCCGATAGTTAGCGATTGCTTGTTGGATGGAACTGATTAGGTCGCCCTTCCTGAAAGCTTTCCACTTTCCACCCTTGACTCTTTGCCCTTTCTTAGCTTGAACTATCACAGCCAAGGCTTGGAGATCCTTCATTCTCAGTTTAGCCAACCGTGAAATATAACGGAAGGGGATCGGTTGTTTATAGCCCTTACTCATTCTGTCAATATCCTTTTCATGCTCTCTATTCTTTTTAATCGACTCTCTAGAGTCACTTTCTTGTTTTCATTCTGCTTAATGGCCTTATTAAAAGCATTAAGCAGGGAGCGGAGTATCTCATCTATCTTAAGACCAGCTTCAATAAAATTAGAATGCTCAGTAACTTCAGCTTCCCAATATGATGAACTACCTTGCCAGTTTGACCAGCTACCTCGATAACCTAAGCCTAATACGCTTAAGTCATGACACAAGAAAAACTCTTCACCATCATAAGACCCGTCAGTTGCATTCAATTCGGAACTGATCCTTTCTAATTTTCCACAAATAGAAATACCTTTCTTGTCATGGAAGTCAGATACATTTTCATCATAATAACACTTAGCTGGCTGATTTCCTATTTCAATGTCGCTTGAGATGTAACGCAAAATCGGCTTGCATCGTACCAGCAATTCAGCTACAACTTCCTGCTCTTTATTTTTGATCTCATCCTCAAGCGTTAGCAGGTGCATAGACTCGTTTTCCAAGCTGGCTATGCTGAGTTCCTGCAAATTTTTGGTCGCTGTTATTATTTCGCATTCCCATGCTTTTCCCATTATAACTCCTTTATTCTACTTAGTGGAAAAGGTAGTTGCTCTCCAGTTTCACTGTCCACCAGTTCGAGTTTTTGATAGTCTTCAGGCATTGCTACTTCCCAGTACAAAATAGAAGCAAGGCTTGTTTGTCCAGTTATTGGATTTTTTCGATAAATGGCCGGAGCGTTCGCAGGGCTATCCCAAGGTCGAGAATATCCACCCTTGTACTCAACTTTCATTGTTTTCTTACCCATTCTAACTCCTCTGGGCTAACTCGTATAGAGTTAGCAAGAATTTTGTACCTGATAGCTTCATGTCGCTGTTCAGGTACAAATCCACTATTTCAAATGCCATAGTGGGGTAGTTGTTCCCCCAGTTTTCAAAACTGGGGGATTTAATGCTCAGTACCTTTTCAAGTTTTTTGGCTAACGGGATTTTGCTACCATCCCGAAAGTAATCAGCTAGAGCCAGACTTTGTTCGTCCGTCATTATTCCTCCTCAGAATTTGAAGCATGGAAATCAGGATCGTCATAGACTTCTATAAAATCCGTCTCGACATATTCATCTTCTATTCCACTGTAATTGGTAGCTTTTATGGTAGTGACTTGCCCGTTATTATGATACAGGTCAAATCTGTCCTCACTACCATCCATTAGGTTTTTGATATCATCCCCGTCCATCGATTCCAGACAATCAGCAATTTGATCGTCAGTCAATCCGGCAGGGACTACTACCTCGAACGTACCACTCCATTCTGTTGATAGCTGGACGTTAACGCTCATTGTGCGGTTACGATTTTTGCTCATGTGATTCCTCCGTGTTGTTTTTAATATCTACTGACTTGACGATGAAATTGTATGCTTCTAGAGCCTCGTAGATGTCAAATATGAAAGTCTTATCGACTAGATGTTCTAGCTCGATAATCAGAGTTGATTTTGCACTTTGATTAATCATTTTTTTCTCCTATCAGGTTTAAAATGACCGCCAACTTGCTGACCGGAAAAGTTGACGGTCTTCGGCTAATTTACCACTTTAGCCACTGTTAAATCATTCGCCTAGCATCTGTTCGAGAGTATCGTAGATAGCCTTTGCCGTTTCATCATCTGCTCCAATCACTTCTACTTTGCTCATGATTGCTTCAGCAGATTTTTGTTTGGCTTTTTTTCGCTCTTCAGCTTCAACCTCAATTTCTGCTTCAACGTCAATCACCGTCTCAATACGGGAAAGTTCAAGTTCCTCAGAGTAGGTGAGTGTTGCATTGTTTTTGATATCCAATGCATAGGTGTCACCTAGCTCCCAACTCCCATGCGTGTATGGGGATTTGGTAGCTACAAACCATCGTGCATACTGATCTTTCGCCTCTGCCCTAGGGGCTTTATATTTCTTCAAAACTCTGTACTCAAAATCACCGGATGTCCAGATCTCGTATGGGTTTTCCACATCTCTTCTTTTTCCACATAAGTTTTTTTCTCTAGCCATTTTCATCTCCTCTCGGACAGTTTGAATTTAGTAATAATCCCCGATTATAAAGCTTTTGTAGACGTGATGGTATTCGACACACATCTCGTTTATAAATCTCAGGGTATAAGTCATACATTCGCTGATTGAAACCAGCGTAGGTATTACCTACTTCATTTTCAGCATGTTTTACAATCATTTTCAAAATACGTTCTAGCATTTACACTATCTCCCATTTCCCAGTATCCTCGTTAAAAATTTCTGTCACTTCCCCCACTTCGGGCAGGGCTAACAGATCTGGTTTAGCTTTTTTAGCCTCAATCTTTTGTGAGGACAGCAAGTGGTAGTGCGTTTCAAATTCAGTTTGATCTGTATGAATCTGGTCATACAGATCGTTACACTGGTTGATGTACCTTTGCTCTTTGGCGATCTTGCGAGAATCGCTATTTGGGAGCAGAAATACAGGTTTTTTGACCATAGATCTGACTTCAGCCAGAGTTTTAGCTATAGCTGTAACCTCAACGATTCTAACTTGCATTTCCTCAACTTTAATTTTGTACCTGTTAATATTATCCCCCCTAAAAATGGGGATGGTACAGATGTACCAATCCCCAGCAAAATTATTTGGTAGTATGGATCAAGGATACCAACCCTTGATCAATCAACCAAAATTTGAATTCTGGTGTAAGTGCCACATTTTTTTTCTTGTGGGCTTTTTTAGTCTTATTGCACTTCGTGCCTTGCTGTTTTCTTTTCATGTATCCAACTCCAACCTTAATTTGTTAGCCAGTACAAACTGGCCCCTTTGACGGAGCATAGACTCCGTCAACATTTTTTTGAGACGGTTAAGCCTTCTCTGCTTAACCGCTCTCCACTTCCTAAGCATAGTCAATCCTTAACTATCTTTACCGAATGATCGCCATTTATAGACTACCGTCTTAACATCGACATCGTAACAAGAATCACAAGAAAGGCATTTATTACCTTGCTGGTAGGATGGACAAAATGCGATGCTTTGGTCTGTATTCTTGCCTTTTTCTAGCTCGAACTTTTTGGCATCAAATACAGTGCAATTGTTCCGATATTTATCGTCTCTAATTCTGGTATTTCGCATTGGAGCGGTTACCCTAACGATAAAATTAGCCGGAAATTCGCCAATCTCACGTTGGTATTTCGACACCCACTTATATTCTTTAGTAGGCATCCACCAACGTACCTTTGGACTTCGTCTAGCAATTTCCACCAGATCTAATAGCATCTGATAAGATGCTAGATCTCCACTGTCAAACCAGCGGAATTGACCTGTATTGGTCAACAACTTGGAATTGTTAGCAAGGTGGACAAAACTCTCTACGAACTTTCGGGGATTGTCGCTATAGGCAGACTCACGTCTAGATACAGCACGCTGGCTAGATGTCATAGAGTAGTACCCTTCCTGTGCATAGCACGCAAAACAATTACTACCTTTAACGTCTACTAGCTTACTACCAGTGATACAGTTTCGTGCATCACTTCCCCACGAATAGACCTGATTTAGGCCATCCGCTGGCTTGAGATCTCTGGGATTTTTATCTGCGTGTAGACGCAGGTTGTCCTCAGAGATGAGATTCAGTTTTTCCGTCTTGCTGAAGTTTCCAATATTCCGCTTGGCTTGACTAACTGTCAAACCTTTCGGCATTTTTAAACTTCCAATTAAAAAAATAAAACATAGTCGCAGTT
>Ga0310344_10004638_pt1 | contig 10192 bp, 4 predicted proteins | sample HC15DNA20200_MG_FD_203801 | JGI IMG/M metagenome (GOLD analysis project Ga0310344, IMG submission 203801) | Marine microbial communities from station ALOHA, North Pacific Subtropical Gyre - HC15-DNA-20-200_MG | ecosystem: Environmental > Aquatic > Marine > Oceanic | place: Pacific Ocean: North... | reverse complement strand
CCATCTGAAGTAAACCCATTAATGCCACCGCCATGCGCAATAAGTCGATGGCCATCTTGGTTCGTGACTGTAAGCCCCATCGCGTAACGAACCCTCGTTCCGTCCTCAAGCGGCATAGGCGTAGTCATTGCCACATATGAGGAATCACTAAGTAACTCGCCACCATGTAGTGCTCTATTCCAAGCGACAAGATCTTTGGTGGTTGAGCAAAGAGATCCTGCAGCGTAGGGCCAGGTGTGATCAAGATAGCGCTTCCGAATAACACGATTTTCCTCTAGGACGTCATAGCCATGTGCTCTATTTGTCCTCACCGCAGTCTCACTGCAGTAGTATGAGTCTTTCATGCCTGCTACGTCGAAGAGGCTCTCCTCAATAAACTCCTGATAGGACACTCCTGATATTTCTTCAATAATGAGTCCGAGTAAGAAATAGGCAGAGTTGTTATAGATTAAAGCAGTACCCGGTTCAAATTCGAAGGGCTCATTCTCTACTACCCGCACGAGCGTATCACGGGGAAGACTGAAGGCACTCAGTTCTCCGAAGATTGGCATCTCCGTATACCCCTTGATCCCAGAAGTGTGATCCAGAAGGCGACGCACTGGTACACTGTAGCCCTGGGTATCAAAGTCCAAATAATCAGTCAGGTCTGCGTCAAGATCTATTTTTCCTTCCTCTTCCAAAAGCAGAATTGCTGCGGCTGTAAACTGCTTTGTAATCGAGCCGATCTCATAGCTCGCATCCGGCGGTGTCCGCACACCCCACTCCAAGTCGACGTACCCATAGCCCCTCTCAAGAAGTGCTGTACCGTGCTGCACCACGGCGACTGAAACACCGGGTACCAACTCACTTTCCACATGCGCACGAGCCGCTGCATCCAAGGCTGTAGTAAGCGCCTCTCCATCTGGAGGTTGGGTGCTCTCACAGCCAGATAGAGCAATGGATAGAGCGCTAACTATGAGTACGCCGGACCGCTTGAAATCAAGATCTACAGACGTCTTCAGCCAGCTATAGATCACCACCACTCTTTCTGGACTTCTTCCAGACCCTTACTTCCGGGACAGAGTTCGGTGAATGGAATCTCCACAAGCGGCCGATCTACCGTATTTTCGAATCCATGCATGTCAGCCCCAGCCTCTTGCAGGTAAAGGAGGCCCGTGGCGATTTCACCGCGCGATCCTACATCGGCAAGGTAGTCTAGGACCGCACGGCGGTCTGTTGGATCGTATTCATCAGCAACCTTATGTAGCTTCACAACACTACCATCGTGCATGGTGACGCCTTGGACGGAGCCCTCTGAATACTCTGTGGTAATCTCAGTTCGGAGTGGGACAAAATCAGTCTCGATCACTTCGTGCATATGTGAACGTGTGTGGGCATAACTCTTTGTAGATCCCTTGTGATCATTGAATGTCACACAAGGAGAAATCACGTCTATAAAAGCAAATCCACTATGGCTTAAGCCTGCCTTCAGGATTGGCACCAATTGATCTTTGTCACCAGAAAAAGACCTTGCAACGAATGTTGCACCAAGAGACAGGGCCGTATTCACGGGGTCTATTGGCCCCTGCTGATTTGCTATACCACCTTTGGACGTACTTCCAATATCCGCAGAAGCCGAGAACTGTCCCTTGGTCAAACCATAAACACCATTGTTTTCAAGCACGTAGAGCATATTCACGTTACGGCGGATTGCATGACAAAACTGGCCTAACCCGATTGAGAGAGAGTCTCCATCACCTGAAATGCCTACATACAAAAGATCTTGATGGGCAGCATTAGCACCGGCTGCGACCGATGGCATGCGACCATGCACAGAATTAAAACCGTGTGCCTCGCTAACAAAGTATGTGGGTGTCTTAGAAGAGCACCCGATGCCTGAAAGCTTAGCAAGTCGATGCGGTTCTACTTCCAGTTCGAAAAACGCCTGTATAAGCGCAGCAGTCACAGAGTCATGCCCACATCCTGCACAAAGCGTAGACATCGAACCTTCATAGTCCCGTACTGTGAGCCCCAGGGAGTTGACCTTAAGCTTCGGATGACGGGCGACTGGTTTCTTGATGTAGCTCATTGAGAAACCTCCACGGACTCATGAGTAATAAAGGGCGCGATCCCCTCAATCACGTGCTCTTTGCTTAGCGGTTGTCCGCCATAATAACGGACTGACTGGAGTTTTTCTTTAGCACACGAAGTCTCAAGCAGAAGCAAGTTCTTCAGCTGCTCATCCCTGTTCTGCTCTATAACGATCACGGTCTTATGGCTCTCTAAAAACTCCTCAACCGTTTTATTGAACGGAAATCCCCTAATCCTAAGGTAGTCGACTTCTACACCCTCAGATGCCAATGCATCACGAGCCTCTAAAACCGCCCAATGACAACCGCCAATCGAGACAATTCCAACATCTTTTCCTCTGTCTGTCTCAAAAATCTCTGGAGCAGGTACGTGGTCAGCAGCAGATCCAATCTTTGCCAAAATCCGGTCCATAACTTCAACGTACGCATCTGAGTCTTCTGTATAACGACCGTACTTGTCGTGGCCTGATCCCCTGGTGAAGTACGAGCCCTTAGAGTGCACACCAGGTAGTGTGCGAGCAGTGATATGGTCACCGTCTAAATCTAGATACCGGTAAAAAGTCTCAACCTTCTCTAATTCCTCAGCAGATAGGACTTTTCCACGGTCAGGTACATACGAATCGTCCCATTCCAGTCTGGGAATCATCCAGTCATTCATACCAATATCTAGATCTGACACAACAAAAGTTGGGGTTTGGAATCTCTCTGCAAGATCGAATGCTTGAACGGAGAATTCAAAACACTCCTTAGGGTCACCAGGGAACAATAGGATGTGCTTTGTATCCCCATGTGACGCATACGCGCACAACATCAGGTCACCTTGTTGCGTACGAGTAGGCATCCCTGTGGACGGTCCAGTCCGCTGTATGTTGAAGAAAACACAGGGGATCTCTGCATAGTAAGCCAAGCCAATGAATTCGCTCATTAGTGAGATGCCCGGGCCCGCCGTAGGTGAAAATGCGCGGGCACCCATCCATCCAGCCCCTATCACCATACCAGCCGCTGCAAGTTCATCCTCTGCCTGAAGGATGCAGAAGTTATTCTTGCCCGAATCCGGATCAACCCGAAAGCGGTGACAATACTCTGTGAACCCGTCCATGACCGAGGTTGCAGGGGTAATGGGATACCAGGCACCCACAGTCGCACCGGCATAAACGCACCCGAGTGCGGCAGCCGCGTTTCCGGTGACCATCACACAGTCCTTTGTCTCATCCATCGCCTCCAGACGGATTGGGAGAGGACAATTGAAATGCTCTTGAGCATATGTGTATCCCAACTCAATAGCCGCAAAATTTGCGTCCATTAAATGCTGCTTGGAAGCGAATTTTTCTTGTAGCATGCCCTTCACCACATCCATGTCGATATCAAGCAATGCCACAAGCGCACCAACATAGGTGATGTTCTTCATGAGAATCCGGATACGTGCGCCTTGGAAGTTCTCAACGCACATTTCCGCAAGAGGTATCCCAAGAAAGGTCACATCATCCCGGATAAATTCGTCATCAAGCTGTCGGGTATTGTCATACAAAACCCATCCCCCAGAAGCGATTTCTTCGATGTCTCTGACATAGCTCTCAGGGTTCATCGCTACAGCAAGCTGGAAATTCGGACTCCTGGCAGTATATCCGTCTTTATTTACTCGGATCTCATACCAGGTTGGCAAACCCTGGATATTCGAAGGGAACACATTCTTCCCTGACACCGGGATACCCATACGGAACAACGCCTGCAGGAGCAGGCCATTCGCACTGGCCGACCCTGTTCCGTTGACCGTCGCTATTTTCAGACCGAAGTCGTTGACGCCGTAATCGCTTTCTCTGGCCAAGATTGATGTCCTGCGTAGGGGTTCAGGAGGTCAAACTGCATCATATCCCATGCAGCTGTGGGACAACGCTCAGCACATAATCCGCAGTGGACGCACAGGTCCTCATCCTTGACCATGATACGACCCGTCTGCGGAAGTGATTCGGAAGCAAAAATTGCCTGATCCATATTGTCTGCTGGTGCCATCAGCCGCTGGCGAAGATCATCTTCCTCGCCGTTATGTGTAATTGTCAGGCATGTTACCGGACACACATCAATACATGCGTCACACTCGATACAGAGGTTCGCAGTGAAGTCAGTTTGGACGTCGCAGTTGAGGCACCGTTCAACCTCACGCACTGTCTCCCGCACATCGAAGCCCAACTCTGCTTCGATTTTCATGTCAGAGAGTCGCTTCTCTAAATCTGCGTAGCGCATCTCAGTGCGCGTTACCGGATCGTAGTCATTTGAATAACGCCACTCGTGGATTCCCATCTTGGTCGACACGAGATTCATTCCGTAAGGTGGCCGATCAGTAACTGGGATTCCCTGGCAGTAGTTGTGGATTGAAATTGCCGCCTGATGTCCGTGCTCTACAGCCCAAATGATATTCTCCGGGCCCCAAGCAGCATCGCCCCCGACGAAAATACCCTCTCGGGTAGTCATGAATGTCGCCCGATCAACAACAGGCATGTCCCATTCACCAAATTCAATACCGATATCCCGCTCGATCCAAGGAAATGCATTATCCTGTCCGATTGCTAGCACCACATCGTCAGCTGGGATAAGAATTTCTCCCTGCTTCGTGCTTACAAGACGTCCTTTCTCATTTTCCTCCCACTCGACAAGATCGAAGATCATCCCTCTTAGCTGTCCATCCTCTATGACAAAGCACTGAGGCGAGTGATCGACAAGAATTTCGATCTCTTCGTCTTCGGCGTCCTCAAGCTCCCAGGGCGATGCCTTAAAATAAGGTCGACTTTTCCTGGCCATCACCTTGATATCTGTTCCGCCCAATCGCTTAGAACTCCGGCAGCAATCCATGGCGGTGTTGCCAACGCCAATTACGAGAACGCGCTCCCCCACTGAATCGATATGTCCGAAGTGGATCGACTCAAGCCACTCAATCCCGATATGGATGTTCGCACTGCCTTCAGCGCGGCCCGGGATATTTAGTTCTTTACCCTTAGGGGCTCCAGTACCAATGAAGTATGCGTCAAAGCCACCTTCGTCTAACAGCTCTTTCAGGCTGTCGATACGATGGTTGTAGTGGACCTCAACTCCCATATCGAGAATCATGTCCATCTCTTCTTCAAGAACTCCGACTGGAAGCCGAAATGACGGAATGTTCGTCCGCATGAGACCACCTGGCTTCGGCAGCGCCTCGAAGATCGTGCAGTGGTAACCTAGCGGCATCAAGTCATTGGCTACCGTAAGCGAAGCCGGCCCTGCACCGATTAGTGCGACCCTCTTTCCATTCTTCTCTGTAGCAGCCTTCGGAAGCAAATGTTCAATGTCACCCCGAAGGTCAGATGCGACTCTCTTTAGTCGGCAAATTGCAACGGGCTCGTCCTCAACACGAGTCCTACGGCAAGCGGGTTCACATGGCCGATCACATGTCCTGCCAAGAATACCCGGAAAGACATTTGATTCCCTGTTGAGCATGTAAGACTCAGTATACTTGCCGTCCGCTATAAGTCGGATGTATTCCGGAACGTTGGTATGAGCCGGACAGGCCCACTGACAGTCCACAACCTGATGGTAGTACTGCGGATCCCGAGTTTCTGTTGGGTGCATCTACGATCCCTCTCTAAAAGAAAGTATGTCCCATGAACTAAAAGCCTGGACAAGTAGGACACAAATCGGCGCCATCATTGCATCACTATGGCTTACTCCGCAAGGAGAGGCGGTCATCATAAAAATACCTCCTGAGCTAATTCTTCAATCCTCATTACCCGACTCGAATACTTCTAGCAAGGGCAGACACCTCTCGAGCAACAACTGAAACTGCTGCAAAGCCTGGAGCTTCCTCGGCCTTGACCTGCTCCAATAGAGTCTTGAAGCGGCGCACATTCCGGCCCTTGCTCCTTAATAAGGCACGAGTCGCCTTCCAAGGCTCTTCGGCGCCCGCCTCTGTCAGGACCGCTACAACTAGGCGCCGGTGCGCCCGAGCTAGGTCTTCTGAGAGGACACGCCCAGCTCTCTGATCCCACTGATCTTCACTGGCTGCTGCAAAGCTATTACGATGAAGCCACGGAAGATCAAGCTCTTCTGATATCCTGTAATAGGCCCTGGCAGTATCAAGAATCTCCGCCTCGGTTTCCCGCCCGATCTCAAGGATGTCAAGCATCTGGTCTAGGAACCTGAGCGTTATCAATCGCTCTGAGAATGCTTCGCCAGCACCAACCTCCCTAATCTCGCTTACACGAGCTGCGAAAAGGGCCCTCTCCTCACCTGCAACCACTTTACTAAAAGAATCTCTAAGAAGAGCAAGGCCCTGGAGGTTGTCCTTAACAACACTCTCAGGAGACAGCTCTCCATCAGTATTTTGGAGTACCCATCTTGTTGTACGCTCCAATACTCGACTAAGACCTAAAATCCACCGATATGTAATACGGGGACTGACCTCATTCTGTTGATTCTCAATTTCTGACATTAAGGCCATGTGGTCAGATAACCGTGATGCTGCCAACCATGCACTCACAACTTCCTTAGCGGGATGCCCCGTGTCACGAACAAGCCGATTCACAAACGCTGCTCCCATCAGGTCAACAAGATCGTTTGTTAACTGGCTTGTGATGATCTGGCGTCGGAGGCGATGTGCGTCCAAGCTTTCATGGCCCGCTGCAGCTATCGCTGAGACCGGGAAATATCCAAGTAAGTAGCTCTCTGTTAGTGGGTCATCAGGCACTCGACTCCTCAATAGCCTGCCCATCAATGAGAGTTTGGAATACGCTAATAGAACACTGAGTTCTGGGCGTGAAAGAAGGCGCCCACCTTCACGTCGCTCTGCTAAAGCATCAGCGGTTGGCAAGCTTTCCGAAAACCTATCGAGCTCTGCTGTCTTTTCTAGGGAAAACATTAGGTCACGAAAATCATCTACTGATTCTCGGGACCTCAATTGATCCAGTGATACCGCAAGGCTCTGAGAACGATTGTTCTCGAGTACCAAGCTGGCTATGGCTTCGGTCAACTCTTCCAAAAGCTCATTGCGCTCGGAAAGAGAAACCGACTTAGACTCGATACCATGGGCAAGCAAGATTTTAAGATTGACCTCATGGTCTGACATATCGACGCCACCTGAGTTGTCGATCGCATCAGTATTTATCGCCCCTCCGGCGAGCGCATACTCAATACGTGCCTTCTGGGTAAATCCAAGATTCCCCCCTTCGCCCACTACTTCGCAGCGCAAATCAGGCGCGTTAATCCTCACAAGGTCATTAGGTGGGTCACCCGCATCCACGTCTGTCTCTGAGGTCTCTTTAACGAATGTTCCGATACCTCCATTCCATAGAAGCTCCACCGGAGCCTTCAGCACTATGCGGACAAGAGATTCCCCATTTAGTAGTTCGGAATCCTCATCTGATACTCCTAAGGCTACCCGAGCTTCAGGAGAGAGATCAATCTCCTTAGCCCCTCTACCGACCACTATCCCCCCCCTACTTAATCGCTTCGGATCATAGTCCTCCCAACTCGAGCGGTCCATACGAAATAATCGTTCCCGCTCAGCATACGATGATGCAAGATCAGGATTAGGGTCGATGAAAATATGACGATGGTCGAAGGCTGCTATGAGCCGAGTCTGGTCTGACATCAGCATACCATTACCGAATACATCACCGCTCATATCACCAATCCCGATCGCGGTGAATGGCTCTGATTGAATATCTTTACCCTTCTCACGGAAATGACGCTTCACACACTCCCAGGCTCCACGGGCAGTAATTCCTACAGCCTTATGGTCATATCCGTTTGACCCCCCTGACGCAAAAGCATCATCAAGCCAAAATCCGTATTCTCTGGAAATCATGTTTGCGATATCTGAAAACCTTGCGGTCCCCTTGTCTGCTGCAACTACTAGATACGGATCCGAACCGTCATATGCGACAACCCCGTCAGGTGTCTGCACTTTGCCTTCGATAAGATTATCTGTGATATCGAGGAGCCCCCTTATCAAGGTCTCATATTGGGTCCTGCCTTCCCTCAGTCGTTCTTCGGGCTCCTCCGAAAGTACTCGGGGGACAAAGCCACCCTTTGAGCCTGCAGGAATAATCACTGCATTCTTAACCATCTGTGTCTTAACAAGACCAAGAATTTCAGTCCTATAATCATCTGGGCGATCACTCCAACGGATCCCGCCTCGTGCAACACTCGCCCCTCGTAAGTGCACACCCTCCATTCGAGCAGAATGTACCCAGACCTCGTAAAGCATCCGGGTGCGCTGCAAAAACTCCATGCTTCGACAGGAAAATTTGAATGAGATATAAGGGACTCCGCCCGACCGGAAAGTCGGTTGGCCAGCACCATGGCGATAAAAATTCGTTCTGACAGTAGCGCTTACCAGCTCTTCCATCCTTCTCAGTGCTCTATCATCTGCAAGAGATGACACTCTCCTGAGAGAGAGTAAGAACGCCTTTCGAAGCCGAGCAATTTCAGCCAATCGATCCTGCTTCGTCAACGATGAATCAGGATCGAACTTTACAACAAACAACTCAAATATTGCTCTTGCAATTTCAGGATACTGTATAAGTGCAGCTCGAATCGACACTCGGCTTGGCACAGCACCAATTTGGAAGGCATACCCGAGATACCCCCGAAGGACATCTACCTCACGCCAATACAGTCCCGCAGATAAGACAAGCGCATTGAGAGAATCACTCACTACGTCACCAGATCTGGAAGCAAGAATGGTCTCTGATAGAATTACGCCCCTGCTATCTACTGAGAGCTGTCCCCTGTCCTGGTCTTGCACTGCGAAGATATAGATCGTGCAAGATTCATTCGGACGTCGGACTTCGTAGGGGTTCGCAGCGATCACTCGGAGTCCCACGTCCTCAAGGATCGGCATGAAATCAGATAAGATTAATCGCTCTCCTCGCAGGTATACCTTCAGTTCAGTCGCCCCCTGTATTCCGGCGACCGAAGAAGATGGTCCATGATTTTTGAATTGGATTGAAATATCCTGTCCGTCAGCGCACATCCCCTCTAGATGAAGGGCATCTGTGGCAGCGATACCTGGTTCAGTTGCTGCTTTATACTCCGCACTAAAAGCACGATGGTAATATTTTGCTAGCTCTACTGCGTCATCGTGAGAGACCACCTCGGCTAACCCATCTTCCAACCTATCTAACCAGGTTCGCAGCAGTGCACTGACCAGCCGCTCTAGTTGGGAAGCATCCGCTGCAACTGGGCGACCCTCTGGTATAGCTATATAGAAATGCAGCCGAGCTTGACCTCCTCCACCCATTACCAGGTGCGAGCTTAAACGCTCGCCCTTGAGCACTTGCAGTAACTCCCCTTCAATCTCTTCCCGAACTTCGGCGGAATAGCGGTCCTCTGGCATGATCACCAGCACCGCAACTCCACGTTGGAGCACATCCCTTCGGAGCGACACATGAACTTCATCGTCATGGTATGAGTTCAAGATCGCCTGAATGTCACTCCCTAAATCTTCTTCTGAGGAGACCAACGACTGACCGGTGGGCATGGAGTTGAAAATTGTGGAGATCTCTTTGTAATCGTGCGAACCCTCTTCTGCCCCAGCCTCTCTTAGGATATTTGACAATTTCCTACGCAAGATCGGCACGTTTTCAGCATCTTCCGAATATGTCTTAGACGTGAATAACCCAACTAACCGATGTATTCCTATCAATTGGCCATTCTGATCTAATTCTTTAACGCCGATATCATCCATGCGGGCTAGACGATGGACGGTAGCTCGTGCGTTTGTCTTGTTAATGATCAATGGAGGGCCGTACTCGAGAAGATCCTGGATCTTCTCTCCCAACTCAGAAACCAGCACTGGTTCAGCAAAACGTGATCGCTCTGGATCACGAAGAATACCTAGGCCTGTATCGTTCCGAACTGCTCCTCGCAAACCTCCACCTGAACCGTCAACAAGGTCGTATCCCCGATAGCCCAGGAATACGAAGCCACCATCTCTCAGCCACTTCAGGAATTCCTGAATTTCCTTGATCTCGACGCTGTTGGGCTCCGCTCCTGTCACATGCGCACCGAGACTAGCAATCACAGAATTCACTCTGTCGACCATGAGTTCAAAGTCATCCGTAGCCAGTACCACATCATTCAGATGATCGCGA
>Ga0310344_10004636_pt1 | contig 10193 bp, 9 predicted proteins | sample HC15DNA20200_MG_FD_203801 | JGI IMG/M metagenome (GOLD analysis project Ga0310344, IMG submission 203801) | Marine microbial communities from station ALOHA, North Pacific Subtropical Gyre - HC15-DNA-20-200_MG | ecosystem: Environmental > Aquatic > Marine > Oceanic | place: Pacific Ocean: North... | reverse complement strand
AGATGTAAATATTGTATTGAAGGACTTTGTGATCAGTCATTACCTCCTTTGCAGAAATTTGGTGGATCCCACTATATTCGTTGTCACTTAGATTCTAGTGGGCTCAGAAATGTTCAGTAGGAAAGAAAGGTAGAAATGTTTGCCTAATTTTGAAACATTACAATCTTTAGATTATGTGAACTTCTGGAGAAGAAAATGATTTATGACGGTCATGCATACTGTATACCTGACCAACGTGGGAATGGGGGATTTGAGAATCGTTCGGAGTTTCAACGTTTACTCCAATATTGCATGGCACATCATTTTGCTCCGGCACTTAGGGCAAAAGACCGTGCATTAGGTGATAGTAGTGCTTTGGCTGACTTGTCGCAGTCGTTCAGTTTAGATGCAATTAAAGAAGCAAAATTTCGCGCTGCTGAAAATGGTCGTTTTGAATGGGAAGTAGATGGAGAGGTGTATTTCAAGCAAGTCATGCCCCCACTTATTACAGACATGTTTTATAGCGCAGAGATGTTGATTGCCGAGATGGATTATGCGGGTGTGGATAGAGCGCTTTTACATCGTTCGCCGTATCTGGGAATAGACAACGAATTTATAGCCGATTGTTGTCGGCAATTTCCAAACCGTCTTCAGGGACTGGCATACGTCAGAGAGTGGCTGATCCATAAAGATCCGGAGTCGGCCGCGAATCTAGTAGAAAAATTAATCAATCAATTGGGACTGAGTGGGCTACATATTCTTCCACATTTTGCTTCGGTATATGGAGTTCATGAGGATTGGGATTCGGCTCGATACCAAGTATTTTGGGATGAGTTTGTAAAATTGGATGTCCCACTATTTGTAACCTTGATAGCGCATGAACGAAAGACAGTTGAAGAGTATTTAGAGCAATTGAGAATCCTGACGAGGTGGGTTGAAAGATACCCGACTTCCAGAATTGTTCTCACCCATGGTTTTGACTGGATGAGATTCTTGGACGGTAACGTACTATCTATTCCAAATGAAGTATATGATTGCACGCCTTGTGATCATGAGCATTTTTTTGTTCAATTCTTGCCTGCAGTGTTCTTGGGTAAAGTGTTCGACTACCCGATGTTGGAAGCGAAACCAACGTTGGAACAAATGGTCGATAAGATCGGTTTGGACAGGTTATTGTGGGGTACCGACATTCCAATACTGATGCGTTATACGACCTACAGACAGTCTTTGGATCAAATTCGGGTTCATTGTGAAGACATATTTGGCGCTAAAGGATTAAGTCAAGTATTAGGATCAAACATGGGAAAATTAATGAACGTGGCCGAGGATTGACGAGACTGGCAGTTGATTTGCTCTAGTTACAGATCGAATTCATCCCGATCTACTAGGATAGTGGCGTGGCACTCTGCCTATTTTTTCTCAAACACGCGATGTTCGTTAGAGAGTCTGCAAATTTAAGTATTTCTGGTTTAATTCTATGTCAGTTTGATATATTACTAAGGCTCTAAATAAATCAACACACTAGGAGGTAAATAATGAAATCTTGGTCGGATAGACTCAAGGTAGTACTCGGACTGGTGATGGCACTCTGTGTTATTCCTGGTTCAGCAAATGAGTGCGTAAAAGTTATTGGCTTTGATTGGAGCATTCCCCATAAGATTGATCCGGCGAATGCCGACTCGCAGGCAGATAGCCTACATATTTGGGGGGTGTACGAACCTTTAATTTGGATCGACGAGGACTACAACTTTGTTCCTTGGCTTGCAGAATCATGGGAAGCGAATAGCGAAGGCACAGTGTGGACTTTTCATTTAAGAAAAGGTGTTAAGTTCCATGATGGTAGTGATTTTGACGCTGATGATGTGGTTTATACATTTCGCCGCATTAAGGATCCAGCCACAGGTTCGCCAGGGGCAGGTGGTCTTGCTATTTTTGAAAATGAGGACATAACCGCTGTCGACACGCATACTGTACAAATTAAGCTGGATAAACCGAATGCCGAATTGCCATTATTAATACATGAGGAATACTCGCTAATGGTTCCGAGTGGCACTACTACGGCAGAACTAGATAGCGGTTCAAATGGAACCGGACCATTTACTATTGAGAATTATTCGGCAGATTCGCCACGTACAATTTTGAGACGTAATCCAAATTATTGGCGGGATGGTCTTCCGCGTGCCAACTGCATTGAACTACGTGGTATTGATGATCCGATTACGCGGTCTGCGGCAATTTCTTCTGGGGAAGGTGATATCCTTATTGTTGCGGATTCTACTACTTTGCCCACGCTTGAAAAAAATCCAGACATAGAACTTATAAAGACAAAAGCAGGCTATTACCTCATGATGTGGATGATGGTCGATACCCCGCCATTTGATGATGTAAGAGTCAGAAAGGCTCTTAAACTAGTTCAGGATCGTCAAACCATCGTTGATCTTGCGTTGCTTGGGTTTGGATATCCAATGAACGACAATCCTATTAGACCAGGGTCTTCTTTTTCTTATACATCCGAGATTATTCCTCAGGATATTGCAAAGGCAAAGTCATTGCTAGCCGAAGCTGGTCACTCAGATCTGACTGTAGATCTCTATACAGGAGCAACGGAGCTTATTCCTGGTCTAAATGCGATGGTCCAGGCTTATAAGGAAATGGCTTCTCAAGCTGGGATTACGATCAATATCGTCACAGCACCTTCTGCCAGTTACTACGAAGAGATATCACATAAGAAACCATTCGGTGCATCTTATTGGTTCTACCGTCCACCTTCGCTGATCTTCCCGTTCTACATGAAAACGTCAACTTGGAATGAAAGCAGATGGATGCGTGATGATTTCGACGATTTGATCAATAGAGCCTTCGCGACCGTTGATCCTGAAGCAAGGCTCGAGTTGTATAGGGAGGCACAGAAAGTAATTACGGAAGAAGGTGGGCTAATAACCCCCGCGTTTTCATCTGTAGTTTCTGCAGCAAGGAAAGGATGTCACTATCAACCACAAGTTGATCTGAATCGATTTGATATGGCAACAATTTATTGTGAATAAAAGTCTATATATGTGACTTTCGTTAGATGAACTCTATTCTTGTTGGGTGAATTAAAGTCAAGTGTGCACCGGCAGGGACTATACCCCCCTTGCCGGTGCAATCTTTTAATTTGTGTTATGACCTACATCGGAGGAGTAAGTTTATGGAAATCCTGACTCCAATAACTACGTCTATCGATTACGAAAAAGATGGCAAGCAGGTTTCCTTCCTCGCTGTTCCAATTTCTACGAATGAATCAGCCTATGGAACAATTACATTACCCATTACTGTTATAAAGAATGGTAAAGGTCCTACCATTTTTCTGTCAGCCGGCATACATGGTGATGAATATGAAGGACAAATTGCGATTCGAAAATTAGCGAGTAGTCTTCAGCCAAAGGATGTTCAAGGAAGAGTCATAATGACGCCTAGCCTGAATTTGCCAGCAGCATTAGCAGGTACCCGATGTTCTCCCGAGGATGGTCTAAACTTAAATAGAGTTTTCCCAGGTGACCCCGCTGCGAGCACAACAATGAAGATCGCTCATTATGTGAGTACCATATTGTTACCTTTATGCGATGCGCAATTGGATTTGCATTCTGGAGGAAGCACGCTGGATTTCATTCCGTTTGTTCAAATGATAAGGATGCAGAATAAATCACTACACGAAAAATCATTCGAGGCGCTCAAAATTTGTGGAGCACCCGTCAGTTTAGTCACTACTGAGCTAGATTCGACTGGCAATATTGCTCCTATATGTGAGGAACTGGGAGTCGTCTATATAGGTTCTGAGATGGGCGGTGGGGGTACTGTATCAAAAACGAATGTCGGGTACGCAGAGACAGCCGCTCTAAATTTTTTGCGCCATTTTGGGGTGATGGATGGTCCGATAGTTACGCCGGAAAAACAAGGACGCCCAGCGAGCCGACTTATGACATTTGAGGATTTTTCGTCATATGTCATGGCTCCGGACGGAGGGCTTTTTGAACCATTTTTTGAGTTAGGGGACGATTGTGTTAATGGGCAACATATTGGGCAGATACATTTCCTCGAACACAGTGAAAAGGATCCCGTACCAGTTTACGCTACCACACGAGGGGTGATTTTATCGAAAAGACCACCTGGCATGGTTAAGCGAGGAGATAATATTGCTATCATTGCCCAAGATTTGATCGAATGAATTCAGATTTTTCAATCTCACCATGATTCATGGCTTTAATAGATTCGACTCTAATGGATAAACAAGTATCAAGTAATCGAATAGTTGAACATCCAGATTACGACTCAGAAGAATGGCGGCTCCGTGTTGAATTAGCCGCTTGCTTCCGGTTAATGGTTAAATTCAAGATGACTGACATTACAGCGACGCACGCTTGTGTCTCAATTCCTGGTACTAACCATCTTCTGTTCAACCCTTTTGGCTTATTGATGGAAGAGGTTACAGCAACGAGTCTCGTTAAAATGGACTATCAAGGGAACATTCTAAGCAGGAATGCTGATCCTCCTGTTTCAGCTGGCTTTGCTATACACAGTGTGATCCATAAGGCTAGGCCAGATATTGTATGTTCGATACATACCCATACAAAGGCAGGTACAGGGGTCGCGTCGTTGGAATGTGGATTACTCCCAATCAATCAAATGTCACTTATTTTTTATGACCGTATCGCTTATAACAAGTATAAATACATCATGGATGTCGACGAGTGTGGCCAATTGGTAAGTGATCTGGGTGATAAGAACGCGATGATTATGTTGAATCATGGCTTACTAACTGGTGGCTCCTCGGTTGCTGAAGCGTTTGTTCTTATGTATTTTTTAGATAAAGCATGCGAAATTCAATTAGATGCAATGGCAACCTCAGAAAAGTTGGTGACACCTCCTCCAGACGTTTGCGAAGAGGCAGCTAAACGGTGGATGGACATAGACGGATACTCTTTTGGTGAAGTCGAATGGAGAGCGCTTGTAAGACAACTGGATGATGAAGATGATTCGTATAAGTCGTAACAATGATGCCTACCAAGCAATATAATGGTTGTCAAATAAGGTTGTGTCAGATTTAGACGACAAAATATTGGGAGATTAAAAAAAGAATGTTGATGGAAGAGATTCTTTCGCACCCACCACAAGTTCTGCACGAAGACCAGAGGTTAAGTTACTTTAGAGATGGTTATTTGTTGTTGCCTGGATTTATTGATAACGGTTGGATTGACGATCTCAATGCTGAATTAGAAAAGTTTATTGAAGCAAGCCGTGATATCGATCAATCGACAGATAATATTCTTATTGAAGGGGGGCATACTAGAAGCCATCCGAGGTTATTAAGGGTCAATCAAATTGTGGATCATAGCCAAGTATTTTGGAATTTTGCTACAGAATCAGTTCTTCCAGATATAGCCTGCGATCTTGTTGGTCCTGACGTTAAATTTCGAGAATCTACGGTTAATTTTAAATGGGCTGGAGGCGGAACTGAAATTGCTTGGCATCAGGACATCGCATTTATGCCTCACACCAACTTGAATCTTTTTAATGCACTTGTCTATTTAGATGATGTCGAGATTGATCAGGGCCCATTGCAGGTGATTCCTGGGAGCCATAAAGGTGAAATATTTAGGCACTATGACTCGGCTGGCAATTGGATCGCCAGGGTGGCTGATAAAGATCTGGAAAGACTTGGCACAGATAAAGCTGTATCTTTAACAGGGTCAGCGGGCACTTTGGTTCTACTCCATTGTGGCACAGCACACTACTCTGCAGAAAATATTTCAACAAAAGGTCGACCATTGGTTTTTCTTGGCTATCAAGCAGCCGATTCATTTTGTTACATACCTTTCCCACGAGCCCCTAAGAGTCAAGGCTATATAGTTCGCGGTCGACCTTCCAGATATGCCCAGCATGACCCTGTAAGTTTGCCCATGCCTCCAGATTGGTCGGATGGCTATGGTTCGATTTATGAAGATCAGAAACGAAAAGAGTTGGATTCCTAAATAGAAGGTAATCCAACGCTAGTTGAACTACGTACATTTTGGCACATCCAGCTTTAACGTGATCGTAATTTTCGTTCTATCGGGAAAGTAAGTACAAATTTGGTTATCACAAAGTCGAGCAGCCATAAGACAAATAATTAAACCCTCTATATCGTCGTTCATGACGAAGTATTTAAGTTGGTTGGGGGTAATGGGTTCGAAGTCGGCTCACGGTGGATTCAATAACAAAACAAAAAGTTAAATGGTGGGCGCGGCCGGATTTGAACCAGCGACCCCTGCCGTGTGAAGGCAGTGCTCTACCAACTAACAGTCCTAAAATCCCCTAAATAACAGGCTCCGACTCCACTGTTGTTTTGGGTGGGGGGTGCTTTGGGGTTGGAAGTTAAAGAGCGACCAGACTCTCACGCACGGTTTAACCCTCGGGAAGTAAAGGAATAAGATAGGGGGATACAACGCGTGTTAGCTATATCCTGTTATTCGCGATTTAGACTGGAGGTCAGAAATCATGGCGATTGGTAAATTCACAACAGCCGTTCGAGCCGCTAAAACGATTAAAAGTATGTTGCCCGACAGTTTTTTTGAGGACATGAAGAAATATGTTGAAACCCAAGTCCAGGCCGTAATTGGGAAAATGAACCTCGTGAGCCGAGAAGAATACGAGGAGCAGAACAAACAGTTACGTCAATTGCGCGAGAGAATCGAAACATTAGAAAATTCAGCCGCAAAACCCCAAAAACAAACCACGAACAAAACCTAGATGATTCCGTAATAATGGAAAGCAATTTACGGTCCGAGTGGATGTTGGGAATGAAGACACTAGTGGGAAATAAATAAACATGGGTTTGGAAGATCGTCTTAATGAAATAAAAAAAGACGTTATTGATCACATGAATAACGATCCTTCTGATGCGAATTTGGCTTATGTAAAGGGACTATCCGAAGGGGAACGAACTCCCGACAGATTCACCTGGTGCTAGCTTCCAGCCTGGTCTATTTTAAACAGTGTGGGTAAACCCTACCTCTGATAATGAGCCCCCTGCAAATTAGCCAAACAACCCTTAAATAGCTGAATGTTTTGGCAACACCATAACCTTGGGGATCAGAACATGTGCCGGCTGCGTTGCAACCTCAAGGACTATTCTAGCTATATCATCTGGTACCAACGGTTCATCCAGTCCTGACGCATCCTTTGGATGTACATCAAAATGATCATGCAAATCTGTTATTACCAGCCCCGGTTCCACACACGTGACTTTTACGTTTGTTTCAGCTAGTTCCATCCGCATAGTCTCGGACAAAGCTTCAACCGCATATTTTGTTGCACTATAGGCACCCGCGTTCGGACGCACTTTAGTACCTAAAATACTCGAAGTATTTATGATGTGTCCAGAATTCTGTTTGTAAAAATGTCTCACAAACAAATGGGCAACCCTAAATGCCGCTTCAATATTGACACGTACCATGGAAATGACGTGCTCAATATCAATTTCGTGACTTGCCCCCGCCCACATGACACCTGCGTTATTAACAACAATATCGCATTTCCCAAACCTTGATATGGCGGTATCCAGGAGGTCTCCTGCAAAATCAGGCTCGGTTACATCTCCAGCTATTAGTTCTAACTTTTCATGCCGACCTAATCGTTCCAACTTCTTCATGCGGCGGCCCGTTGCGACCACTGAGACTCCGGACTTAAGAAATGATTGCGTCACCGCAGCGCCAATTCCACTGCCTGACCCAGTAACCACCGCTACCTTACCTTCAAGCAACTCTTTCATATTTTCCCCTCATCTATAATATTAATGAGCATAATCAGGCGACAAAATCACGTCTAATTCATCTCGGTTGACAATTCAGACTGCCGGCGTGAACCAAACGGCGCATGTACATCATAATGGGAACTATCAATGGGAACAAAGGTTCTCAAACAAGTTCTTTGCATATGGCACACCAGCCATTCGCAACATTATCAAGATTGTATCCGCCACCACCATAGACTAGGAGGCGTCCTTTGGCGTATTTGTTTGTTAGTTCGACCAGTCTTCTGGTGGAATGGATATGTGCTTCTACGGAGAATTGAAGATGGGCTAAGGGGTCCCCACTCAAGCTATCGACACCAGCTTGAAAGATGATGAATTCAGGCTTGTGATCCTCGATCAAGTCTTCGACCCGGGACCAAGCGCGTAAAAAATCCCTATCGTCGCTGCCCGGTGCCAGCGGAATATTCAACTTAGTACCGCGCGCAATTCCTTTGCCCTTCTCGTTAGCAGCCCCGGTTCCTGGGTAGAGGTAACGTCCGTCCTCATGAATATCCGCGATAGCAAGGTCAGGATCCTCTTCGAATGCATAGTAGACACCGTCACCATGGTGGGCGTCGATATCGACGTAGGCAACGCGGACTATTCCATAACGTTGTCGAAGAGCCTCGATCATGATTCCGCAATCGTTGAATACACTGAAACCAGCGGCGCCAGCCCGCCGTGCATGATGAAGTCCTCCAATGGGTATAAATGCGTGATGCCAGTCATGTTTCAGTATTTGATTGATCGCGGCTAGTCCAGTTCCAACGACGAACCGACCAGCATCGTAAATTCCTGGATACGCGGGGGTATCACCACGGTCGAGATACCCTTTTCCAATGGCCGACTGTTCCTCTACTCGCTGAACATACTCCGGCTCATGGAACAAAATGAGGTCGATGACGTTACACGCGACAGGAGTCGCAATTTCCGCACTTTGATCAATCCCCTCGCGACTCGCTGCAACACGAAATGCAGCGAGTCGATCCTGACTAAGTGGGTGGTCGTGTCCGAACCCGTAACGTCCAAGCTCTTCTCCCCAGTAGACGGTGAGGCCTTTGTTATTCATGGTTTTTATAGAGGAGTAGACTTCGAAGTGGTGGGCAGGGCGGTAACGTGCCTATTGCTATCAACCTGGGTTCAATGAATATATTCTTCGAAGGCCACGCATCAGTGCTGGCGGGGAATATTATTTTCTCAATTCGCCTTACCGATTTCTTTGCCAGTTATTAAATGCTTCTTCACCCACGAGAGGAGCCTCACATTGGTAACCCTGGCATACGTAGGCAACGGGCTGCTCTAGGGCTACGCGAGATGCGAGCAGTTCTGGAAGATCTGATTCATATGAGTCGATCGCAAAGACGAGGCGACGCGGATGGTAATCCTGATGGAGACTCGCTGCCCAATGTTTAATGGTCTCCATATGGCCACGTATTACTACGAGTTCCAATCCATTGAGGCGATCGTCATCTACTTCAAGTAATGCACATGCTCCAGCAGGGTAACGCCCACAGGCGGGTACCAGTTCCGAAAGTAATTGGTCAGCGGCGGCTACATAATTCTCATTCCCGGTCAGATGACCAAAAGCAAGCAAAACTCTAGCGGCTAGAGCGTTCCCAGAAGGAATCGCATCGTCCATAAGTGGGCGAGGTCTATACAACAACTGTTCGTGGTCATTAGAGGTAAAGTAAAATGCACCGGCGGTATCATCGCGAAAGTTTTCTAGGACGGTGTCCAATAGTCGGCAGGCGAAATTCAGGTCTTGGATGCGCCATCTTGCTTGCAGCAGGTCTAACAAGCCAGCCGCGAGAAATACATAGTCATCGAGGTAGGCATTTAGATGTGCTTTACCCAGACGTGTGGTGGCGAGTAGCCGCTTGCCATCCCATAAATGTGAGTCTATAAAATCGATAGCGCGAGTAGCTGATGAAACGAGTTCGGGCTCATTTAACCTGCGCCCCGCACGAGCCATTGCGGCAACCATGAGGCCATTCCACGAAGTGAGTATTTTTTCATCTCGATTTGGCCGGATGCGTGTTTGGCGCTGTAATCGGAGCTTGCTTCTAATCTGATTGAAAAGCCGCATCGCCGTTGCGCTGGAAAGATTGAGCGCCTCGGCTGCACTCTCTATCGTTTCAACTCGGTTTAGATGCCATCGCCCATCGAAGTTGGGCGTTCCGTCCAGCCCGAAAATCACATTGGCAAACTGCCTTTCGTCGACATCTAATAAGTCGTTTAGTTCATTTTCTTTCCAAACATAATATGTGCCTTCTTCACCCTCTGAATCGGCATCCAGTGTGGAGAAGTAGCCTCCTGAAGATGACTGCATTTCGGTCATTGCCCAGTTCGCTGTCTCAAGAGCTATGGTTCGGAATTCTTCGCGATCGAAGAGTGCATAGGCGTCTGT
>Ga0310344_10004633_pt1 | contig 10197 bp, 11 predicted proteins | sample HC15DNA20200_MG_FD_203801 | JGI IMG/M metagenome (GOLD analysis project Ga0310344, IMG submission 203801) | Marine microbial communities from station ALOHA, North Pacific Subtropical Gyre - HC15-DNA-20-200_MG | ecosystem: Environmental > Aquatic > Marine > Oceanic | place: Pacific Ocean: North... | reverse complement strand
CGATCTCCTCCGCGATCACAGGATCCGCGATATCGTCTTCACGGAAGAAGACCACGCCCTGGTCGCGTCGGCTGAGGGGCTCTATCGGATCTCCGCTTCTGGTGACGAGGAGATGTTCGAGACGCCTGTCACAGACTTCCACGCCCTCGCTACGGGTGACGGATGGATCTGGGCAGGCTCCTCGCTGGGTCTCTGCGGATGGGACGGTGATCGCTGGCACTATCTGGCCGGACCTCGCTGGCTCCCGTCCGATGACGTGCGAGCGATTCTGGTTGTCGACAACTGCGTCTACGTCGGCACGGGTGAGGGACTGGCCGAAATCCTCCTGGATTCTATCACGCTCACGCAGAAAGCGACCGAATTCGAGGCCCGCATCCGCGACCGCCATCTACGCCTCAAAGGATTCGTCACATCCTCCAGACTCGCCGTCCCGGGCGATCTGTCTACCAGCCGCCCTGCTCCCTCCGACAACGACGGCCTGTGGACGGCTCTCTATCTCGGCGCGCAATCCTATCGCTACGCGGTGACGGAAGAACCCGAGGCTCGCGCCTGCGCCGAACAAGCCTTCGACGCCATCGCCTGGCTCGAGGCCGTGACAACCGTGGACGGTTTCCCCACCAAGGCCATCGTTGAGAGTGAGGAGGACAAGGGCTCCGACCCCGTGGCCTGGTATCCCACCGCAGACGGCCGATGGCTGTGGAAGGGCGATTGCAGCTCAGATGAAATCGACGGCCATTTCTACGGATACTCGATTTACTATGACCTGGCCGCCACCGAGGAAAAGCGCGCCGAAATCCGGTCCCTTGTCGATCGCGTTATGGGTCACATTCTGGACAATGGGTACCTCCTCATCTGCGTGGACGGGAAACGCACACGCTGGGGCGTATGGGCTCCCGACTACCTCAACGGCCCCTGGCGAGCTCAGCGAGGCCTGAATTCGCTCGAGATCCTGTCCGCCCTCCGATCCGCGGAGCACATCACCTCGAACAGCCGCTACGGTGACGCCTACACCGACCTCGTCGAAAACCACGGCTATGCCGAGAACGCCCGCCGCACGAAGATCACCACCCCCGGACACGTCAATCACTCCGACGACGAGCTTGCCTTCATCTCCTACTACCCGCTCCTGAAGTACGAGACCGATACGGGTCTACGCGACATCTACCTGGAAAGCCTTCATCAGGCGTGGGAAATCGAGCGGCCCGAGCGAAATCCGTGGTGGAACTTCATCTACAGTGCAATCGTCGGGACGCCGACCGACATCGATAAGGCCATAAGGACCCTCCGCGAGATCCCCTGCGATCTGCTCAACTGGCCGGTTCGAAACAGCCATCGCCGTGACGTCACCATCGATGCTCATCGTGGTCGCAAGGGTGAGGTCCAGTCGACACACGTCCTGCCCTACGACGAGTTACCGATGTCGAAATGGAACGGCAATCCCTACAGTCTGGATTCGAGGACGAACGGAGCGAGTGAGGACGACGGGACCTACTATATCCTGCCGTACTGGATGGGGAGGTATTACGGATACATTGGAATGCAGAATGAAAAGTCGTAAGTGCAAAATGGACGGACGCGATGACCCTTCACACCCGTTTCCAAACGGTCTGACGCAGCACGATCAACAACGCGGCCAGGGTGAGCGATCCCACGACGATCCACACGGGCGTTCTCGCGGACTCCGCGAGGCCCGGTGTCGTCCTCAGGATCAGACTACAGAGGGCGATCGCGAGAAACTGCAACGTGCTGACTGTCGTAAACCGGAGGACGAGCCGCCCGGATTCTGCCCCTTTTCGATAGGCGGCTTCAGACAGAATGATGATGGCTAGGCCACCTACGCCGAACAGGAAGAAGATGACCTTGTCCAGCAGCGCAGCAAGTTGCGGAGCTCCACCCGCGATCGCGATTGCGGCAAGGCCGACTTCGCGAAACAGCACGAGGTTGAGGAATCCCACCCCCATCGTCACGACCCAGCAAGTCACCACGACCAGCTTCATCGTACGGGAGACTTCCGTCTGAGTTTTCTCAACCACTTGGGAGACCCCTGGTGATCACGCGTTTCCTGTCCCTCATCGCCCTTCTCACTTGCCTTGTCTCTGACACGGCCGGAATCGATCGTCCACGACCGCCGAGACACGAGTTTTCGTTCGTCGTCCTGGGAGACAGTCAGTTCGAGGGTCCCAACGCCTACAACCGCTTGATCGACGAAGTGGTCCGGCTCTTCCCGTCCTTCGTCATCCAGGTCGGCGATATGATTCAATTCCCCGCCGACTCGACGGTCGTCCGTGCTAAATGGAAACGCTTCAAAGCCCAGATCGCTCCCCTCGGAGAGATTCCCTTTTATCCTGTCCCCGGGAACCACGACGTCCTCGATTCATCGCGTGCTCCCGGCGGCGAACCCGTCTACCGCGAAGTCTGGGGAGAAACGTACTACTCTTTCGACTACCGGAACGCCCACTTCGTCGTCCTGAACACCGACGAAGGTGTAACGAGCGAGATCGTCGGCGAACAGTGGACGTGGCTGGTGAAGGACCTGCGAGAGGCCGCCGGAAAGGACCATATCTTCGTTTTCTTCCATCGGCCGATTTACTCACTCGCCAACGAGGAGGCGCTCCACGCTATTTTCGTCAAGCACAAGGTAAGCGCAGTTTTCTACGGTCACCACCATCACCTGAATTTCCACGAGCGCGACGGCATCACCTATCTGATGACCACCTCGTCAACCGAAGCTCGGAACCCCTACGGCGAACGATCGGGCGTGTTCCATCATCAATTGCTCGTCACGGTCCGGAACGACGAAGCGAGCATCGCCGTCATCAGGGCCAACAGCGTCCTGCCACCCGACATCGTGTCGGTCGAAGACAACAGCGACCTGCACAACCTCCATCGAAAATTCTTTACCCGCGTGGAAAGCCGTTTCAGCGATCTGCCGAGAGACGGGAATCGGTACACCGTCACTCTTTCGGTGAACAATCCATCGGGGCAGGACCTCGTCGCCTTCTTCGAATGGGAACTTCCCAACAATCGGTGGGCCGTCGAGCACAGTCGCGGAGTGCGCGTGGAACTCCCCGCCGGCACCAGGGACCTTTCCGTCACCTTCACCCTCACGAGAAAGTATCCTTCGGCGCCCGAGGCCTATCCCAGCTGCATCGCCAGAGCCCATTACCTCACCCACGACGGAGACGTGGTGGAAACAAAGCACCGATTCACGATCCTGGGTCCTGCAACGGAAGAGAACCCGTGACGACGTCCCCTCCCTCCCTGTCGCATATCCGTGTCGTGCTGGTCGAGCCCGCACAGGCGGGCAACATCGGCTCGGTCGCCAGAGCGATGAAGAACGCCGGTCTGACTCGGTTGTACCTCGTCAGGCCCGTGGACCATACGACCGGTGACGCCCGAAAAATGGCCCACGGATCGGGCGACATCCTCTATGGGGCCACGGTGACCGATACGCTCGATGAGGCGCTCGAGGGCACGATCCTGACAGTGGGAACCTCCGCCCGGGCGCGTAAGGATTTCGATGTGCTCTACGGCCCGTCCGAAGTCGCGACACGCCTGGTCTCCCTACCCGCTGACTGTGAAGGAGCGCTGGTCTTCGGTCGTGAAAAGACCGGGCTGACGAACGATGAACTGGAAAAATGCCAGCTCCTCTGCCGGATTCCGTCCGCACATACCTACCCCTCACTGAACCTGTCGCAAGCCGTCCTGATTATGGGCTACGAGCTCTATCGCACGGCCGCCAACCCCGACGAACGACCCGACCTGGAGATCGCGCCCTACGAACAGATCGAGGCGATGTACGCACACGTCGCGGGGGGGCTCGATATGCTCGGGTTCAGCTCGCATCATCGTCCCGAGACATTTATGCGGTCGATTCGGAGGCTGTTCGGACGGATACAGCTCGAGAAGCGGGACGTCTCGACCCTCCACCGGATTTTCCGCCACATCGACCGGTTCGTCGTCAGACACAACATCCAGGTCGAACCCGACGGCCCGATGTCCCGGGCCAATCGCGCCACGGACGTCTCGGAAAGCGAAACGGAGAAGACCGACGAGCCTGAATGAGCGACATCGCCATCTACCTCGGATATCTGGTCCTCTACGCCATCCTGCACAGCCTCCTGGCGACAGAGGCCGTCAAGCAGACCGCATCGCGACGCCTCGGTCGTGCCTATGCAGGCTACCGGTTCGTCTACGTCGTCCTCAGTGTTGGCCTGCTCCTTCCGCTCCTCTGGTTGCCCGAACCTGAAGGCATCGGCTACACCGTCGAGGGACTTCCCGCCCTGGGGCTCAGAACGATCCAGGGTACAGCGATCGTCGGGTTCATCTGGACCCCGACAACGGCAGGTTTCTGGGTCTGACGCAACTCCGCACGGATCGTAATTCCAACGAGAACGACGTTCCTTTCTCCACCGCCGGGCCCTTCAGATGGTGCCGTCACCCGCTTTACTTCTTTACTTCGCTCCTGCTCCTCGAGAACCCATCAGTAAGCACCGCCTACGCCGTTTTCTCGCTGTGGGCGGTCGCCTACTTCTACCTCGGCAGCTTCCTGGAGGAGCGCCGTTTGCGAACCGAGTTTGGAGACGCCTACGCGAGATACCAGGAGACGACACCCCGGCTCCTGCCTCGGCCGCCCCGCAACGAATAAAGCCGGCCCCGCAATCGGGACCGGCTTCTCACTCTTCGTACTTGGAGATTCTGTTAGGCTGATTCGGGTCGTCGCGTCTCCACCCCTTCGCGTTCCAGAAGCACCATCACCTTCCCAGGATGTAACTCTTTTTCAGACGCAATTTCCTCGACCGTCTTGCCCTCCTGGTAAGCCTTCGCAACGTCGCTGCCCGCCACGTCCTGTCGATATCCCTTCGTCCCGTAGATCCCCTCGTGCTTCTTCACCTCAATATCGCCTTCGACCGACACCTGACACGCCAGCCGGAGGTTTCCCTTGAGCTGGATGAACCGGAACTTCTCGATCGCACCCTTTGGCGATACGGCTCCGGACGGTTTGACTTCAACCGTACACGTGCCACAAAGTCCCATTCCCTCGCAGTTCGTGTATTTGGCGATGCCGTTGTAGAGGTCGATATCATTTTCGATCGCCAGCGCTCGCAGGTTCGTGTGCGGCGCGCACTCGATCGTTCTACCTTCGGGCTTGAAGGTCACCTTGCAAGTCGTTTTCCGTTCGTCCATCCCGTGAATCTGCGTCGGCATTCCTGTCCCCCCTCAACCGGTCGCCCGTCTACCCCGGACTCGTTCGCGAACGCCAGAAGGTAAATCCACACTCCGCGGTAGACAAGAAAAAACAGCCATTTAACGGGTCTTCTGTCTGCAGATCCCGCGTTGACAGCCCCTGAACCGGGCTCTATACTTAGCGCTCCTTCGAGCCTTGCGTTTAAAGGACCGCGTATGTTTGGACTTCACGTCCTCGATGTCGCCACACTGAGCATCTACCTGATCGGAATCGTCATCGCCGGTCTTTGGGCCGCGCGAAAGGTGAAGGGCGTGGGCGACTACTTTATGGGCGGCCGGGCCTTCGGCAAGGCGTTTATGATTATGCATTCTTTCGGCACCGGCACGCACACAGACCAGGCCGTGACGGTTGCCGGCGCCAGCTACAAGCTCGGCCTCGGCGGAATCTGGTATCAATGGCTCTACCTTTTCGCCACCCCGTTCTACTGGATCATCGCACCGATCTTCCGTCGACTCCGCTGCATCACGACCGCCGACTTCTTCGCCGGCAGGTTCAGTCCTTCACTCGAGTTTCTCTACACGTTCTGGGGGCTTTTTTACTTCGCCCTGCAGATCGGGACGATGCTGCTCGGAACAGGCAAGACGGCATCCGCGATTACGGGAGGCGGCGTTACCGAGTGGCAAGCCATCTGGGTAATGACTCTGCTGTTTCTGTCGTACGGTTTGCTTGGGGGGTTGCCCGCCGCCATCGTCACGGACTTCATCCAGGGCATCTTCATCATCGTGCTTTCCTTCCTGCTCTGTCCATACGTCCTGGAGCAGGTGGGCGGGTTCAGCGGGCTTCACGCGCAGGTCCCGGCCGAAATGTTCAGCCTGATCGCCCCCGGCGACCCACCACCCGGTTACGACCGCATCACGCCCTTCTTCATTTTGATGATCGTCATCAACGCTCTTGTCGGAATCGTGGCCCAACCCCACATTCTGGAGAGCACGTCTGCCGGTAAGACCGAGCTCGAAGGCCGCATCGGTTTCACTTATGGAAATATGATAAAGCGTCTGTGCACGGTGGCCTGGTCCTTCACCGGCATCGCCTGCATCGCCCTCTACCCGGGGCTCACGGACCCGGAGCACGCTTTCGGACTCGCGTCCCGCGACCTGCTACCCATCGGGCTGATCGGCGTGATGCTGGCATCGATGATCGCCGCCGTGATGTCCACGTGCGACTCCTTTATGGTCGACGGCGCAGCGCTGTTCGTGGAGAATCTCTACAAGCGCCATTTCCGCCCGGACGAAACAGACACGCACTATATCAACGTGGGCCGGGCCGTTTCGCTCCTTATCGTCGCGGGCGGGCTGCTCGTCGCGGATCAGTTCGTGTCCGTCGTGGAGATCATCCGGTTCAGCTGGTCTTTCGTGGCATTTTTCGGCATCGCATTCTGGGGCGGCATCGTCTGGCGACGCTGCAACAGCCACGGCGCCTGGGCGGGCATTCTCGTGTCCGGCCTCCTCTGGTACATATCCGACGCCGTGTGGGAGTGGGAGCTGCCCGCACAGTACCTGCTCTACACGATCGGCGGTTTCGCCGCCCTCGTGATCGTCAGCAAGCTCACCCCACCGCTGCCTGAAGAAAAGCTGAATCGCTTTTATACCATCCTGCACACGCCCGTCGGCGAAGAGCAAAAGCTTCGCGACGCGGGTATCACTGTCGTTCTGGAGTAGGAGGAACCGATGTTCGACCTCGAAATCAGGAAGCCCAACCGACAGACCGTCATCGGATTCATCGTTGCCTGGGTCTGCGTCATCGCGATTATGGTCCTCACGATGGTGATCGCCCAGATCGGGGCGTAGACATTGAAGATCGATGATCGATCATCGTTGATGTACCCCGGCCTCCCGCCCTTGACGTCTCTCTCCACCAGAATATATTCGTATAAACGTATACATAAATCTGTGGAGGGGTGATGGAAGACAACAGGCTGTCGTTTATCGATCGGTTCCTGACGTTGTGGATCTTCCTCGCGATGGCCGTCGGCATTGCCATCGGTTTCTTTTCCCCGGGTGTCGTCAACGTCATTACCGATCTCCAGGTCGGCACCACGTCGATCCCGATCGCCGTCGGCCTGATCCTGATGATGTACCCTCCCTTGGCCAAGGTGAAATACGAGGAACTGGGCGGGGTCTTTCGCAACGCGCGGGTACTCGCCCTGTCTCTCGTTCAGAACTGGGTCATCGGCCCCGTCCTGATGTTCGGCCTCGCCGTCCTGTTCCTGTCAGGCTACCCGGAGTATATGGTCGGCCTCATCACCATCGGCCTCGCACGCTGCATCGCGATGGTGATCGTCTGGAACGACCTGGCCAAGGGTGACCCGGAGTACGCCGCAGGCCTCGTGGCTTTCAACTCGATCTTCCAGGTCCTGTTCTTCTCGATCTATGCGTGGGTCTTCATCACGGTACTGCCCCCCTGGTTTGGACTGGAGGGCGTCGTTGTCGACATCACCATCTGGCAGATCGCGGAGAGCGTCCTGATCTACCTTGGCATCCCCTTCTTTGGTGGGATGCTGACCCGCTTGGTCCTCATCCGAGTCAAAAATCGCGACTGGTACGAATCGAAATTCATTCCTCGGATCAGTCCCCTGACGCTGGTGGCTCTGTTGTTCACGATCGTGGTGATGTTTTCGCTCAAGGGCGAGTTCATCGTTACCATCCCCCTCGACGTTATACGGATCGCCATTCCTCTCGTCGTCTACTTCGTCCTGATGTTCTTCGTCTCGTTCCATATGGGGAGGAAGATCGGCGCCGGCTACGGTCAGACCACGACCATCGCCTTCACAGCTGCGAGTAACAACTTCGAGCTGGCCATCGCGGTCGCCGTCGCCGTATTCGGAATCGACTCTGGAGTCGCCTTTGCCGCGGTGATCGGTCCTTTGGTGGAAGTCCCGGTCCTCGTAGGCTTGGTCAGTGTGGCGAAACGATTCGAGCGAACCTACTTCGCTACGGCCGAGCCCCAACCCACATCCTGAGACGCCCGTGAAACACGATCTCCATATCTTCAAGGCATTTTCCGACGAGACGCGACTCCGGATCCTCTTCCTTCTCGCCGAACGGGAACTGTGCGTGTGCGAGATCGTCGCCGTCCTAGACGCGCCACAGGGCCGAATCTCCAGGCATCTTGCCCAACTCAAGCACTCCGGTCTCGTCACCGACCGCCGAGACGGCACCTGGATCTACTACGGCCTCGAAACGCCCGCCCACGATCTCGCTCGAAGGCTGGTCGCCTACCTGAAGAAGGACGCGGGTCCCCTGGAAGTCGTACAGCAGGACCGGCAACGCCTCGACGACCTTGCCGACCAGGGCCGGATCTGTGTACCGAACCCGGCCTATGTGCCTGTGACATCGAAGAATTGATCGTCGAGAATCGATCATTGGGCAATCCGCACCAAAACGCCTTTTCCACGGTGTCCTCCCTCGGTCTTCAATGAGCGCATCTCCCAAAATCCTGTTTCTCTGCACGGGGAACAGTTGCCGAAGTCAGATGGCGGAGGGCTGGGCGCGGCATCTGGCATCTGACCGGATGGAGGTCTGGTCCGCCGGGGTGGAAACCCACGGCCTCAACCCAAACGCCGTGAAGGTGATGGCCGAGGCCGGTGTCGATATCCGCAACCAACAGTCGCAACACGTCGACGACCTGTCCAGGATTCCGTTCGATTTCGTCATCACCGTCTGCGATCACGCCGCGGAGCGTTGCCCCGTGTTTCCGGGCGAGGTTGCCGTTATCCACCGGCCATTCGACGATCCGCCTAGCCTCGCCGCAGACGCGGAGACTGAAGAGGACGCACTGCGGCATTACCGTCGGGTCAGAGACGAGATCCGCGACTATGTCGAAAGTCTCCCCGGCCCGCTCGAGCCCGCTTGACGGATTCCCACCTTGCCGGCGTCTCCTATTTTCATTCCCTTCCTGCCACTCCCGCGTTCCTTTTGAGGATCGTTTTTCAATGATCAGACCCTATGAACCCCGCGACCTGGACCGCATCAAGGAAATCACCGTAATCTGCTTCGAAGGGGTCTCAATCGATCACAACATCGAGAAAACCTTCGGACAATTCGCTGAGACGGACTGGAAAGCGCGCAAAGCCACGCATATGGACGACGACGTTGCTGCGAATGCAGGCGGCATCTTCGTCTATGAAGAGAACGGTGTCGTCATCGGCTACATCACGACCCGCATCTTCCGAGACGCCCTGATCGGTCAGATTCCGAACATCTCCGTCCTCCCCGGACATCAGCGCAAGGGCATCGGAAAGGCCCTGATGAACCGTGCGTTCGACTACTTCGAGCAGCAAGGAATGAAGGTGGCCAAGATCGAAACCCTCGACCAGAATGACGTCGGCCAGACCTTCTATCCCAATGCCGGCTTCAAGGAAGTCGCAAGACAGATCCACTACGCGATGCCTCTGAGCGGCAGGAAGATATAGAGGCGGTGGACTGTAGACAGTGGACCCGCGTCTTCGCGCTACGGCGCGCGGTAGGCGGTAACGAAAGCAGAGGCGCCCTCCTCGGTCATTCGAGCAGGGCGCCTTCCATTTTTCCTTTTTGCTTCTGCCTTCTCAATCCTGCCTTCTCACTCCTGCTCCCACACGAGAGGAAAATGCTCCCCGCGCATCAACTCCCCATCCCCCACTTCCACGAAAGGCTTCATCACGTGGTTGCCGCTGGCCACGAAGCGTGACTCTTCGGTCATATAGTGAATGGCGATCGCTCGTCGGGGCCGTTCGCTCTTGTTGGCGTGTGAACCGTGCCACGTCAGCGCGTGATGGTAGTGGACCTCACCTTTCCGAACTGGACGAGTCACAATCTCGACGTCGTGATCCTCGAACCGGTCCGGCATTCCGTCGTAGCCGTCCAACCCTTTGATGAACTCGATGTGGTTCCCCCACTGATGGGACCTGGACACCATACTCATACACCCGTTCTCCACGTCGACGTCATCCATCGCGACCCAGGCGCTCACCT
>Ga0310344_10004631_pt1 | contig 10203 bp, 8 predicted proteins | sample HC15DNA20200_MG_FD_203801 | JGI IMG/M metagenome (GOLD analysis project Ga0310344, IMG submission 203801) | Marine microbial communities from station ALOHA, North Pacific Subtropical Gyre - HC15-DNA-20-200_MG | ecosystem: Environmental > Aquatic > Marine > Oceanic | place: Pacific Ocean: North... | reverse complement strand
GATCAAGATGTAAAATTACCTGAATATAAAACTGACGGAGCTTCTGGAATGGATCTTCTGGCTTTTATAAAAGAACCTATAAATGTAAGATCAAAGACGTCTTCTTTAGTTCCAACTGGACTTTCAGTAGCTTTTTCAGAAAATTATGAAATCCAAATTAGACCTAGGTCCGGCTTGGCAGCAAAAAACAGTATTAGTATCTTAAATACTCCTGGCACGATAGATAGTGATTATAGAGGAGAAATTAAAGTTATTATTTATAATCATGGAAATACTGATTTTATTATAAATAATGGTGACCGTATTGCCCAAATGGTATTATCCCCTGTAGTCAAAATGGATTTAGAAGAGACAAACGATTTACCTGAAACTTTAAGAGGCGAGGGAGGATTTGGCTCAACAGGTAAATGAATTTAAAGTTAAACAAGTATCAAATTGAAAGATTTTCAAGACAAATCATTTTGAAAAATATTGGTACATTGGGACAAAGAAAAATTATTCAATCCAAAATATTAATTATTGGTATGGGAGGTTTAGGGTGCCCAGTAGCTGAATATTTAGCAAGAGCAGGTGTGGGTACTTTGGGGATTGTTGATCCTGATAAAGTTGATTTATCAAATATTCATCGTCAAAGTCTTTATGATATTGGTGATTTAAAAAAATCTAAAGTTATGGCTGCTAAGAAAAAATTAAAAAAAATTAATTCAGAAACAAAAATTAATTGTCATAAAATAAGATTAAATAAAAATAATTATAATAGAATTATAAAGAAATACGATTATATCGTAGATGGTTCTGATAATTTTAAGACTAAATTTTTAATAAATGATTTTTGTAAACTATCAAAAAAATTTCTAGTAACTGGAGCTATCAGTAAATTTGATGGACATATTTTTACGTTTGATTTTAAAAAAAAAAATACCCCTTGTATAAGAAGTTTTTTCCAAGAGAAAAAAATTTCAGATGACATATTAAATTGTGAATATGAAGGAATTTTAGGAACTGTAGCAGGTATTATTGGCACTATACAAGCTAATGAAATTTTAAAAAAAATTTTAGATATTGGTAAAAATCTAAATGGTTATATGCTAATTTTAGACTTACTAAATTTAAGTTTTAGAAAAGTTAAATTAAATAAAATAAAAAATGTCTAAAAAAATTCTAATAATTTTTTTTTCTTTATTCTTTTTTTCAATAGCTAATGCTGAAGATGTTTTTTTATCTTTAAAAAAAAATAAAGTTAATGTTAGATATGGTCCAAGTTTTGAATTTCCTATAAAATATGTTTATAAAAAAATTGACTTTCCAATTAAACAAATTGACAAAAAAGAAAACTTTCGAAGAATTATTGATATTAAAAATAACAGTGGCTGGATACATATTTCTCAATTAAAAAAAGTAAACTCAGTAATCACTTTAAAAAATAAAATAATGTTTAAAAAACCAACCGTTTTTTCTAAACCTATTGCTAAAATTGAAAAAGGACGATTATTGATAATCCAAAATTGTGATAAAGAATGGTGTAAAGCTAAAACAAATGATTTTAAAGGTTGGATTAATAAGGAAAATCTTTGGGGAGCAATTAATTAAAATTTATAGCAAAGTAATTCCATTTTTTAAAAAAAATACAGCTAGGATAAAAACTAACGTAATATAAATTAAAAAATAGAATGTATATTTTATATATTTTTTCATAATTAAATTTTTTTTAGTTTTTGTTTTTTTTACTCACCCACCATTTATCCAAAATAAAATACCAAACAGCATTTGCTAATGGCTCGACTATAGCATCTGTCAACGCTACTACAAAAGATACACTCGATATAGTCATTAAAACTGTAATAGCTATTACAAAGTGACCAATTGTATAAATAATTGTTCTTAAAATTGAGCCTTTATTAGAATTATATATATTTTCTGCTGCTTTAAATAGTCCAGATGTAAGTTCCATTTATTTTTTAAAAAGATTTTCTAAAACACATGCAACTAAATGTATCCTAGCTTGTTCACCTCCATTAAAAAAATTGTGATATTTAGTATTGTTTGTTATCCATACTTTCCCATCAGCTGGAAGATGTTTAGCAACATTTTCAATAACCATTGAACAACCTTTATTTGTTATAATAGGCACATGAAGTCTACATTCTGGGTCTTTATGCCAACTTAAAGTTGATCTTGGTTCTTTAAGCAATAATCTTACTCTTCCTAATTTGTATCTTTTGCTTAATGTCTCATAAACTTCTTTAAAATAAGTTTTCTCAAATTCAGGAATTAATTGAGTATATTTAGACTCATCTATATCAATATCCCTAGAAACTTCTTTTCCAGTATCGTCAGCAATAGTCCAATACTTACCTCTTATATTGTTGCCTTTAATAGAATTCTCATCATTAGGAATTTGATTTATTGGTATTGCGCCAAAATGGGTAACACCTGGAGAATTAAATTTTTTATTTTTTAATATTTTGTCTAAATCCTCTCTTAATTTTGAAATATCAAAAGTAAGATTAGGGACTTCATAAAAGTCCTCAAAACTCGTTGTTGTCATATTTTGTTCCGCTTTTTTTATGGTTTAATTTAATCTTAAATCGAATCTATCTGCATTCATAACTTTGACCCATGCAGAAATAAAGTCTTTTATAAATTTATCTTGAGAATCATCACATGCATAAACCTCTGCCAAAGCTCTTAGTTGTGAATTAGAACCGAAAATAAGGTCAACTCTTGTGCCTTTCCATTTGGTTTTTTTAGTTTTTCGATCTATCCCGATAAACATTTGTTCAGATTTGTCTGTTTCTTTCCATGTAGTGTTCATATCTAATAAATTTGTAAAATAGTCATTAGTAAGTGCACCAGGTTTTTTTGTAAAAACTCCATTTTTTGAATTATCATAGTTAGTATCTAAAACCCTCATTCCACCTACTAAAGCTGTCATTTCAGGTGCTGTAAGACCCATTAACTGAGCTTTATCAATTAATTTTTCTTCCGCTGAAACATTAGATGATCCTCCATTCAAGTAATTTCTAAAACCATCTGCCTGGGGTTCTAATAAACCAAATGAGTGAACATCAGTTTGTTCTTGTCTTGCATCTCCTCTTCCTGGTGAAAATGGAACTTTTATCTTATGTCCAGCCTTTTTAGCGGCCATTTCAACTCCTACACTCCCAGCTAAAACAATCAAATCAGCCATTGAGACACTTTTCTTTTTGCTATCAAATTGTTTTTTAATTTTCTTTAAAGCTGAGGTAACTTTAGAAAGTTTCGTTGGGTTATTGACTTTCCAATTTTTTTGTGGATTTAACATTATTCTTGCTCCATTAGCTCCACCTCTTTTATCAGAACATCTAAATGTTGAAGCAGAAGCCCAAGCCGTAGAAACTAATTCAGAAATTGATATTTTTGATTTTAAAATTTTTGATTTTAAATCATTAATATCTTTTGATTTTAATTTATACTTTGGTTTATCTATAGGATCTTGCCAAATTAATTCCTCTTTTGGAACATCACTTCCTAAATAACAGGATCTAGGACCCATATCTCTATGAGTTAATTTAAACCACGCTCTTGCGAATGCATCATGAAACTCTTTTGGATTTTCGTGAAAATGTCTTGTTATAGGACCATAACTTGGATCAACTTTTAAAGAAATATCTGTAGTTTGCATCATTGGAGGATGAAGTGTATTTTTATCATGAGCGTCTGGTACCATTTTTATATCTTGTCCATTTTTCTTAGGTGTCCATTGATGTGCACCAGCAGGGCTCTTTGTAAGCTCCCAATCATGGCCGTAGAGACAATCTAGATATCCCATATCCCATTTAATTGGATTCTGTGTCCATGCACCTTCTATACCACTACTTATAGTATCTATACCTTTTCCAGATTTATAACCACTATTCCATCCAGTAGCCTGATCCTGAATTTTTGATGCCTCTGGGTCGGGACCTTTATGAGATTCAGGTGCTGCTCCATGTGATTTTCCAAATGTATGACCACCTGCAACTAACGCTGCAGTTTCATAATCATTCATTGCCATTCTTCCAAATGTCTCTCTAATATCATGAGCAGCTAGTAATGGATCAGGGTTAGCATCTGGACCTTGTGGATTCACATAAATCAATCCCATATGAGAAGCTCCTAATGGTTGTTCTAAATCTCTTTTTCCACTATATCTTTTAACATCCAGCATCTCTTTTTCTGAGCCCCAGTAAATATCATCCTCTGGCTCCCAAATGTCTACTCTTCCAGCACCAAAACCAAATGTTTTAAATCCCATTGAGTCTAATGCTACATTGCCAACTAAAATAAATAAATCAGCCCAAGAAATTCTTTTTCCATATTTTTGTTTAATTGGCCACAAAAGTAATCTTGCTTTATCTAAATTTACATTATCTGGCCATGAGTTTAATGGTGCAAAACGTTGATTTCCTGTTCCAGCTCCGCCTCTACCATCACCTGTTCTGTAAGTTCCCGCAGCATGCCATGCAAGTCTTATAAATAATGGGCCGTAATGTCCATAATCTGCAGGCCACCATTCTTGAGAATTAGTCATTAATTTTTTTAAATCTTTTTTAAGAGCTTTGAAATTAAGTTTTTTAAATTCTTTTGAATATTTAAATTTTTTATCCATTGGATTTGATAAATTAGAATGCTGACTAAGAATTTTAAGATTTAAACTATTTGGCCAAAAATCTCTATTTGTTTGACCTCTTCCTGCAGAAAATTTTGCTGGTGTACCTGCTCCAGTAAATGGACATTTGCTTAATTCTCTAGTTTTAAAAGATTTAATTTTTAAATTTTCAGTACTCATAATTATCTCCTTAATTTGAATTCAAGATTATACTACTTTATAATGATTCTAAAAAGGTGTCAATTGGATAAAAATGACGCTAAGTTTTCAAAAAAATTAATCTTCTAGTTTAACTAGAACCTCTACAGATTTAATTTTTTTTCCCTCTATTTTTCTTAAAATATTTATTGGTCCAACATCTGAATTTTCTAAATCAATTAATTTTTCCTCTTTTAAATCATAAAAATGATGATGATCAGAAATGTTAGTATCAAAATAAGTTTGATTAGAATTTATAGGGATTTGCTTTAAATATCCTTTTTTTTCAAAAGCATGAACGGTATTGTAAACTGTAGCTAAAGATATTTTATTGTTTAATTTTTCATTAATTATTTTTACTAAATCATTAATTGTGAAATGAAATGTTTTTTCCGTATCAAATAATACTTCACATATTTGTAGCCTTTGTTTGGTAGGTCTTAATCCAGATTTTCTCAATTTTTCAATATATTTCACAATTCAAACTTATTGTTAGTTATAATTATTCTAAACTAGTATTATAACTATATTATATGTTTATAAAATCAAGTAAATAAGAGTACTCAATTTTATGAAAAAAAACTCATACTCATATGATGAGCTTATTAATTGTGGCGAAGGCAAACTATTTGGGCCTGGTAATGCAAAATTACCTCTACCACCTATGCTTATGTTTGATAGAATAACAGAAATTAACGATAATAAAGGAACTTTTAAAAAGGGATCTTTAAAAGCTGAGCTAGATATAAAAAAAGACCTTTGGTTTTTTGATTGTCATTTCAAAGAAGACCCTGTTATGCCAGGTTGCTTAGGACTTGATGCAATGTGGCAATTGGTTGGTTTTTATTTAGGCTGGATTGGAAATCCAGGAAAAGGAAGAGCATTAGGAGTTGGAACAGTAAAATTTACTGGTGAAGTCTTAAAAGATGTGAAGTTAGTTCGTTATGAAATTGAAATGAAAAAAATTATGTCACCAGGCGGAACTACAGTTGGCCTTGCTAATGGTGTTTTGTTTGCAGATGATAAACAAATATATTCTGCAGAAAGTTTAAAAGTGGGTTTATTTAAATAATGAGAAGAGTAGTGATAACAGGTTTAGGAATTGTTTCATGCTTAGGTAATAATCAGGAAGAGGTTCATCAAGCATTATTAAATTCAAAATCTGGAATTTCTTTTGCTGAGGAATATAAGGAACACAATCTTAAAAGCCACATTCATGGCAAACCAAATATAAAACTTGAAGATCATATTGATAGAAAAACAATAAGGTTTATGGGATCTGGATCAGCTTATAACTATATAGCAATGAAAGAAGCTATTCAAGATTCTGGATTAGAGGAAAAAGATATAAGTAATTTCAAAACTGGAATTGTAATGGGTTCAGGAGGGCCTTCAATTGAAAATGTAATTTTAGCTGCAGACAAAACTAGAGCTAAAACTCCAAAGTTAATGGGTCCATTTGTTGTTCCAAGAACAATGGCCAGTACTGCTTCAGCAACTCTTGCAGTTCCTTTTAAAATTAAAGGAATTAATTACACAATGAGTTCTGCATGTGCAACTAGTGGCCACTGTATTGGAAATTCTATGGAGTTAATTCAAATGGGAAAACAAGATATTGTTTTTGCTGGAGGAAGTGAGGAGATTCATTGGGCAATGACTGCGATGTTTGATGCAATGACTGCTTTGTCCTCAAAATATAATGATAAACCTGAAACAGCGTCTAGAGCCTATGACAAAACTCGAGATGGTTTTGTAATTGCTGGTGGTGGAGGAGTATTAGTGCTTGAAGAATATGAACACGCAAAAGCTAGAGGAGCTAAAATATACGCAGAATTAACTGGTTATGGAGCAACTTCAGATGGATATGATATGGTGGCACCATCAGGTGAAGGAGCTGTTAGATGTATGAAAATGGCAATGGCAACAAAAAAAAACAAAATTGATTACATCAACACTCATGGAACATCTACTCCTGTTGGAGATATTACAGAGTTAAATGCTGTTAAAGATACTTTCGGAGAAAATATTCCAAAGATAAGCTCAACAAAATCTTTATCTGGTCATCCGTTGGGAGCAGCATCAGTACATGAGGCAATCTATTGCTTGATAATGATGAAAAATAATTTCATTGCTGGATCAGCTAACATTACTGAGATGGATGAAGAAGCCAAAAAATTTCCAATAGTTGCTAAAACAGAAACAGGAGTAAATTTAAATACTGTAATGTCTAATAGTTTTGGTTTTGGTGGAACCAATGCTACTTTAATTTTTGAAAAGGTTTAATTATGAGTCTAATGAAAGGCAAAAAAGGATTAATCATGGGTGTTGCCAATGAAAGATCTATTGCTTGGGGTATTTCACAAAAACTTGCTGAGGCTGGAGCTGAGCTTGCATTCACTTACTTGGGTGATGCTTTAAAAAAAAGAGTAATTCCTTTAGCAGAAAAATTAAATTCAAAAATAACATTTAGTTGTGATGTCGAAAAAAAAGAAGAAATAATTAAATTATTTGAAGATATAAAATCTCAATGGGGTGAAATTGATTTTGTAGTTCATGCTGTAGCGTTTTCGGATAAATCAGAATTATCTGGAGAATATTTAAATACTACTAGAGAAAACTTTTTAAGAAGTATGTTAATCTCCTGCTTTTCTTTTACTGAGGTTGCAAAAGAAGCATCTAAAATAATGAAAAAAAGTGGGAGTTTGTTAACTTTAACTTATGAATCTACTAAGGCCATTCCAAATTATAACGTAATGGGTGTTTGTAAATCTGCTCTTGAGGCAAGTGTAAAATATCTAGCAAGAGATTTAGGAGCTAAAGGCATGAGAGTAAACGCAATCAGTGCAGGACCTATTAAAACATTGGCTGCTTCTGCTATTGGGGATGCAAAATTCTTATATAAATGGAATGAAGATCATTCTTTCCTAAAAAGAAACGTAGATATCCATGATGTTGGAAATTCTGCATTATATCTATTAAGTGACCTTGCAAATGGAGTTACAGGTGAAATTCACTATGTAGATGCTGGATATAATAAAGTAGGGATGCCAGACCCTAAAAATATTACATAATAATTGAGGATTTAGAAGAAGAAAAATAAATAATGTTGATACTAGTTTGGTTTGTAATTTGTATTATATTTGCATTTGTTCATTTTTTTCTTGGAAACTCAGGACATGCCTTGGAACTATTTGCTCTTCTAAGTGCAATAGCGTTATTCTTAATTAATAAAATTAAATATAAAATAAAATGAAAAGAGGGACGTTCTGTTGCCAAGTGCCTCTACAATTTATTCAGAGGCTTGTTTCATCGAAAGTTTAACCTTACCTCTATCGAAACCAATCACTTTAACTTTTACTTCATCACCTTCTTTGACAACGTCAGTAACTTTAGCAACTCTTTTGTCTGCTAACTCAGAGATATGAACAAGTCCATCTTGTTTTCCTAAAAAATTAACAAATGCACCAAACTCCATAATCTTCATAACTTTACCAGAATAAATTTTATTCAATTCAGCCTTTGCAGTAATATCTTTAATCATTTGCAAAGCAATATTTCTAGACTCTTCGTCTGGAGCAGCCACTGTCACAACCCCTTCATCGTTAACATCAACTTTAGCACCTGATTTTTCAACTATCTCTCTGATTGTTGCTCCACCTTTTCCAATAACAGCTGCTATATCTTTTTTATCAACAGTAACTTTTTCCATTTTTGGAGTATGTTTTCCAACTTCTGCTCTAGACTTACCTAAAGCTTTATTCATTTCGCCTAAAATATGAATTCTTCCTTCCTTTGCTTGATTTAATGCCTGCTCCATGATTTCAAAAGTAATACCAGTAATTTTAATATCCATTTGAAGTGAAGTAATTCCATCTTTAGTACCTGCAACTTTGAAATCCATATCTCCTAGATGATCTTCATCACCCAAAATGTCAGATAAAACACTAAAATCATTTCCTTCTTTAATTAATCCCATTGCGATACCTGCAACAGGCTCTTTTATAGGTACCCCAGCATCCATTAATGCAAGTGATGTCCCACAAACTGTAGCCATTGAAGAAGAGCCATTAGACTCTGTAATCTCTGAAACTACCCTAAAAGTATAAGGAAAAGATTCTATTGGAGGTAATGAAGAATGAATTGCTCTCCATGCTAATTTACCATGACCTATCTCTCTTCTACCAGTTCCAATTCTGCCAGTTTCACCGACTGAAAAAGGAGGAAAATTATAGTGAAGCATAAATCTCTCTCTTCTTAAACCATCTAAGCTCTCTATTCTTTGTTCATCATCTGATGTACCTAATGTAGCGGTAACAATTGCTTGAGTTTCTCCTCTAGTGAACAATGCAGATCCATGTGTTCTTGGCAATACTCCAACTTCGCAGGAAATTTGTCTTACATCTGATAAACCCCTACCATCAATTCTGTTTTTGTTTTTAAGAATATCAGTTCTAACAATAGATTTTTCAAGATTTTTAAGCTCAGAGTTTACATCAAGATCAGTATAATTTTCATTTTCTTCATAAAGCTTTTTGGCTTTATCTGTGATTTCTGAAATTTGATTTGATCTATCTTGTTTATCTTTTGTTGCGAAAGCTTTCTTCAAATCTTCTGTAAAAGTTTCCTCAAGTTTTTTTTTAACTTCTGATAAATCTTTTTTTTCAAAAGTCCAATCAGGTTTTTTACATTCTTTTGCAAGTTCAACTATCATTTCAATTACTGGAACAAATCCTTCATGACCAAATTTAACCGCATTTAACATCTCTTCTTCTGTTAAACCATTAGCTTCGGACTCAACCATAAGAACTGCATCTTTTGTACCTGCAACTACTAAATCTAATTTAGATTTTTCTAATTCAACTTTAGATGGATTTAAAACATATTTGCCGTCTATATAACCTACCCTAGAAGCACCAACTGGACCCATAAAAGGCATACCTGAAATTGCTAATGCTGCCGAAGAAGCTATTATAGATAGGATATCTGCCTCATTTTCTTTATCATAAGAAATTACTGTTGGTAATAATTGAACTTCATTTTTAAATTCATCAGGGAACAATGGTCTGATAGGTCTATCAATTAATCTTGAGATTAATGTTTCGCTTTCAGTTGGTCTTGCTTCTCTTTTAAAATATCCTCCTGGAATTTTTCCAGCTGCATAATATTTTTCTTGGTAATTTACAGATAAAGGAAAGTAATCTACCTCCGGATTGACTTTCTTGGCCCCCACTACTGTTGCTAAAACAACTGTTTCACCACATGTTGCTATAATCGCACCGTCTGCCTGTCTTGCTATTTTACCTGTCTTTAAACTTATTTTTTTTCCTGCTACTTCAATTTCCTTCTTATATTCTTTAAACATTTCATTTCCATTT
>Ga0310344_10004630_pt1 | contig 10204 bp, 7 predicted proteins | sample HC15DNA20200_MG_FD_203801 | JGI IMG/M metagenome (GOLD analysis project Ga0310344, IMG submission 203801) | Marine microbial communities from station ALOHA, North Pacific Subtropical Gyre - HC15-DNA-20-200_MG | ecosystem: Environmental > Aquatic > Marine > Oceanic | place: Pacific Ocean: North... | reverse complement strand
ACCGCTACCAACTTGATAAGGCGTTGGCAGGTGAACTGTTTATTTTTGCTGCCCATTGCTTGCTCCAGACTAGCACAAGAGAATTGGATTGCACAGGGCCAAACTTGGCCTTCCCAAAATTTGTTCGGCAAGTAGAGAAGAAAATTGAGGGAAATCAGGTGTGGCGGAGGGCTTCGATAGGGTCGAGGTCTGCTGCGCGGCGGGCTGGATAGACGCCGAAGATAACGCCGACTAGTGCGGAAATGCCGAAGGCGAGCAGGACGGCGGGTAGGGTTACGATGGTTTTCATTTCCGCGAAGCGCTCGACGACCACCGGCAAGCCGACGCCGAGGGCCACGCCGACAAGACCACCACCAATGGCTAGCACAATGGTTTCCAAAAGGAACTGGGTGATAATCTGCCGGCGTCGGGCGCCAAGGGCGCGACGGACGCCAATCTCACGAGTGCGCTCGGTGACGGTGGCGAGCATGATGTTCATGATGCCAATGCCGCCAACGAGCAAGCTGATCCCCGCGATTGAGCCAAGGACAATATTGAAGATGCGCTTTGTGCGTTCGGCCTGACGCAGCAGTTCGAGGGGGACGATGACCTCGTAGTCAGGTTTGTCGTGAAAACGGTCGAGCGCAGAACGGATACCGGGAACGGCAGCCTCGACCTGGTCGACATCGGTGAATTGAAGGGTCAGCTCGTGGAGTTCCACGCGTTCGCGATTGTAGCCGCCGGCAAAAAGTTCACGGGTCTTGATGCCCAGCCGGGCGTGACCGGAGGTGAGGGGGATATAAACGTTGGCGTCGAGCGATTCGCCCTCGGCGGCCCCAGCGCCGGGGCGACTGTCGGCAGCGGCAGTTTCGCGCAGGATGCCGATGACTGTGAACACCACCTTGCCAATTTTCACTTGCCCGTCCAGGGCGTTGGAAATGGGAAAGAGCTTGGCAGCCAGACTGTCGGTCAGAACGCAAACGTTGCGTCTGTGCTTGGAGTCCATGGCGTTGAAGAATTGGCCCTCAATCATCTGCATTTGGCTGAGGCGCGGATGATGCGGCTGGGTGGCGACGACTTGGCATGGGACGGCTTCTCGGCCAGCGCGTACCTGCATGCGGTATATGCGTTTGGCGAGGGTATGGGCAACACCGGGCAAGATAGCGAGACGGTCAATGTCGGCCAGCTTGAGGCCGTAGTTGGCGGTGTAGATGCGTTTGTTATCTGAGGCGCCCTGGCCTTTGGGGGGCTTGACGCTGCGAAGAATGACGTTGCGGCTACCGAGCTTGCGAATGGCTTCCTGAGCTTCGTGGCTGGCACCTTCGCCGATGGCCAGCATGGCAATGACAGAGCAAACGCCGAAGATGATGCCGAGCATGGTGAGCACCGAGCGCATCTTGTGCAGCAACAGGCTCTTGATACCCAGCTGGACGACCCGAAGGAGGGAAATTCCCTTCATGACACAGCAGCGGCAGAGCGCGGGGCACGGGTTTCCTGGTCGATCAAGCCATCCTTCAAGCGCACAACATGACTGGAGCGCTCAGCCACATGTTCGCCGTGGGTGACGGTAATGATGGTCTTGCCCTGACGGTGCAGGTCTTCAAAGAGGTCAAGGATTTCAGCCTCAGTTGAGGAGTCGAGGTTGCCGGTAGGCTCGTCGGCGAGGATCATCAGGGGGCTATTCACCATGGCTCGAGCAATGGCCACGCGCTGTTGTTGACCTCCAGAAAGCTGCTTTGGTCGGTGATCTATACGATCACCCAAGCCCACCAAGCAGGCGAGTTCCAGACAGTGGTCGTATTCGTCTGTCAAATCGCGTCCCTGATAAAACAACGGCACATGAATGTTCTCCAGCACGGTTAGCTGATCGATGAGATTGTAGGACTGAAACACAAAGCCGATACGTTGGCCGCGGACAGTGGAAAGGGCGTCATCGTCCATCTGCGAGACATCAGTGTCGCCCAGAAAATACCGACCGTTGGTGGGGCGGTCGAGGCAGCCAAGGATGTTGAGAAGGGTGGATTTCCCGGAGCCGGACGCGCCCATGATGGCAACGTGACTGCCTTCGGTGATATCCAAATCCAGCCCACGCAACGCCGGAACCTTTACCTCCCCCATGTCGTAGGTCTTGGTCAGGCGCTCCAAGCGGATAATGTTCTTTTCACTCATGCGGCAGAAGCCTGACAAACCATAATCCATACGGACGATGGATTCCAAATGTTACATTTATGGAGCCGCATTATTTTCGGCCATAACCATGTGAAAGGTAAATTAAGGGAAAACCCAGTGCCTACGGCTGGACGGTAGCCAAGGGCTTCTTTGTTGCGGTTGGGGGTGCGTCCAAACGCGGGGACAAGGCCACCTGATCGCCCTCGCGCAGGCCGGCCTTGATCTCGATGTAGCGATCATTGAAATGGCCCACCTGAATAGGTACGGTGGCCACTCGCGCGCCACGCTTCACCTGCACCAAGGTGCTGCCGCGGTGGGTGGTCACGCACTGCACGGGCACCATCAACACATTCTCCAGCTCGGCGATGATGATCTCAGCCTTGGCAGAGACGCCGGGCTTAAGGTCGGCGGGTAGGTCGTTGCCCGCATCCACGATGCCCACGTCGGTGTGGTACACGGAGATATCCTCATAATAGCGAATGAGCCGGTCAGGCGTGGGCGCCACCTTGCGCACCTCGCCTCGAAATTCGCGGTCTGGCAGCGAGTCGATGCGCACCACCGCCTGCATGCCGGGCTTCACGTGGCGGACGTGCGACTCATGCACGCGCACCACCGCCATCATTTGGCTGGTGTCCGGCAGGGTGATGAGATCCTGCCCCTTTTTCAACTCCGCGCCCTTTTCCACCGGCGAGTTGCTGTAGCGTGAGCTGGAACTCATCGCAAAGATGACCAGTCCATCCTGCGGCGCTCGAATCTCTGTCTTTACCAGTTGCTGCTGGTACAAGGTCAGCTTCTCCTGCTGGCGCGCCAGCGACTCTTCACGCCGCGTCACCACCTCCGCGTGGGACTGCCGCAAAGTGGCGGACTTGTCCTGCGTACGCAACTCATCAAGCTTCGCCTTGCGAAAAGCTGAATGCAGCCGCTTGATCTGCTGCTTGGAGTCATATTTTTCCAACAACTCCAGCTGCTTGTTGGATTTCGCGATCGAGTTCTTCTGCGCTTCGATCGCAAGCACCTTCGCCTCAAGTTCCAGTTGCGTGGCGTATTTCTGTTGCAACAGTTTCTCCGTAAGATTCTTTTCCTTCTCCAGCTTCTTGATCTCCTGCTCGGCCAGCTTGATGTCCCCTTCCAGTCCCAGCTTCAACAGCGGGTATTCGCCTTCGGTGTACTTTTCCAAGTCTTGTTCTGCGAACTCCACATCCAGCGATGCCTGTTCGTCCGCCGCCTCGGTCTCCAGTTTTTTCAACTCAAGATCCTTCTTCGCGTTGGCCAAGTCACGCTGCGCATCTGTCACAGCCTTCTCCTGCCCCAGAATTTTCTCCCGAAGAAACCCGTCCTCAAACTTGATCAGCAGCTGACCGGGAATAACAATCTCCGCACCTGCCTCCAGTGCATTCCAGTCAACCTCCGGGTTTTTCCTACGCAAGGCCATCGTCAAGGCCTTCGCTGTCTCCGGCGAATGAGAAACTCCCTCCGCCGCCGCTTTCGCGTAATTCTGGGCCAAGCTCTGCAGTGTGTCGCCCGCCACCACCTTGTGCGTGCGTGGGCCGCGCACGTAAGCACCCTCCGGCACCAAGTCCACAATCAAGCCGCCACCGTCCAACTCACATTCAAGTTTGCGCTTGTGCGTCGAATCCAGCGTGCCTCCTTCCGACACTGTCACCCGGAAATCCCCGCGTTTTACCTTCACGAATTGGCGCGCCGCCTCGGGCGCCTCACTGGAATCAAACCACTTTGCCCCCAGGAACACCACCGCCAGTGCCATGATGATAATCGTGGTCCATGCCGGATGGCGGCGAATGAATGCCTTCGCTTTTGCCATAAATCAGTTTCCAAATACCTGCTGCGGGGTTGGCACATCTGGCAGCGTGTTGTCCGGCACCTCCCCCCCTGGTGCCGGCTGATTCGGCAACCAAAATTGACCTGCTTCGACGTTCAAGACGCCCAAGTTCTTCAAGAAGGTCAGCCGCGCTATATGAAAATCCACCACCGCCTTGGTCACCGCATTCTCTGCACTCAGTAAATCTGCTTCTGCCTCCAACTGATCACGGATGTCCGCTTGGCCGGCCTGCAGCAGCAGTGGCATCACTTGCACTCTCTGCCGCGCCAGCGTCCGCGCATTCAGCTGGATCAGATAATTCTGCCGCGTTTCCTCCAACCCGCGCAGACCCTGCCGCAACTCCTCTCGCAACCCGTCCAACGTCGTTTGTAGTACGCGCAGTTCCTTTTCAAAGTTGATGCGCGCCGAGCGATAGGCATTGCGCTCCGTTAACCGGTCTAGTGGCAAATCCAGCGTCAGCCCTGCCCGCGCCCGGAATTCATCAGGGTGGTAGGAATCATAAAACTGGTCCTTCAGCGACGCGTCCGCCACCAACGCCAGCCCGGGTCGTAGAGCGTCGGCCGCCACCATCACTTTGCGCTTGGAGTCCTCAAACTTATCGATCGCATTCATCACATCCAGCCGATTCGTCACCGCCAGCGCAAACGCCCCCCGATCCGGCACCGGCAACCGCGTCAGCCCCCCCGCCTCCGCCCGCGTGTTTAACTCCGTCAACACATCGTCGTCTAGCGCCACTCGTTCTCCCAGCGGCAGACCCAGCGTCTTCTTGAATGAGTCCAAGTCTTGCCGATACGATTCTACCGAGCGAATGTAACCCACCCGCGCGCCCAGCTCCTTTTGCAGCGCCTGATCCACCTGAAAACGCGGTAACTGCTCCGCGTCCGCCATCGCCTCGGCCCTTTGCCGCGCGGCGATCAGGCTCAAGTAGTTCTGGTAGCTGTTGCGCACGGAGTCCTGCCCCTGCAACAGCCGATAATACTCTCCAACCACCTGCACCGCCAATGACTTCTGGTACTGACTGAAATCGCGTACCGCATACACCACATCCCGCTCTGCCTGCGTCAGCAACTCCGCCGCGATGGCCGAGCCCGCGCCTCGCAAAAGCGGCTGCGTCAATTCCAACGTAATGTCCGGCACCTTCGGCTTGCCGTCAAAGTACAGTACCAGATCATTCGCCAGCGACGCCGTGACCGTGCCTCCCGCCTTCAACAGCTTCGACACCGCCGCCTCACCGCTCGCATCCCCGCGCAGTCCACCTTCCGTGTTGCGGTTGATCCCCGACTTCAACTGCGCCACCGTCGCCCGGATGGCAAACCGGTGCCGCGCCCCCGTCAAGTCCAGCCCCGCCAGATACAGCGTTTCACGTTGTAACTGGTATGGCCGATTGTTTGTGGCCGCCAGAGCCAGCGCGTCGGTCAGCGTCATCAACCGCTGGCCGTCATCCGCCCGCCCACCGATCACCTCCGACGGGGGCACCTCCTCCGGCGCACGGCCCGAGTACGGTGTGTCCACCGAGAATTCATGCGGCCCGCCCAGCAACTCTGCTTGGCGCTTAGCGATGATGCCGTACACCTCGCGGTCCGCCGCCTTTTGATATTCCGCCGCGCTACAGCCCGCCAGCACCAACACCGGCAGCCAACACCACATTTTTCCGCGTAAAACAACCATGAACGGCTTTAGACGCTGCCTTGGGTAAATTGTTGCAAAATAATCCATAAATTCACGCCGCCGCTGGCGCCCCTCCAATGGACTGTAGCCGTGCCATTCGCGCAAACACGCCGCCCTGCTCCAGCAACTCATCAAAGGTCCCATCCTCCACGATCCGCCCCCGCTCCAGCACGATGATTCGATCCATTGCCCGCAATGTCGCCAAACGATGTGCCACACACACCACTGTGCGGCGCTCTGACAATCGGTCGATGGCGCTTTGCACCTCGCGCTCTGCTTCCGCGTCCAACGCCGCGGTGGTTTCATCCAGAATCAGGATTGGCGCGTCGCGCACGAATGCCCGCGCCAGCGCCAATCGCTGTCGCTGTCCTCCGGAAAGTGTCACCCCACGCTCACCCACGCGCGTCTCATAACCCTCCGGAAGATCCTCAATAAAATCGTGTGCGTCCGCCGCCCGCGCCGCTGCAATGATCTCCTCTTGGGCTGCCCCCGGCCGACCGCAGCCAATGTTTTCCGCCACTGTCAGGTCAAACACCACCACCTCCTGGCTCACCAGTGCGGTCTGCCCGCGGAGACTTGCAAAGGTCACCTCACGCAAATCATTTCCGTCCACTGTCACCCGCCCCTCACGTGGGTCGTAAAATCGTAGCAACAAATTCACCAACGTACTCTTGCCTGCGCCGCTCTCGCCGGCCACCCCCAGCTTCTGGCCAGCTGGGATAGCAAGGTCCAACCCTTGCAATACCGGTCGACCGTCGTAATCAAAGTCCACTGACTCGAACCGAATGGCCTCCTGCACCAACGGCAACTCTACCGCATCCTCCCGCTCTGCCACTGTTGGCTTCTCCGCAAAAGCTTCACGAATCATGTTCGCACCGATAGCAGCTTCCTGAAACATCGCGTGTACGCCCCCCAGCTTCTTAATGGGCGTGTACAGCATCAACACGCCAGTCAGGAATCCCACCAGCTGCGGCACCGTCTTTTGAGTGTAAAACACAAATATCAGGATCACTCCAAGCCCCAGCACGCCCAGCAACTCCACCGTGGGATTGAGCAACTGCTTTGCCTGCATACGCTTGATGCCCACGCGGGCAATCTTCTCGTACAACTCGCGAAAGCGCTTCAGTTGCCCCGTCTCCAGGCAATAGGCCTGAACGGCCTTGATGTTGGTGTACACTTCCACCATCAGGCTGGCCTGCTCGGTGCCTTTTTCGTAGCCAGTCTTGGACACGCGACGAATCTTACGGCCGATGATGGTAATGGGCACCAAGCTGAGAGGCGCGAATACCAGCCCGAAAACCGCTAGCTGCCAATCCAGCAAGAACAGCGCCACCAAAATGCTGACTACCGTGAATGGCTCCTTCACCGCGTCAGAGAAGCCCAAAGAGAGACAACGATTAAGAGAGCCCGCACCGCGATCAACCAGCATCGTGTGATCGCCCAACTTACGTTGGGTAAAGTAATCCAGCGAGAGCGACTGGAGCTTGCGATGCACATCCAGCTTCAAGTCGCGCATTACGTTTTCGCTGACCCATACGAGCAGGTAGCCACTCAAGAAGCCAATGTATCCGCGACACGCCACCAACAATGGAAGGAACAACAACCCGCCCAGCGCCTGTTCCCAAGTCAACTCTATGCCACGCTGGGGCAGCCAGGGATCCACCGCCTTATTGACTCGTTGATTCAGTTTAGCCAGCGTGCCCGTCTCCGCCGCCGTCGACTGTTCAACACGCGGTTCCATGCGCTCAAACAGCGTCTTGGTGCCCCATACAAAACTGGCGTTCACCACACCAAACACCACACCCAGTGCCAAGCCCAGCACCAGCCTCCCCCGGTACCGTTTCAGGTAAGGCCAGCCGAATGCCAAAATTGCCCGCGCCTCGCGCATCCCGCCAACTTACCCCTCCCGCGCCACCTCGCGCAACAGCCGGTATTTCAAGTAAACCTCGCGCGCATTCATGCGCGCGATGCGCCAGCCCGCACCGCCATCGAGAAACCCAGCCCGCAAAACATACCCTCGCACCCAACGAAAGGCCGCATGCAACCCAGGAGCCAACGGTCCCGCCTTGCGGCCCTGTTCCCGCGCCGTTTCCGCCCATAGCCGCGCGTAATGGTCGCAGCGCGCCGCGTGATCGGCCGCATCGGCAAACGAATAATGCTCCAGATCGCCAACCAGAGCGCACACGGGCCCATCCAATTCCAACCGTTCATGCACGCGCCCTCCTGCAAAACGCGCCCGAGCACGAAGGAACAGTCGCACCAGTCTGTCCGGGTACCAATCGCCATGGCGAATCCAGCGCCCCTCGTAAAACACGCAGCGGGGCATGCTGTAACCCGTCACTCCCTCTGCCGGACCGCGTTCTTTAAGCGCCGTCAGCTCCTTCCGGAGCGCTTCGGACAATGCCTCGTCCGCATCTAGGCTCAATACCCAGTCATGAGTGGCCAAATCGAGCGCCCGGTTCTTCTGCTCGCGGAACCCCGGCCAGTCTCGCTCCACCCAGCATGCCCCAAATTCTCCAGCCACCGCCTCGGTGTCATCCGTGCTGCCTGAGTCCACCACCACTATTTCGTCCGCCAAACCCTTCAGGCTCCCCAAGCACCTCCGCAGGTTGACCTCCTCATTTAGGGTAATGACGCAAACGCTGATTTTCATCCCTTCGCCTCCCGAATCCGCGTCAAGTAATCACTGAACCAATCCAAGTATCGCCCAAAACCGCGCCCTGCGGCGAGCGCCAACCCGGCCTTTCCGCGAATTTCACGAAGATCCGGCTGATCCGCCAGTGCGCCCACGGACTGCACCCACGCCTCCTCCACTTCACCGGGGACACCGCGCACAGTTAAAACGTCTTCCGGCGGCAGTAATTCATGTATGCCCGAGGTGTCGCTCACGAGTACCGGCCGCGCACAGGCCATGGCTTCCAGTACTACGTTGGCACAAGAATCAAACCATGTCGGATGGAGCAATGCATCGCCTGCCCCGTACATCGCCACCATGTCAGTCGCCTCACCCGCATACACCAACCACGGCGCTGACCAACCCGGTCGTCGCTTGCCCACCACCACCAACTTCGCGCGTGGATGGGCCAGTCTTTCAAACACGCGCCGCAGCAGTTGTAGATTCTTCAGGTGCAGGTTGTGAGCCACAAACAGGAACGCCACATCGTCACTTGCCAGGCCCCATTGTTCACGCAGAGCCGCACGACCCGCAACAGCATCATCCGGGTTAAACTGCTCCAAGGACACGTGCTGGTGGCACACCTCTACGCTGGCCCGAGACGCGCCGGCAGCGATGGCCAAGTCGGCGGTCAATTTGGAATTGGCCATGAAACGCGCGCCCGGCCGGCCCAGCAACCTTGCCTGACGGTTAATCACGCGGCGATGCCGAGGCGCAAAGTGCTCCAACCTACGCCACCAGCGTGCAGGGCCACGAAAGGCATCTAAATAATACTCTAGGTAGCCTGCGTGTGTGCCAGCACCCATGCGGTGAATGTCCGCCGCGTGCAGGAAGCCCCAGTCAATTGTCAAGTCAGGTCGCAGTATGTCCCTTATCTCCACCACGCGGTCGAGCCCTCGATGCACCGTCACGCCTTCAATCTTCTCCCCTGTGGACGCCGCCACGTGCACCTCGTTTCCGCGAGCTGCCAAACCCCGGCACAGGCGCACGGCACTATGTTCCAGCCCCGTGCCCTGCCAACGGAAATGCTCAACCACAAAAAGCAGCCGCCCGCTCATCCTCCCTCCACAGCATAGCTAAGCGCGAAGGCAAAGTCGAGTTTAGAGGAATTGGATCGCTTCCGCCTCACAATTGCGATAGTCAGGCCGAGGCATGCGGCTGTTGTTCATCCAGTTGAAACACATCGGCGATGCGCTGCTACTCACGCCCACGCTTAGCGCTGTTCGGGCCGCGCATCCCGACGCAGAAATTCACGTGGTGGTACGCCGAGGCAGCGAAGGTATTCTAGCCGGTTGCCCTGCCATCGACCACCTACACACTGCAGCCGCCCCAGCAGGCAACCGCGGAAACGGCAGTTGGTGGCGCGACGCCCGCTTGGCACTGCGTCTGCGCCGCGCTAGATTCGACCGTGTCTTTGAACTAAGTGAAGGTGACCGTGGCCGCTGGTTGGCATGGCTCTCAGGTGCAAAGAGGCTCTACACCAATGACTGTACTCCGCCCCTTGGCAATTGGTGGCGCCGCCAATTCACGGATCTGGGGCCGAGTCAATGGAAAGGCGTCCACCAAGTGGAAAAGAATTTCCGTACGATGAGCCGGTGGCTGGATTTGCCTGAAGACATCCCTCCTCTTAATTTTGCAAAAGACGCCGCCGAACCTTGGCCGGAACACGAACCTTTCATTCTCTTTCACCCCGCTACCCGTTGGGTGCGCAAAAGTTGGTCACGCGAGCGATGGATCAAGCTTGGCCAAAAGTTGGCGAATGGCCGGAAGATTATCATCAGCTGCGGCCCGAATGAGAACGAGGTGAGTGAGGCCAAAGCCATCGCCGAGGGCATTGGCCCCGTCGCCAAGTGCACGGGCGGCCAACTCTCGTG
>Ga0310344_10004629_pt1 | contig 10207 bp, 10 predicted proteins | sample HC15DNA20200_MG_FD_203801 | JGI IMG/M metagenome (GOLD analysis project Ga0310344, IMG submission 203801) | Marine microbial communities from station ALOHA, North Pacific Subtropical Gyre - HC15-DNA-20-200_MG | ecosystem: Environmental > Aquatic > Marine > Oceanic | place: Pacific Ocean: North... | reverse complement strand
CAGCAAGCACCTGGCAATGCACATCAGCACCGGTCAATCCACCGAGATTACCACCGTCACCGATTGGCTTACTTGTCACGAAAAACGTCATCGGAGTCGCGCCTTCTAGGCCATGCTGGGCGAACGCGGTGATAGCTGCGACAATTGACAGTAACGCTGAAGCCGCAATTGTTTGAATTTTTTTAACCATTCAAGCAATCCCCCATACAAGCCCGAAATAAGATCTGAAATTCTAATTTAATACTAGTTTAGTATAAAAATGGGGATCTACAAGCAGGTCAATTAATTGAGATTGCGCGTGTTGGAAACCATTGAAGCTGTCATTCAGGAACGATCGTGAGATAGGCGGGAACGATGATAATGATAGGGTAGCAAGGGCTGGTCCTGCGTCAGCACTAGAGCCGACGCAGGACCGCTCCAGAATTAATTATTAAAATAATATCCGAAGTTGATTGCGAACTGCCGTGGCGCAGCAATTTCCCAGCGGTTGTAACCGACGCCTGCTCCTCCTCCACCGATCGAGCCATCAGGCAAAATACGTGTCCCTGACATATCTGTGGCTCCTCGCACGATTTCGTCATTTGCGCAGTTGGAGCAGGAAACGGTGATACTCCAATCACCACTTGGAGTCCAATATTCGCCGCGCATTGTCATTTGCGTATACGAGTCTATGTGAACCTAATGTGGGATGTTTACCCTAGTTATGGTGGGCCGTGTAGGAATCGAACCTACAACCAACAGATTAAGAGTCTGCTGCTCTGCCTGATTGAGCTAACGGCCCATTAGACCAGATGAGTAAAAAGAAATGGGGTGGACGATGGGACTCGAACCCACGACGACCGGGATCACAACCCGGGGCTCTACCAGCTGAGCTACGCCCACCACAAATTTTCCAAAATACTCAATTCTTTACTGGCGCGCCCGGCAGGACTCGAACCTGCAACCCCCGGCTTAGAAGGCCGGTGCTCTATCCGGTTGAGCTACAGGCGCTTAGTTAAGAATCCTACCAACTGCAACCGAGATTACCTAGGCTGTGATGGTCGGGGCAGACGGATTCGAACCGCCGACCCTCTGCTCCCAAAGCAGATGCGCTACCAGACTGCGCCATGCCCCGCCGAATCCCGAGCGCTAACTTCGTGCCAAACGACGATGGTAATCGTGCACAGTGAAAGGCGTCAAACATAAAAGATTCGAATAAAGGGCCTTGAGGACATCCGAACCGCCATGCGAGAATCCGCATCCCCCTCGAGGAGCGCTGTATGGCCGCAACAATTATTGACGGCAAAGCAATCGCCCAACAGGTTGAAGCTGAAGTCGCGACAACCATAAAGGCGCGAATAAGCGACGGGTTACGTCCGCCAGGGCTGGCCGTCATTCTCGTTGGAGACGACGAAGGATCTCGTATCTACGTACGTAACAAGCGTCGCGCCTGTAACATAGCGGGTGTTCGTTCCTTCGACCTCGATCTCCCGTCAGATACAGAACAATTTGTAGTCCTGGACCTCATTGATGAACTCAATGCCAGAGACGAAATCGATGGCATCCTCGTCCAACTCCCACTACCTAGTCATATCGACGAAACTCAGGTCATCGAGCGAATCTTGCCGCTTAAAGACGTTGACGGATTCCACCCCTATACCGTCGGACGATTAACTCAACGAATTCCAGTGCTGAGGCCATGTACGCCTCATGGCATTATGGTTTTACTCGAGCGATCCGGCGTAGACGTCATCGGCCTACACACCGTCATCGTGGGCGCGTCTAATCATGTTGGACGCCCATTGGCACTGGAAATGCTGCTAGCCGGCGCAACCACGACCATCTGCCATCGTTTCAGCGCAGATCTGGAAGCCCACGTCAGACGGGCTGACCTACTGTGCGTCGCTGTCGGCAAGCCTGGACTGATTCCCGGAAATTGGGTTAAAGAAGGCGCCGTCGTTGTCGACGTTGGTATCACACGGCTAGATAGCGGCCGATTAGCTGGAGATGTCGACTTCAACGGCGCGAAAAAACACGCCCGGCTGATTACGCCCGTACCTGGAGGCGTTGGCCCGATGACCGTCGCCATGCTGCTGAGCAATACACTAGCCGCCCAGCAACTTCGCGAAAACTAAAGAAACGGTGCCGGCTGCAGTTTGATTCGTTATCATTCAAGGAATCGCCACGCTCAGTTGAGAACAGGCCAATGAAATTGTCCAAAGTTTTTGTCTATATGTTCTTCGTAGCTTCTAGTATAGGAGCACAGGAAATTCCATCGACCAGTGACAGCCCGCGTGTCCATATCACTACCACGCTTGGAAGCTTCGTAATTGAACTCAATCCAAATCGAGCACCATTTACGGTTGAAAGTTTTCTTCAATATGCCGAAGAGGGTCATTACGAAGGCACCATCTTCCATCGCGTAATTCCAGGTTTTCTTGCGCAGGCAGGTGGCTACACCGAAGACCTCCAAGTGAAATTAAGGGAGCGTTCAGTCGTCAACGAGTCTGGAAATGGATTGAGTAATTTACGTGGCACTATCGGCCTAGCTCGCACGAACGACCCCCACTCAGGAAACGCCCAGTTCTATATCAATCTAGACGACAATCTAGATCTGAACCCCCGCCCAACCCGATGGGGTTACGCGGTCTTCGGTACTGTCGTCGAAGGTATGGAAGTCGTGGATGAGATCGGCCACCGTCCGACTGGACCTCAAGGCCATCTCGCTCGCGACGTTCCAACGACTGCGATTGTGATCGAGCAGGTCGAAATCCTGACTCAATAATTTTCCCATGACTACGCTGTTTATATCCGATCTGCACCTGGATGCCGAGCGGCCTGACGGTATTGACCGTTTCCTACGTTTTATAGAAACTGAAGCACGCGAGGCAAGCGCGCTTTATATTCTCGGTGATTTATTTGAAGTCTGGATCGGAGACGACGACACAAATCCAAGTAACGCCCCGATTATTAAGGCGCTAGCAGCCCTAAGACTGCACAACATCCCATGCTACTTCATGCATGGAAATCGCGATTTTTTGATCGGTCACCGTTTCGCGGCGGCCACTGGCTGCGTGCTACTCTCAGAAACAGAAATCCTGGAACTCGAGGGCAATCGAGTGTTGCTCATGCACGGTGATTTACTATGCACCGATGATAAACCGTATATGCAGTTTCGACGCATCGTGCGCGACCCAACCTGGCAGAGTGAGTTTCTAGCGAAATCATCCGGTGAACGCCAACGCATTGCTGATGACCTCCGGGCACAAAGCCAGACCGCAATTTCCGAGAAGGCTGAGGAAATTATGGACGTCAACCAAAGGGCAGTTGAAACGGCCATGCGTAAACATAGCGTAACAACGCTGTTGCATGGCCATACCCACCGGCCGGCCATCCACCACTTCGAACTTGATGGTAATGATGCGACCCGCATAGTACTCGGGTCATGGTACGACCAAGCGAGCGTAGTTCGCTGGAATGAAAGTGGCTTCGAGCTGACGGAGCTCGATCTATAACCAATCAGCGGATAGCTGAAATGCTTTCGCTCACCCCCAACGCTGCTTGATGAACCAGGTCCAATCATAAAATGATGGGGCAGTCCTATTGTGTATAGATGATTAAGACGTCAATCAACAATCCAAATCGATACTGGCGATGAGCGCTTGCGCACTTAGCTAGACAACGCTAGCAACCTGTATCTGAGTATCGTCATTATCCTCATCTTCCTCGTCCCGGACACTGCCACCACGTTTTACTTTGACCGAATCGGATCTTTCAAGTTCCAGCGCATCTAAATAATTGCGGCTTACGTCACCCGTAACATACTCACCAGAGAAGCAGGATGTATCGAAGGATTCGATCTCAGAATTCTCGTGGTGAACTGCTTGCACTAGTGAATTTAGGTCCTGATAGACGAGCCAGTCCGCGCCGATGATCTCCTGTACGTCATCTATAGAACGACCGTTGGCAACGAGCTCACTGGAGGCAGGCATATCTATTCCATAAACGTTCGGATGTCTAACCGGCGGCGCAGCCGAGGCAAAGAAAACCTTATTGGCACCGGAATCACGGGCCATCTGAATGATCTGCTTAGAGGTAGTACCGCGAACAATCGAGTCATCCACGAGGAGAACGTTCTTACCGCGAAATTCTAACTTGATAGCATTAAGCTTGCGGCGCACCGATGCCTTACGTTCCGCTTGTCCCGGCATAATGAAGGTTCGTCCTATATAGCGATTTTTGATAAACCCTTCGCGATACTTAACACCTAGTTCGTGCGCCACCTGCACCGCAGCGGTACGAGACGTATCCGGCACAGGAATCACCACATCGATACCGTGATCTGGCCTCAGAGAGATTATTTTCGCTGCAAGCTGCTCACCCATTCGAAGCCGGGCTTTGTAGACGGACAGGCTATCGATAATCGAATCGGGACGCGCAAAATAAACAAACTCGAATATGCATGGTGAGTACTGGACGGACTTAGAGTATTCGTGGCTAAAAACCTCACCGGTAGTATCGACAAAAACCGCCTCTCCTGGACGAATATCACGCTCAACCTCGAAGCCCAATGCATCCAAAGCCACACTTTCCGACGCCACGATACGCTCGACACCGCGCTCAGAGTTGCGTAACCCGAGCACCAAGGGCCGGATTCCATACGGATCTCGAAATGCGACAATTCCGTAGCCGATAATCATCGCAACCACAGCGTAACCGCCAGAGCACCTTTGATGAACATTCTCTACTGCCGCGAGAATGGCATCAGGAGTTAGGCCATTCTCCGACACTTGACCCAATTCGTGGGCGAAAACGTTGAGCAGAGCTTCGGTATCGGAAGCCGTATTGAGATGCCGGCGGTCGCTGCCGGTTACGAGCTTTTTTAATTCACCGGCATTAACAAGATTACCGTTATGCGCAAGGCAAATACCGTATGGGGAGTTCACATAGAACGGTTGCGCTTCGGTCAGGCTATCACTCCCAGCTGTTGGATACCGAACGTGGCCGATCCCCATATTCCCGAGTAACTTGCTCATATGCCGCCGATGGAATACGTCGCGGACCAGGCCATTGTTTTTGCGCAAATAGAGACGACTATCTTCGGCCGTCATGATACCGGCGGCATCCTGACCGCGATGCTGCAAGTTCGTTAACGCGTCGTAAAGAGCCTGGTTAACAGCGCTCTGACCAACAATCCCAACAATTCCACACATTAAATAAACCTCTAAACGATTACATGTTTGCACTCAGCCTTCGAGAGCGTACTGATGTTGTTAGACTGTTCTTCAAACGTCCTTACTTACTAGATAACTGCCTCCCAATGCGAGGTAGTAACGAACTCCATCAGCGATGCGCTCGCCTAACGGGCTTAGCATCGCTTCCTGCCACCACGGATTTTGATCGAGACCAAACCACTGCAGCATAACAACGACCAAACCGATGATGAGTAATCCCCACGCAAACCCAAATACCGAGCCTAGGATTCTATCCGTACCGCCGAGCGCCGAGCGCCGAACAAGCCCACGAACCGACCGGGCAATCAAACCTCCGACGATCAAAAAAAACAGAAAAACTAACGCTCGTGCCACCCAAATTTTAAGTTCGGGCGCGAATGTCCAATCGCCGAGAAAGGACTCAACCAACCAAGCGAAGCGCCAAGCAAACCAGATCGCCGCGAGCCAGGTAACAGTCGAAAGAGCCTCGTGTGCAAAGCCACGCAAGAACCCAAGCCCCGCGGGAACTATGCAAACAGCGATCATCAACAAATCTACCCAGGACACAATGGTTGAATCCAACTAAATGTTATTCCTCTAGAACTACCTGTGCCACAAAACCATGCACCAACAACGACGAAACGACCAACTCCGCAGCCTCCCGTGACGATTGCGGACCTACTCGGACGCGCTGCATAGAACCGAAACTCGAGACGCTTGCCTCAAATCCATAACTCGAAACTCGGCCGGCCTGTCTACGCGCATTTTCCTCGTCCGCGTAACTACCTACCTGAACGAACCAACCAACCTCGTCTGTGGCATTTAAGGAAGCGCCCGGTTCCAGATTAGAAGCGGCGCTCACAGGCGGTATTACCGGCTCGCGAAGTGAGCTTTGCACATCGGCACCACCCGCGAGCGCTGTCTCAGAATTTGTTTGTGCTACCGAAACCGGTAAATCACGGTCACTATTCAGAGTAATTATTTGGTGTCGCAACGCAGAGGCATCTGCCTGTCTCGGCAACTCGAGAACGTCTGGTTCCGTACCCACTGATTGCTCGGGCCCATCCAGAACCCAAGGGATCAGCCACACACCAAGGCCTACGAGCACCGCCGCACCAACTACTCTTTCCTTTAAGTCCCGGTCCATCTGAATGGATCAATCGTCCGGTAATGACGGAGCGCAGTATAGCCCAAGCCAAGTCATTGCGGGACCAACAATATAAAACGACCCAAATACCAGTACCCTGTCGCCCTCCTCCGCAAGATTTTTTGCGCAATCACAAGCGTCAGCAACTTCAGTGCGCGCATCCATAGGCACGACGCAACGCTCCGCTAGCACATCGATCAATGTGTTTTCAGTTGCGCCTCTTTCTAGGTCAGCCCTCGTCACAAGCCAATGGTCAATAAACGGCAGTAAAGGGTCAATAAGTCCGAAAATATCCTTATCAGCCATCGCCGCGAATATCGCAATAGTTTTACCTGGCTGTTTGCGGCGCTGTAGTTCTTCAGCAAGAATCCGGGCAGCAGCCGGATTGTGGGCAACATCGAAAATCCATTCAACACCGTTCAGGTATCGTCGCTCTATCCTTCCTACGATTTGTGTCCGCATAATTCCACGCGCTAACGCGAAATTTTCGAAGGGCATTTTATCCTGGAGCGAGTGAACGAGAGCTATACACGCCGCGGCATTAGCAAACCGCACACTACCGCCGAACGACGGCACAGGCAAATTGCTAACTTCTGCGCTTACTGAAGTATACCGCCAGGCTTCTTCCGATGAGACATCGTAGTCGAAGTCCCTACCGAGTAGTTGCAGTTCGATAGCATGATCGGAGGCATAATCGAAGAGCGAATTAGGAGGCGTTCGATCCGCAATTACAGCAGGTCTACCCGGACGCAAAATTCCAGCTTTCTCGACACCGATGGCGTCACGCGTATCGCCAAGCCACTTCTCGTGATCGAGATCGATGCTGACTATCATGCTTGCATCGGGATTCAGCGCATTGACCGCATCTAGGCGACCACCTAGACCCACCTCGAGTATCGCAACGTCGACTCCCGATGTAGCAAAAAAAACAATTGCGACCAGCGTAGAATATTCGAAATAGGACAGAGTCACATCTCCACGCACCGAATCGATCGCGCGGAATGCGGCAATCAGTTCGTCATCGGTCGCATCGCGGCGATTCACGCGCACCCTCTCGTTGAACTTCCACAGATGCGGCGAAGTAAATGCTCCAACCCGGTATCCTGACTCCACGTAGATACTTTCGAGTATCGCAACACAGGATCCCTTGCCGTTCGTTCCGCCTATCGTGATAATTCCATAGGGAGGCTGCTCAAGCTCCATAGCAGACAGTACGGCTTTAACCCGGCCCAGACTGAAATCAATCTTCCTATGGTGGAGATTCTCAAGCCAGCTCAGCCATTCGCCGAGGGTAGTAAATTGTTCCAGCGCTGGATTTCGGTTCGCCTTCAAACTGGCCGCAAACGATCCATCATTTTCGCTAACAACGCGGCAATGGTGTCCCGAGCCTCACGGCGGTCGACAATCATATCTAGAGCTCCCTTTTCCAACAGAAACTCGGATCGCTGGAATCCCTCAGGTAGTTTCTCCCCGACGGTCTGTTCAATAACCCGCGGACCCGCAAAGCCAATCAGTGCGCCTGGCTCCGCAAGATTGATATCACCGAGCAAGGCCAAACTCGCCGACACACCACCAGTCGTAGGGTCAGTCATGACCGAAATGTAGGGTAACCCTGCCTCCGCTAGATCCGTCAAAGCAGAGCTTGTCTTTGCCATCTGTAACAACGAGAACAAAGCTTCCTGCATACGCGCACCACCGCTAGCGACAAAACATATAAACGGTCGTTGATGCTCGACGCTATAGCGCACACCGCGAACAAAGCGTTCCCCGACGACCGAGCCCATCGATCCCGCCATAAAACCAAATTCAAAGACCCCGACTACAACAGGAATAGCTTTCACACTCCCAGCACATACAACAAACGCCTCCTGTTCGCCTGTATCCGTCTGCGCCTTTCTTAGACGATCGCGATAGCGCTTGCTGTCTCGAAATTTCAGAGGATCCTTGGATTCCAATCTGGCAGCAATCTCGTGCCCCGAGTCCGCATCAAGAAACATATCCAAACGATCTCGCGCACTAATACGCATATGATATTTACACTTTGGACAAACGAATAGATTGCGCTTGAGTTCAGCTCGGTAAAGTTGCGCATCGCAACCATCGCATTTAACCCACAATCCCTCGGGCACCGAGCGTTTCCGCCTCGCGGTTGTTATCCGAGAGGGTATTAATTTTTCAAACCAGCTCATAAAAACATTTTTAACCGCGGATGAGAAGGAGAATAATAACTAAAACACCACATCGGCACAGTTCGGACTCTCTAACGCTAAAGCTAGTTCAACCAGGAATCAGGGACCGTTGGAATCTCGAAACGCTTTGGGTATGCTACCTCTAGTAGAGTTAATCCCTGCGGCGGAGCAGCCACACCCCCCTGAGTCCGATCTCGACTAGCAAGGACCTGAGCGGCCCATTCTGGCGGTTCTCGGCCACTCCCGATAGCGACAAGCACACCAACAAAGTTTCGCACCATGTGTTGCAGAAAAGCGTTCGCCGTAAAATCTAAAGCAATTATCGAATTATTTTCCTCAATCTCCACAGCTAAAAGACGGCGCATCGGAGTAGAGGATTGACAACCGGCAGCTCTGAATGCAGAGAAGTCATTTTCACCTAACCAAACCGCAGCTGCCGCTGTCATCAAACTGCAATCGAGAGGGTCCCGCAACCACCAAACCCCTCTTCGCGACAATGCGGATCGTACGAGGCGTTGCTGAATCTGATAACGATAGCGCCGCCACATTGCTGAGCGGCGGGCGTCGAAATCAGGCGCAACTTCCTTTACCCACTGAACGGCAATATCGGGAGGAAGATTAGAGTTAATACCAAGCAGCCACTGCCGTGCCTGGCGATTAGCTTGAGTGTCAAAATGCGCAACCTGTTGGGCGGCATGGACACCTGCGTCAGTGCGACCGGAACCAGCCACAGTTAAAGGGTGATCAGCAACCGCGATTACTGCCTCAGTTACAAGCTCTTGGACACTGCGGCAATCCCGTTGTGACTGCCAGCCGACAAAGTCTGTCCCGTCATACTCGAGACCAAGAGCTATACGCACAGTAGACTTCACTTAAAACAACTTAGAGATTGTCGATGATATCTTTCGCTTCCGCCTGCTGATCATCGTCTCCTTCCTGCAGGACCTCATCCAGAATGCTACGAGCGTCTTCGGCATTACCCATGTCTGCGTAGGCTCGAGCCAAATCGAGTCTCGTCCCTACTTCCATCGTAGTAATAGAATCAGCATATGGTGATTCGTCCACGACGACATCCTCTCCGTCTTCATTGAATACTTTTTCCTGGACAATATTGCTCGAGACACCGTCATCATCCAAATCCGCTCCCAGCGCCTGCCAGCGACTAGTCACATCGTCCGCATCTTGCTCTCTATGACGTAAATACCACATAGTTGACCCGGTCAACGTGACCAGTCCGAGTCCGATCAACACTATCGGACTAAAAATCCAACTCAAGCCCCTTAGCATCAGTAATGGTTGGACCATCGGCGTTATTGCGCTGGTCGAAGCGGCTGGAGGAACAATGACGGAGCTCATCTCTGCCATTTGCTTAGCTTCATCAACCAACGCCGGCTCAAACTCGCTGTCTAAGGCCGCCCAAAACGCTTGTGTGGCCACAAGCTGCGCCTGCAAATCTTTTAGTTGTTGATCCCGATCCTCAAGCAGCAGCCGGCTACTCTCTATCTCGCTAAGGAATCTTTCGCGTTCGACTTCGAACTCAGCGATCACAGATAACGTAGCGTGGTCGGCTACCGCAGACACCGCACTTTCTGCAATGTTCTCCAATTCTACAAACTGTGGACTTAGCGCATCTTCCCCATTTCCCTGCCACAGAACGCCCTCTCGATTAGCACCCTGGC
>Ga0310344_10004628_pt1 | contig 10207 bp, 10 predicted proteins | sample HC15DNA20200_MG_FD_203801 | JGI IMG/M metagenome (GOLD analysis project Ga0310344, IMG submission 203801) | Marine microbial communities from station ALOHA, North Pacific Subtropical Gyre - HC15-DNA-20-200_MG | ecosystem: Environmental > Aquatic > Marine > Oceanic | place: Pacific Ocean: North... | reverse complement strand
CGGCGAGGCCGGGTGTGTTCTTCAGAAGCGGCGTCACGATCCAGTCCTGCGCGGTGCGCAGGTAGGTCGCCTTGTCTTCTTCGGTCGTCAGTCGCTCGCCCTCTGGCGTGATGTAACTGCCATCGGGCTGTTGGCCCGGTTCACCGGGCTTGTGCTTGTCGTCATTGCGATGCTCGAGACGAACAGTGTACATATACACCTCGCCCAGCCCGGTCGCGATCGGGCCCATTTCAGGGTTCACGCCATCGGGCAGGTTCTCTTGCACGCCTTGCAGACGCTCTCCCACCTGCTGACGGGCAAAATAAATGTCGGTGGCGTCCGAAAAGACCGCGGTGATCTGCGCGAAGCCGTTGCGGCTCAGCGAGCGCGTATATTCTAGGCCGGGAGTGCCGGCGAGCGCGGTTTCGATCGGGAACGACACCTGCTTCTCGACCAGCTCTGGCGAGAGCGCGGGTGCGCGGACGTTAATCTGGACCTGATTGTTTGTGATGTCCGGCACCGCGTCGATTGGCAGCCGGTAAAGGGAAAACGCGCCGATGGCGGCGACAATGACGGTGAGCAGCAGGACAAGCCAGCGCTTCTCGACCGCCCATGTGACAATGCGGGCGATCATGGCTTAATCCTCGTGGCTCGCTTCGCCCTTGCCGATCTCGGCCTTGAGCGTGAAGCTTCCTGTGGTGGCGATCTGTTCGTTGCCGGTCAGGCCCGAACGGACGATCACCGTGTCGCCCGACGCATCGCCGAGCTGGACCGGAGTCGCCTTGAAGCCAGTGGGCGTTCGGACGAACACGACCGACTTACCCTCGAAGCTCTGGACCGCCGTCGTTGGCACGCGGATCGCACCGCTGCCACCACTGCCCGTGAGCTGGACGGCCGCCGTCACCGGCTCGCCGACCCGCCATTCGCCACCGCGATTGTCGAGCGTGGCGAGCGCCGGCACGAGCCGCGTCTGCGGATCGAGCGCGGGCGACACGAAGGTCACGCGCGCCGTCGCCTGACGGCCCGCCGCCTTGACCAGCACGGTGTTGCCGGGGCGCACTCGGCCCGCATCCTCAGCCTTCAGGTTGAGCGCGATCGACACTTGGGCGAGGTTGGCGATGCGATAGAGTTCGGCGTCCGCCGCAACAGTCTGTCCCAGCGTCACGGGGCGCGCGATGATCTGGCCCGAGATCGGCGCGGCGATGCCGAGCCGGTTGAGGCCCCCACCGCCGACACCGGCGGCCGACACCATGCTCTGCGCCTGCGTCAGCGCGATGCGCGCTTCCGTCGCCGCCGTGCGGGCAGCGATCAGATCCTGTTCAGGGGAGACTCTCTGCGCGAAAAGCCGCTGCTCGCGCGCGAGGTTCGAGTTAGCGAGCTGAAGCCGTGCCCGTGCCGCCTCGACCTCGCCCTTGATCTGCGCCGCCTCGCGGCTCTCGATCACCGCGATAGTCTGGCCGCGCCCGACCGATTGGCCAAGGTTGCGCGTCAGCGCGACCACCCGTCCCGCGATCGCGGCCGAGACGACCTGCGTCCCTTGAGGGTCGCCCTCGATGATCGCGGGAAGCTCGATCGTTCCGGCTCCGCCGATGATCGGCCGTCCGACCTGGACGCCCGCCGCAGCGATCTGATCGGCACCCAATGTGACGACGCCCTCATCAGCGTGACCTTCAGCACCGCCCCTTTCCGCGCCAACAGCCGCTTCGTTACCGGCCGCGGCATCGGCAGTTGCCTCATTTCCGGCGTCCTTGCCGCCACAGGCAGCCAGCAGCAGGGCGAGCGACGCCGCGCCCGCGAGATACAAACTCTTCATCACTGGTTCCCCCCATTGGGTGCAGGAGCGGTCAGTCGCTCCACCTGCGCGCGGGCATTTTGGTAGTTGGCGAGCGCGTCGATCGCGGCGACGCGCGTCTCGGCGAGGGTGCGTTCCGCATCGAGCAATTCGAGCTGGCCGAACTTGCCCTCGCGGTAGCCGATCCGCGCGATGCGGGCGGCCTCCTGGGCGGCTGCCAGCGCCGGCCCCGATGCCGCGCGGGCGGTGGTCGCGGCATTGGCCGCCTGCGCCTGCGCGTCCGTGATCGCCTGTTCGATGTCGAGCGCGGTCACGCGGCGCTGTGCATCCGCCTGCGTCCGCTGCGCGGTCGCCTGCGCGATCGCCGCGCGACCATTGTTGAACAGCGGGATTGGAATCGACACGGTGAACACCGCCGCCATGTCGTTGGTCGCTTCCAGGCGGCGGATCGCAGGCCCGACATTGAGGTCAGGGACGCGATTGGCGCGCGCGAGCCGCACGCCGGCTTCCGCGATGGAGAAATCCGCGTTCGCCGCCGCCAGCGCGAGCGTGCCGGTCGTGTTGACCGGTGCCACCGGCCCATAGACGTTCGCACCCGGAAGGCGATCGAGTAGCGTGTCATCGAGCGCGCCGTCGATCGGTCGACCGACCCGACGCGCCAGATTGGCCCGCGCCGCCTCCGCCAAGCGAAGCTGCCGCTCCACATTGGCATCGGCATTGATGCGCGCGACATCCGCGCGCTGTTGCTCCAGCGGCGACGCACGCCCCGCCTGCACCCGGACGCTCGCAGCGCGCAGCGCGTCGCTGGCGATCCGGGCCTGATCCCGCGCCGTCGCCACCCGCCGGTCGGCTGCGACCGCTTCGACATAGAGCTGCGTCACCTGAAGCCGGACATCCGCCGCGATGATCGCGGCCTGGATCTCGGCCCGGGACAATTGCGCATTGGCGACCGCGACGCGGGCACCGCGCTTGCCGCCTAGCTCGATCGGGATTGCAAAGCCGACCGTGGTTTCCGCGCTGCGGACGCCCCGATACGGACCTGACCCGACGACGTTCTCAACCTGGCCTTGAACGACCGGGTTCGGCCGCAATCCGGCGACCGTGCGACCTGCGCGAGCCGCGTCGATCGCGGCGGTGGCCGCGTCCGCAGCGGGGGCAGAGCCACCCGCTGCACTGACCGCTTGGTCAAGCGTGTAGACCGGCGTGTCCTGCGCAAAAGGCGCGGATGGTCCGACCTGCGCCTGCGCCATAGTGGCGCACGACGCTGCGGCCAGCATGGCCGCGAGGATACGATGCATGAAAATAGGACTCCTGACGATGATCGACAGTGGCGCGCCAACGCGCACCCAAATCGGTCGTCAGGCTTGCGGGGGCCTCAAATGGACAATGCCGGTGCGGCCGTCGAGCGATGCAGAGGCGGAGATTGCCGGCTTGGGATCCGCCAAAACATGCGTATATTCCATCGTCATGCGCGCAGGCGCGCCAACGTCATGCCCGTGGCAATAATTGTGATGGTGCGGAACGTTCTTGTCCGAATCCGATGGCACTTGATCGATGTCGCCATCGGTATGAACCGTGAACTCCACGCCCGCGATGCTTCCCCCCGCCAAATCGGCGGCATGGGCCATACCAGAGAAGCTGGTGAGGACCAGCATCAGGCATGTCAGAAGAGGGAAAAAGGCTCGCACGAAACCGCCCTTACCACAGCGAGGTTTCCATGTCATTGCAGTAACTCGCGCGCCGGTACCTTCGTGGCACGCCATGCCGGCCAAGCTTCCCGTAGCACGCGCCATGCCGACCGCAGGAAGACTACGGCGATCAGTCCGCCGACGATGATGTCCGGCCATGCCGAGCCGGTCAGACCGACCAATCCGGCAGCCGCGAGAACCCCGACATTCGACGCGACATCGTTGCGCGAGCACTCGAACGTGCTCGACATGTTCACATTCTCGCGGCGGAAGCGCCAGAGCAGCACCAAGCAGATCAGGTTCGCGACCAGCGCGGCGCTGCCAACTCCGAGCATCACGCCCGATGCCGGAGGAACGCCGTTCGCAATCTTGTCAGCGATCTCGAAAATGACCGCGACGCCAAAAGCCAGGATGATGCCGCCCTTCGCCAGCGCCGCGCCCGCTTCCCAGCGCCCCCCCCGATGCAGTGCATAGAGACTGAGCGCATAGACCACCGCGTCGCCGAACATGTCGACCGAGTCCGCCATCAAGGCGGAGGAACGCGCGACGACGCCGCCGCCAAACTCGACAACGAACATCGCTAGATTGATGAGCATCACGACGATGAGCACGCGGCGCTGCTCGGCCTTGCGACCAAGTTCCGCAATCGTGTCGCGTTTCGCTGAGCAACAAGCGTCTGCCATTATCGAAGCTCGATTCGTGGATCAGACGCCTTATATGAACCCTCATCCTACTTGAGGGTCAAGAGGTTGAGCGATGAAAATTGGTGAGGTTGCAAAGCGTACCGGGTTGAAGATCGAGACCGTCCGTTTCTACGAAGCCGAGGGCCTGGTTCCCGCTCCCATCCGTAGCGGTGGCAATTATCGTCTCTACGATCGCTCGCACCTTGATCGCCTGTCATTCATCAAACGCTCGCGTGATCTGGGTTTCACGCTCGCAGAACGCAGGCAGCAAGATGAATGGCTATTTGAGTCTTGCCGTGCAGACCTTGATCGGCGCCGTCATCATGTACCTCGTGATGTTCGTCATGATCGACAGCCTCGACAGCTTCTACAACAATCTCAACATGCTCTACATGACGCTGATGATGGTAGCACCCATGGTGGTGCTGATGATTCTGGCGATGAAGCACATGTTTGCGTCGCGCTCCGCCAATCTTGCGATCATCGTCGTATCGGTGGCCGTTTTCTTTGGGTCATTCGCGCTGATCCGATCCCAAACGACAATCGACGACGTCGCCTTCCTGCGTTCGATGATCCCACATCATTCAGGCGCCATCCTGATGTGCCGCGAAGCGAATCTCCGGGATGCAGAGGTCAAGCGCCTGTGCGGCGAAATCCGAAACTCTCAGCGCCGCGAGATCGAACAGATGAAGGTCATCCTTGCGCGCCTCAATTGACGCTCGACATATTTCGAGGGGTTCTTCTCCCGACCGCGTATAGGCAGATGAAGGAAAGAGGACCGAACATGCTGAAGCGCCACCTGCTTGGAGCCGCATTGATGCTTTTGGCAACCGCCGCAAATGCGGCGGGCCCGGTCGTGGTTCACCGCGACCCGGGATGTAGGTGCTGCGAGCAATGGGCCGCACAAGTCCGCGCACAGTTCGGGCGGCAGATCAGGATGGTAGACGATCAGTCTCGCGCCACTTTCCAAGGCACGCGCGGCGTTCCGGCCTCGCTGTCCTCCTGCCATACCGCAGTCATCGACGGCCTGGTCTTCGAAGGTCACGTTCCCATCGCAGACATGAAGCGGGTGCTCGCCCAGCGCCCGAAGGGCGTCACTGGCCTTGCCGTGGCCGGCATGCCGGTGGGATCGCCGGGCATGGAGGTGCCGGGTCGTCGCGGCGATCCCTATGTCGTCGTCGCATTCGGTCCGTCAGGCACACGAATATTTGCGCGCCATCAAGGATAGATGGTGATTGTCGGAAAGATTCGCCTGCGATAGATAGAAACGTCTTGAAACGCCTGCTCGCCTCTCTGCTCCTTGTCGGAGCGCTCTTTGGCCTCTTCGGGGCGCAGCTGGCCTATGCGCACGGCGTGCCTGTCGCGGTGCGTGCGCCCACAGCGATGGCGATGGACGCCGATTGCATGGCAATGATGGCCAAGCAGCAGCCCGCCCCAAAAGGAACACCGTGTAAGGGGCTTACGCTCGATTGTATCGGGGCGATGGGATGCGTTGTGCCAATCGTGCTGGGTAATGCAGTGCCCGCGCCCGCATCGCCATGGATTCACAACCAGGCTATTTTCTGGACCACCGTCAGCGTCCTGCAGGGGCACGAGTACGCACCCGAGCCGGAGCCCCCCACCCTCCTTGGCTGATTGAACAATCGCGCCCGTCAGGCGCGCGGCTTCTTGTCGCGTCCAGACGCCCGCGATGCCTCTCCATACAGTCAAGGATATTCGTGATGATCAAGAAGTCGATTTTGGCCGCCCTGCTGGCGGTCTTCAGCCTCGCCGCGCCCGCATGGGCTGCCGACCAGAACAGGGCGCCGCAAGGGCACTGGGAATGGAAGTCGGTGCCGCAATATGGGCCGCGAGCAACCGGCCCGGCGCAGAAGCGCGTGTGGGTGCCCGACAGCGCGCAGATGGCGAACTGCGCCTGCGACATGATGAAGACGAGCGCGGCCGATTGCATGAAATCCATGCATGGTGGTCACATGTCGTCTTCGGCCGGCTGAACCACGGATCCCGGCCGATAAGATAGAACAATGAGGCCAGGCGCGTCGCGCCGGCGCGGAAGATACCGCGTCGGCGCGCGTTGGCACTCATAATTTGTCCTTCACGGCCCGGGATCCTCTGCAATGGGAGTCCTCCATGCGTACCTTCTTCTTAGCCGTCCCTGTGCTCGCTCTGACCACGAATCCCGCGCTCGCCGGGCAGCTTCGCTTTGAGGAAGCGCTCGCCCGAGCCGAGGCACAGGCTCCCTCGCTTCGCGCCAAGGCGCTGGAGGCTGATGCGCGTCGTTCTGCGCTGCCCGCCGCAGGGCAGCTTCCTGATCCCAAGCTTGGACTCGGAATCGACAATTTCCCGGTGTCGGGTCCGCCAGCGGGCAGCTTCGTCGAAGACAGCATGACGATGGCGCGGGTCGGGATCTCGCAGGAGGTCCCCAACGCCGCCAAGCGACATGCGCGCTCAAGCAGAGCGCGGACTGATGTCCAGGCGGCGGAAGCAACCTTTCTGTCCGAGAGCAGGCGGGTCAAGGTGGCGACGGCGCTGGCCTGGATCGATCTCGCCTATGCGGAGCGTCGTCTTGCCGCCCTCGACGGCATAGTTTCCCGGCTCGCCCCCCTTCCCTCCGCGGCAAAGTCGGGTGTTGCCTCAGGCGCGGCCCGCCCCGCACAGACGCTGCAGGTTCGGCAGTCGCTCGCGGTGCTGGAAGACCGCCGGAGCGAGCTCGCCGCCGAAGTGGGACGTCAGCGCGCGCTCCTTTCGCGCTGGACCGGCGAGCCGGCGCCTGAAACCGTTGGCGACGCCCCAGCGCTCACGGTCGATGCAACGACCTTGCGAGCCGCCTTAGCAACGCATCCCGATCTCGGCGCCGCCAGTGCCCGTGTCGCCCAGGCCGACGCAGACGTCGCCGTCGCCCGGGCCGACAAGCGTCCCGACTGGGGTTTCGATGTCGCCTACCAGCGCCGGGCCGACCGCTACGGCGACATGGTCTCGGCCGGCGTCACCGTCAGCCTGCCCCTTTTTGCCAAACGGCGGCAGGACCCGATGATCGCCGCCAGTACCGCGAACGCCGCCGCGGCGATGGCTGAGCAGGAGGACATGCGCCGGTCGCTGCTCGCCGATCTCGAAGCCGGCCTTGCCGACCATGACATGCACCATGAGCAATGGATGCGCGCACGCGACACGCTGCTGCCGCTCGCGCGCAATCGCGCTGAGCTCGAGACGGCCAGCTATGCGGCGGGTCGCGCCGGGCTGCTCGACGTGATCGAGGCCCAGACCATGCTTGCCGACATCGAACTGCAATTGCTCGACAGGGAGGCCGAAGTCGCGCGCGATGCTGTGCGGCTCGTCTTCACCTTTGGGGGGAACAGCCAATGAAATTCGACACAAGCTCGCGCGCGCAGCTGGGCATGGCCGCCGCGGCGCTCGCACTCGCGGCGGGTGGCCTCGGCTATGGCCTCGCGAATTGGCGCCATGAGTCTCCGCCTGGAGCAACAGCGCAAAGCGGACGCAAGATCCTCTACTGGTACGATCCGATGGTCCCGAGCCAGCATTTCGACAAGCCGGGCAAATCGCCTTTCATGGATATGGAGCTTGTCCCCAAATATGCCGACGAAGCGGCGAGCGGCGAGACCGGCGTGGCGATCGACCCAAGCCGCACGCAATCGCTTGGCCTGCGCATCGCGGAGGCGCGAACGGGCACGCTGGGATCGAGCCTCGCGGCGACCGGTACGATCGAGTTCAACGAGCGCGACATCGCCATCGTCCAGGCGCGAACTGGCGGCTTCGTCCAACGGGTCTATGCGCGCGCGCCGGGCGATGTGATCGGGGCAGGCGCCCCGCTCGCCGACATACTGGTGCCGGAATGGGCGGGCGCACAGGCGGAATATCTGGCCGTCCGGCGGATCGGTGATGTGGGCCTCGCTCGCGCGGCCCGTCAGCGCCTGCTCTTGCTGGGCATGCCCACCGGAACGGTCGCCGCAGTCGAGCGGAGCGGGCGACCGCATAATGTGGTGACGATCTCGGCGCCGACCGGCGGCACGATCAAGACGCTCGGCGTCCGGGCCGGGATGACGGTCGCGAGCGGTCAGACACTCGCCGAGGTGAATGGGCTCGGTACGGTGTGGCTCAATGCCGCGGTGCCGGAGGCGATGGCCGGCAGGCTTCGCCCGGGCCAGAGCGCGACCGCGACCCTCGCCGCCTATCCGGGCGAGCGCTTTACCGGCCGCATCGCCGCGATCCTCCCAAGCGTCGCCGCCGAAAGCCGGACGCTCACCGTGCGGATCGAACTTTCCAACCGAGCCGGGCGCCTGCGCCCTGGCATGTTCGCCTCGGTCGATCTCGGCGACGCTGCGCGGCCGGCACTGCTCGTCCCCTCGGAGGCGGTCATTCGGACCGGCAAGCGTTCGCTCGTCATGCTGGCGCTGGCGCAAGGGCGCTATCGGCCCGCCGAGGTGCAGACCGGCGCCGAGTCAGGAGGCCAGACCGAAATCCTTGCCGGCCTCGCCGAGGGGGAGAAGATCGTCGCTTCCGGCCAGTTCCTGATCGACTCCGAGGCCAGCCTCTCGGGAATCGAGGCGCGCCCGATCGGCGGGGCAGCCCCAACTCCGCGACCGGAAACGACATCCAACGGCGCCTATCGCGCGAGCGGCCGGATCGAAAGCATCGCGGGCGACCGGATTACCCTCAGTCACGCCCCTGTCCCCGCGCTCAAATGGCCCGCCATGACGATGACGTTCAAGCTGGGGAGCCCGGCGCTCGCGCGCGGGCTCAAGAAGGGCGACCGCGTCGTCTTCGGCTTCGACCAAGCGGCGGAAGGTCCAGTTGTTCGCACGCTGAGCCGCGAGGCGGCGCGATGATCGGCCGTCTCATCGACTGGTCGGCTAACAACCGCCTGTTCGTAGTGCTCGGCGCCCTGGCGCTCGTCCTCGGCGGACTCCTTGCCTTGCGCAGCACGCCGATCGACGCGCTGCCCGACCTCAGCGACACCCAGGTCATCATCCGCACGAGCTATCCGGGCCAAGCCCCCCAGATCGTCGAAAATCAGATCACCTACCCGCTCGCGACGACGATGCTGTCGGTGCCCGGGGCGAAGACCGTGCGCGGCTATTCCTTCTTCGGCGACAGCTTCGTCTATGTCATTTTCGCCGATGGGACCGACCTCTATTGGGCGCGCTCGCGCGTCCTTGAATATCTCAACCAGGTCCAGGGCCGCTTGCCTGACACCGCACGCAGCGCGATCGGCCCCGACGCCACCGGGGTGGGGTGGGTCTATCAATATGCGCTGGTCGATCGGACCGGCGGACACGACCTCGCGCAGCTGCGGTCGCTCCAGGACTGGTTCCTCCGCTACGAGCTCAAGAGCCTGCCTGGGGTGGCCGAAGTCGCCAGCATCGGCGGCATGGTCAAGCAATATCAGGTCGTGCTCGATCCGGTGAAGCTTGCCGGTTACGGCATCACCCACGCGCAGGCCGTCGCGGCGATCGGGCAGGCCAACCAGGAAACCGGAGGCTCGGTCCTCGAGCTGGGCGAGGCCGAATATATGGTGCGCGCTTCGGGCTATCTTCAGACGCTCGACGACTTCCGCGCCATACCGCTGCGCACTGCGGCCGGCGGCGTGCCGGTAACGCTCGGCGACGTCGCGACCATCCAGCTTGGCCCCGAAATGCGCCGCGGTATCGCCGAGCTCGACGGCGACGGCGAAGTGGCGGGCGGAGTCGTCATCCTGCGTTCGGGATCAGACGCACGTGCCACTATCCAGGCGGTGCAGGACAAGCTCGAGCTCTTAAAGAAGAGCCTGCCGCGCGGCGTCGCGATCGTGCCGACCTATGACCGCTCGCACCTCATCGATGCCGCGATTGAGAACCTCACACACAAACTTGCCGAAGAGTTCGTGGTTGTGGCGATCGTCTGCGCGCTGTTCCTCTGGCACGTGCGCTCGGCGCTTGTCGCGATCGTCACGCTGCCGCTTGGCGTCCTCGCCGCCTTCATCGTGATGCATTTCCAGGGCGTCAACGCCAACATCATGTCCTTGGGCGGGATCGCGATCGCGATCGGCGCCATGGTCGACGCCGCGATCG
>Ga0310344_10004627_pt1 | contig 10208 bp, 9 predicted proteins | sample HC15DNA20200_MG_FD_203801 | JGI IMG/M metagenome (GOLD analysis project Ga0310344, IMG submission 203801) | Marine microbial communities from station ALOHA, North Pacific Subtropical Gyre - HC15-DNA-20-200_MG | ecosystem: Environmental > Aquatic > Marine > Oceanic | place: Pacific Ocean: North... | reverse complement strand
ATACTGCTTTTAATCTCTTGGCTAACAAATTTTTTAATTTCATCAGATAGATTTATTTCGTTTGAGTAAAAAATATTTAATTCTTCAATTTTAGTTTTTACTATTTTGTATCTAAGTTCATAATCTGGTTTCTGAATATCAATAACTAAACCCCCCGCAAATCTTGATTTTATTCTCTCTTGAATTCTGGATAATTTATTTGGTGCTCTATCAGCGGAAACTATCACTTGTGAACCTTTATCTAATAAAGCATTAAATGTATGAAAGAATTCCTCCTGCATAGCTTCTTTGCCATTCATAAATTGAATGTCATCGATTAGCAAAACATCTGTATTTCTAAAATAATCTTTAAATTTTACCATTTCATTAGATTTAATTGCTTTCACAAATTGATACATAAATCTTTCAGCCGAAATAAACATTACTTTATTTTTATCTTTTAAACTCAAGCCAATTGCATTTAGTAAATGGGTTTTTCCCATACCAACTCCACCATAAACATACAATGGATTGTAATGTGAAATATTTTCAATAACCTTTTTTGAAGCTTCGAAAGCTAGCTTATTACTAGGTCCAATAATAAAATTTTCAAATTTTTTATTTGGGTCAATTCTATTATATTGCAAATAACTATCTTTAATAAAAGAAACATTTTCATTTTTGTATTTTGTATTTTTTTGCTCCTCTAAACTTTGTGTTAAACTTTCATCATTTTTTTCAAAAATCTTTAACTCTATTCTATTTATTCTTTTTTTATGATTTTTGATTATTTGTAATATTTGGTCTAAATATCTAGAAGTTATCCAATCCCTAATAAATCTTGTAGATACTGATAACAAAACATAATCGTTAAATTCTTCAACAAAACTTAACTTTCGCAACCAACTTTCATAAATATCATGTCCAAGCTTATTTTTCATCTCAAGCTGGATAACATCCCAGTTAATATTGTCTGATTGAATTTCTTTTTTCTGATTTAAAATATTTTTATTATTCATGATATGAAAGAATTCCAATTAAGGCCATAATGAAATTAAAGCAATAAAAATTTTTTAAAATAAAAAAAAAAATAAAATCTGAGAGCGAATAATTTACTTACGCAACCTAGCAATGTATTTAGTTAAATTTAAATAAAATCTAAGGGTGAAAATTATTTAAAGATAAAAAATAAAAAATAAAATTGATCTATATGTAGTGCTTAATTTAAAAAAAAATTTATATTTAGTATAAATACTTTTAGTTGTAACGTTTACAATAACTTACAACAACTCTTAGTGGTTTAAATTATAGCGAGTTAATTTTTTTTGTGATTCTTGAAATATTTCTTGACGCGTTTTGGCGTTTTATAATGCCAGTTTTAGCAATTTTCATTAATTCAGAATTTAATTTAGGTAAAAAGGCTAGAGCTTCCTTTTTTTTTTTAGACTCAATAATTAAATTCATTTTTTTAATCGCATTTTTGAATCTACTTTTTCTTGATTTATTAACTACAGTTTGCCTAGAGATTCTTCTAATTGTTTTAATAGCTGATTTTGTGTTTGCCATAAGCGCGATTGTATAACTTGCAAATTCTTAAGGGTCAACACAATAATTAACTATTTTTGACAATATTTACATAAGAAAGTCGATCTATTAGAAATTACAATTTTTTTTATTATTCCTTTACAATTTTTTTTTAAACATTTTTCATTTTCTCTCTCATAAACTTTAAATTCCTTTTGGAAACTTCCTGAATAACCTTTTGCATTTTTAAAATTTTTAATTGTTGATCCTCCTTTTTTAATCGCTTTTTTAAGCACATATTTAGAAAATTTTATAATATTCTGTATTTCATAATTATTTAGATTTTTTCCTTTTTTATATGGATTTATTTTTGAGTAAAATAAAATTTCATTTGCATAAATATTTCCAATACCTGAAATAAAAATTTGATCTAAAAGTAAACTTTTTATATTTTTTTTTTTATTTTTAAGTTTTTTTTTTAAATAATCAAAATTAAAATTAGAACTTAAAGGTTCTGGACCATAACCTATAAAAAAATCATTTAATTCTTTTTCTGAAAATAAAACTTTCATAAATCCAAATCTTCTCGGATCGTTATAAATTATCTTAAATTTTGAAAACTGAATTGATACATGATTGTGTTTTTTAGGAATTGTCTTAGAATGATAGAAACTTAAGTTAGTATATTTATTATTGTTATTATTATTTAATAAATGCAAAGTTCCAGACATTCCAAAATGAATTATTAAAAACTGTTCTTTTTCTATATGAACAATTAAATATTTAGACCTTCTGGAAACATTAACTATTTTTTTATTTTTAAGTAAATTTTTAAAATTATTCTGAATTTTAAACCTCAAATTTCTGTTTTTTATTAATACATTGTTAATTTTTTGAAAAATTATACTTTTTTCAAGTGATTGTTTTACTATTTCTACTTCTGGCAATTCTGGCATTTGAGACTATATTATTAAATAAATAACAAATTATATCATGCATCAAAATCTACAACAAAACAAAGGTTTGGTAAAAAGTGTGTTTAACACTGTTTTTGACAAATACGATTTAATGAATGACATAATGTCATTTGGCGCTCATAGAATTTGGAAGAAGGAATTAATTTACATGATGAATCCATCTGATAAAAAAAAATTAATTGATGTTGCAAGTGGTACAGGAGATATTGCAGAATTATATTCAAAATCAATAAACAACTCTTCAAATATATTATGTATTGATCCAAATGCAAAAATGATAGCTAAAGGGAAAAAAAAACTTAACAAATATCAAAATATAAAATGGCAAATTGGATCAGCTGAAAAATTGCCAGTAAAAGATAACGTATTTGATTACTATACTATTAGTTTTGGCTTAAGAAATACTAAAAATTTAAATAAAAGTATCTGAAGCTTACAGAGTTTTAAAAAGAGGAGGTAGATTTTTTTGCTTAGAATTTTCGAAAATTGAAAATTCAAATTTAAATTTTTTATACAAAAAATATTCTAAAATTATCCCTTTTTTTGGAAAGCTAATTGTTGGTGATAATAAACCTTATGATTATTTATTAAAAAGTATAGATGAATTTGTCAATCAAGACCAATTAATAGAAATTATTAAAGAACAAGGGTTTGAAAAATGCAGTTATAGGAATTTAAGCGGAGGTATTGTTTCTATTCATTCTGGGTGGAAAATTTAATGCTTAAAAAAATATTAATTTTATTTAAAATAGCCAGAAAATTAGCTCAGTCTGATGCTTTAAAAATTATTTCTAAAATTCATCAACCTCCCTTAATAATAAAAATTTTTTTTAACATATTCTCAATTTCATTTTCTAAAAAAAATGAATATCAACAAATTTCTAATAGTGAAGAAAAATTATGTAAATCTATAGAAAGTATGGGAACTACTTTTATTAAATTAGGTCAATTTCTAGCTACTAGACCCGACATTATTGGTGAAGAATTAGCTGAACAGTTAGCTAAGTTACAAGATAAATTGCCTGCTTTTTCAACTTCTGAAGCTAAACAAATAATAAAAAAAAATTTAGGTAATGATTTATTTAGTTCTATAATTAATTTAAGTGAACCTGTTGCCGCCGCATCAGTTGCTCAAGTACATAAAGCAAAAATTGATGACAATGGAACAATAAAAGATGTAGCAATTAAAATTTTAAGACCAAATATTAAAAAAATTTTTAATGATGAAATAGATGCTTTGATGCTTCTTGCGTACTTTATAGAAAGTACAATTAAAAAAGCAAAAAGACTCAAACTTGTTGAGGTAACTTTTCTTTTAAAAGAAATTACTAATCACGAAATGGATTTAAGATTTGAAGCTGCGGCTGCTAACGAATATTCTGAAAACACCAAAAATGATCTTGGATTTCATGTACCAAAAATATATTGGAATTTTACAAGCGAGGAAGTTTTAACTTTAGATTGGGTCGAAGGAATATCAATAAGAAATAAAGCATTACTTGAAAACAAAAAAATTGATACAAAAACTATTGCTTCAGATATTATACAGCATTTCCTTAGACATGCTGTTCGTGATGGTTTTTTTCATGCAGATATGCATCAAGGAAATTTATTTATAGATAATAGTGGTAGAATAATACCAATCGATTTTGGAATAATGGGAAGAATAAATAAATTGGACAGAAGATATTTAGCGGAAATACTCTATGGTTTTATTCAAAGAGATTATAAAAAAGTTGCCGAAGTTCATATTGTGGCTGGTTTAGTTCCACAAAACGTACAAATTGATGAATTGGCGCAAGCTTTAAGATCGATTGGTGAACCAATATTCGGTCAATCCGTAAAGGATATTTCAGGTGGAAAACTTCTTAAGCAGTTATTTGATGTTACTGCTAAATTTAATATGCAAACACAACCTCAGTTACTTCTTCTCCAAAAAACTATGGTCGTAGTAGAAGGTGTTGCAAGATCATTAAATCCTGAAACAAATATTTGGAAAACCTCAAAACCAGTTCTTGAAAAATGGTTAAAAGAAACTAAAGATCCAATTACAAATATCACTGATACATTAAAAAACTCTGCTGAGGTATTAAAAAGACTTCCAGATTTACCAAAAATTATGGATAAAGCTAATCAAGCATTGTCATTCATGGCTAGTGGACAAATACCACAAAATTCAAATTCATATTCAGCTTTTAAAGAAAAAGAATTAGAAATGAAATCTTTTAAAAATCAAAGTATTATTGGATTATTATTGCTTGTATTTTTAGGTTTCATAGTATTTTAATTCATACTATGAACAACTTTGAAAATAAAAAAATTTTATTAATAATTTGCGGTGGAATAGCTGCGTACAAAAGTTTAGAATTAATAAGACTTTTAAAAAAAAAAGGCGCTTTTGTTAAAACAATTCTTACAAAGAATGCAAATAATTTTGTAACTCCACTTTCAATTACATCTTTATCACAAGAAAAAGTTTATTCAGATTTATTTGATTATGAAAATGAATCAGAAATGGATCACATTTCGCTTTCTAGATGGTCTGACCTAATTTTAATAGCACCAGCAACTGCAAATACTATTTCAAAATTAAGCTATGGTACTTCGGATGACTTGGCTTCAACAGTTGTTTTAGCTTCAAATAAAAATATTTTTTTGGCTCCAGCCATGAATGTAAGAATGTGGGAGCATCCTGCTAACAAAGAGAATCTAAATAAATTAAGGAATTTTGGTTATCAAATTATAGGACCTGAAATTGGAGATATGGCTTGTGGGGAATATGGTGAAGGCAAAATGACTGAACCAGAAAATATAATAAAATATTTAAGTAATCACCTAAAAAATATAAAAAAAAATAAAAAATATAAAGCATTAATTACAGCTGGACCGACTCACGAATACATAGATCCTGTAAGATATATCTCGAATAAGTCCAGTGGAAAACAAGGTTTTGAAATAGCAAAAGCATTTAAAAATAATGGATTTGAAACAACATTAATTTCGGGTCCTACAAATTTAAAAACTATCCCTGATATTAATTTAATAAAAGTTAATTCTGCAAAAGAAATGTTTAATGAAACCTTAAAAAATCTGCCTTCAGATATTGCTATTTTTTCAGCAGCTGTTTCAGATTGGAAAGTTAAAAATTTTAAAAAAGAAAAAATAAAAAAAGAAGATGGTTTCAATTTAAATTTTGAAAAAAACGTAGATATTTTAGAACATGTTTCTAAACATAATTCTCTTAGACCAAAGATTGTAATTGGTTTTGCAGCTGAAACAAATAATTTAATCGAAAATTCTTTAGAAAAACTTTCAAAAAAAAATTGTGATTGGATAATTGCGAATGATGTTTCTAATCCTTCAATTGGTTTTGGTTCGGATTTTAATGAAGTTACAATTTTCTATAAAAATAAAAAGTATGAAAAAATATCTAAAATGAAAAAAACTCTTCTAGCGGAAAAAATAGTGGAAAGAGTAATTTCTGAAATCAATTAGTTTAATGGTTAAAGTTTTAGTAAAAAAACTTAATCCAAAGGTTCAATTACCATTGTATAAAACTAAAGGTTCGTCTGGAATGGATCTTATGGCTTTTATCGATCATCCAGTTAAAATTGCTCCAAATAATTTAGCTCTAATTCCTACAGGATTATCAATTGCTATACCTAATGATGTTGAAGTCCAAATTAGACCTCGTTCTGGATTAGCTGCAAAATTTAATATTGGTGTACTAAACTCTCCTGGAACTATTGATAGTGATTATAGGGGCGAATTAAAAATAATACTATTTAATCATAGTAGTAAAGAATTTGTGGTAAATAATAATGATAGAGTAGCTCAAATGGTTCTTATGCCTGTTTTGAAAATTGATTTTGAGGAAGTTAATGAACTTCCTGATACTATTAGAGGTTCTGGAGGATTTGGATCAACAGGTAAATGAAAAACAGCTTCAGTAAAAAAATAATTGAAAGATATTCACGGCAAATTATTCTTAAAGATGTAGGAATAATTGGCCAAAAAGCAATTTCTAGATCTAAAGTTCTAATAGTTGGACTAGGTGGACTAGGGTGCCCAGTAGCAGATTATTTGAGCAGAGCAGGTATAGGCACCTTGGGTCTTGTTGATTTTGATAAAGTAAATTTATCTAATATCCATAGACAAACTTTATATGATTCCAAAGATGTAGGAAAGTTCAAGGTTGATATTATTAAAAAAAAAATCAAATTAATCAATCCTTTTACAAAAGTAAAAATATTTAAAAAAAAAATAACAAATAAAAATTTCGATAAAATAATAAAAGGATTTGATATTATTGTTGATGGATCTGATAATTTTAAAACAAAATTTTTAATTAATAAATTTTCACTAAAATATAATAAAATACTTATTGTTGGAGCAATTAGCAAATTTGATGGTCATGTTTTTACTTTTGATTTTAAAAATAAAAAAGAACCATGCCTGAAATGTTTTTATCAATCAGATCCTAGTGATGAAATATTAAATTGCGAAGCAGAAGGAATATTAGGACCTGTAGCTGGAACAATAGGAAATATCCAATCCAATGAAGTTTTAAAAAGAATATTAAATGTTGGAAAAAAATTTAATGGATCAATTTTAGTATTTAACCTAAAAGATTTTAATTTTAGAAAGGCAAAATTTAGTAAAAGAAAAAATTGCATATGTACAAAATAGCTTTAATATTTTTATTAGTTTTTATAGGCCAAACCTCATCTTTTTCTAATGAAAAAAATTATTTCCTTATGTTAAAATATAATAAAGTAAATGTTAGGTATGGACCAAGTATTGATCATCCAATTAAATTTGTTTATAAAAAAATTTATTTACCTATCAAAATAATTGATAAAAAGGAAAATTTTAGAAAAATTATTGATCATAAAAAAAATAGTGGTTGGATACATAGATCACAGTTAAAGAAGTCTAAATCATTAATTGTTCTTTCAAATAAAATTATTTTTAAAAATCCAACAAAATACTCAAAACCATTAGCAAAATTAGAAAAGGGGAGATTGTTAATGATTAAAAAATGCAAATTTAACTGGTGTAAAGTAAAAACTGATAATTATACCGGATGGATAGATGTAAATGATATTTGGGGAAGTGTTAACTAAATTTTAAGCTAAATCAAATCGATCTAAATTCATTACTTTTGTCCAGGCTGACACAAAATCTTTCAAAAATTTTTCATTTGAATCATCTGTTGCATAAACTTCTGATAAGGCTCTTAACTGAGAATTTGACCCAAAGATTAAATCAGCTCTTGTAGCCTTCCATTTAACTTTTTTTGTCTTACGATCTATTCCTACAAAAAACTGTTCCTCTTTGTCTAATTCTTTCCAAGTATTTTTCATATCCAATAAATTAACAAAAAAGTCATTTGTTAACGCTCCAGGCCTTTTAGTAAATACTCCATAATCTGAACCATCATAATTAGTATCTAAAACACGCATACCACCAATTAAAACTGTCATTTCTGGACCAGTTAATCCAAGTAGTTGAGATTTGTCGATTAACATCTCTTCTGCTGAAGTAGTTGGAATGCTTTTACCATTTGTATATCCATGCGCATTTAATTTTATATAATTTCTGAAACCATCGGCTATCGGTTCAAGAAGGTTGAAAGAATTAATATCAGTTTGATGTTGCTTTGCATCACCCCTTCCTGGTTTAAAAGGAACTTTAATTTTATTCCCAGCTTTTTTTGCTGCATTTTCAATTCCTACTGACCCGCCCAAGACTATTAAATCAGCCAAAGAAACTGATTTATTCTTTGTTTCAAATTCTTTTTTAATTTTATTATATATTCTAATTACACTTGATAATTTAGATGGATTATTTACCTCCCAATTTTTTTGAGGTTCAAGAACTATTCTTGCTCCATTAGCACCACCTCTTTTGTCAGATCCTCTAAAAGTTGAGGCAGATGCCCAAGCCGTTGTGACCAACTGGGAAATGTTTAATCCAGATTTTAAGATTTTTTTCTTCAAACTTTCAATATCTTTATTTTTTAATTTGTATTTATTTTTTGGAATTGGATCTTGCCAAATAAGTTCTTCTTTTGGAACGTCCGTACCAAGATAGTTTGCTCTTGGGCCCATATCACGGTGGGTAAGTTTAAACCAAGCTCTTGCAAAGGCATCTGCAAATTCTTTTGGATTATTATAAAAATGTTTTGAAATTGGTCCATATTTAGGGTCTAGCTTAAGAGATAAATCAGTCGTTTGCATCATAGGCAAATTTTTCTTAGATTTTTCATGAGCATCAGGTGTTAAATTTATTGCATGTCCATTTTTCTTTGGCTTCCATTGATGAGCTCCTGCCGGACTTTTTGTAAGTTCCCAATCATATCCAAATAAATTTTCAAAATAACCCATATCCCATTTGATTGGGTTAGAAGTCCAAGCTCCTTCAATTCCACTACTTATTGTGTCAACTCCTAAGCCACTTTTATAATTACTATTCCATCCAGTGGATTGTTCATAGATTTTTGATCCCTCTGGCTCTGGTCCTTTATGAGACTCAGGTGCTGCACCATGAGATTTACCAAAAGTATGTCCCCCTGCAACAAGTGCAACAGTTTCGTAATCATTCATTGCCATTCGTCCAAAAGTCTCTCTAATATCGTGTGCAGCTAAGTAAGGGTCAGGATTTGCATCTGGGCCTTGTGGATTTACATATATTAAACCCATATGTGAAGCACCAAGGGGATTTTCTAACTCTCTTTTCCCACTATAACGGTTAACACCTAACCATTCTTTTTCTGAGCCCCAATAGATATCTTCTTCTGGTTCCCATATATCTTCTCTTCCCGCTCCAAATCCAAAAGTTTTGAAACCCATTGACTCAAGAGATATATTTCCAACTAATATGAACAAGTCTGCCCATGAAATTCTTTTTCCGTATTTTTTCTTAATTGGCCATAACAATAATCTTGCTTTATCCAAATTAACATTGTCCGGCCAACTATTTAATGGTGCAAACCTTTGATTTCCAGTTCCAGCTCCACCTCTTCCATCACCTGTTCTATATGTTCCAGCAGCGTGCCAAGCAAGACGAATAAAGAAAGGCCCATAGTGACCATAATCAGCAGGCCACCAATCTTGAGAGTCTGTCATTAATTTATGTAGGTCTTTTTTTAATTTTTTGAAATTTAGTTTTTTGAATTCTTTTTTATAATTAAACTTTTCTCCCATTGGATTTACCATTGAAGAATGTTGACTTAAAATTTTTAAATTTAAACTGTTTGGCCACCAATCTTTATTTGTTTGTCCTTTTCCAGTTGGATGCTTAGGAGGCGTGCCAACTCCTGTAAAAGGACATTTTGATTGTTCTTTGATAAATTCGTTACTCATACTAAGTAATTTATAATGATTCTAAAGTAGAGTCAATATAGCACAATTGACCCACCATTTTTTAAATTTAATATTTTGTATTATCTGAGATTAATAACTATTTTCAACTTTAACTATAACTTCTATAGATTTAATCTTCTTACCAGGTACCATTTTTTTTATTTTAATTTTATCAACATCCTCTTTTTTTAAATCTATGAGCTCATTAGTATTTATATCTAGAAAGTGATGATGGTTTGAAGTATTTGTATCAAAATAACTCTTGTCTTTAGTTATTAATATTTCTTTCAAATACCCTTTTTTTTTAAATGAGTGAACAGTGTTATATATCGTTGCCAAAGAAATTTTTTGTCTGGTATCA
>Ga0310344_10004626_pt1 | contig 10210 bp, 10 predicted proteins | sample HC15DNA20200_MG_FD_203801 | JGI IMG/M metagenome (GOLD analysis project Ga0310344, IMG submission 203801) | Marine microbial communities from station ALOHA, North Pacific Subtropical Gyre - HC15-DNA-20-200_MG | ecosystem: Environmental > Aquatic > Marine > Oceanic | place: Pacific Ocean: North... | reverse complement strand
AAACTGGATTCTCCAACCTCGTAAAGGTCAAAAGTACGGAGACCATACAGATTTTTTTGGTCTCAGGCAGGATACGAAAAATTGGATTTCGACAGAGATTAGGATGACCAAGACACCTGTCAATATGGATAACAATGAAGGCTCAACACCCTCGTTTATGGTTCGATTTCAACAAATCATGGACCTTCGAGACAGTCGCCTAATCTCTGAAGACGCCTACAAAGAAAAATCGCTAGGACTTAAAAATGAAGCCAAATCATCAGAAATTTCCCCACACGCCTACCTCACTTTTCTAAGCACTCTCCATGAGCATGGTTTGCTCACGAAAAAAGAGTTGCTGTCGGAAAAACAAAGAATTTTAGATAGTCTGTAACAGTAGAATAATGGGGACTGGGAAGGGGAAATGCGATCATTGGCTGGTCTACATATGTAGACCAGCCAATGATACACACATTAGAATTTGACGTTTAAATTCAATTGAAATCGGTTTGTATCATGTGCACCCTGAACATAATTTCCTAGTCCAACAACATCTTCTGCACTCAGATCATCTTCTATAGAGTACTGCGGATAGATTATAAATGAGATGTTGTAATTATTGGATACATCATAATCAAACTGTATGTGGGCTCCTTCAAAGTTCGAACTAAATCGAAAGTCATCTTGGCCAATCATACCCTGTAATGGAACAGAATTGACTGGGATATAGGCATAGTCAATACGGAAGCGAAACTTCTCTGAGATAGGATCAAGTCGGGTACGAAACGTTCCCATGTAACCCGTGTCATCCCCAATAAACGTATCATATCCAATCGTAATGGGCATCGGAAGCTTTCTAAAGTTTACCTGTCCACTCGCTTGATGAAACTGCCCCTCTCCACCAGGCATAGTCAGCGAGTTGTCTTCCACTTTCGCAGTCGTTCCAGCCAAGACTAAATCAGCAAATCCCATATCACGTTTGTAGACAGCTTGCACAGGAATGATCACGTCATCTTGTCCGACGCCGTTCCACCCCAGGTCTTGCAGAAAATAATATCCTCCTTGAATGGTAAGACTTCCCGCCTCACCCATCTTGAAGGTGTTCCCCATCCCCGCACCTTCCGCGGCAAAGTCTGCATCCCAGAACTGCTCGTTTTGTTGCCACAGCGCAACAGCATGTTTCCCTATCCAGAGGAATCCACTGTCCATAAACTTGTATTTCATGTACGCACGATCGAGACCAAAATCTTCATTGTTTCCTACATTAGGGCGCGATGGATCATTCACTTGACCAAGCGTTTGATGCGGTGACTGGAGATGACTACTCATAGTTGCAAACCTCGATCCAAACTCCAACCTATCACTCACTTCATATTTCAGCCCAAATCGATATCGGATGCGAGCACGATCGCGAAGATCGTCTCTATCATCTCCATCATCCAATTCGTAGCGAAGACGAAAGTCGCTCGATAAACTTAGCTTGTCAAACTTGACCTCAGCAGAAACAATATCAGTTACGGGAGGTGAGAGTGAGAATAAAGAAAATAGCGCCACAGCAAACAACGCTTTTGCCAAAAATCGAGCGCAAGCGCAAGTCCGGTATATCGTCGTCATGGTAGAAACTCTCCTCTGTTTCTTGATTGCTAAGTGGATTAAAAAATCTTGAGCCTGCTCCTCGCGTCCAATTATAGCAACATTTAAAAAAAAAACACCCCTGAAAATTAAGAATTTTGGCAGTTTGCTACAAGATCGGTCTGTCAAAATATTGTCGTTGGTAAATCCTGGGTTTTGACAGGCTTGCTCTCTCCTATTATGCTGTTGCCATGGAAAAAAGAATTTTCACGTTTTCCGAAGCGTCAAGTATGCTCCCACAACTCGAAGAGTCTTTTGAGGAAATTGGTGTCGAGCGTTCGGTCATTGTTAATAGCCGTGATGAAATTAAAAAAGCAAGCAATAACGCCGAACTTAGTGGTGGCAGCACACACGGTCCCCGTTATATCAAAGCGTTAGAAGCAATTAGCAAACATATAGACAAAATTCATGAAGGCGGAGTGGTGGTGAAAGACCTTGAAGCTGGATTATGTGATTTTCCCTTCATGATGGATGGACGTATGGTCTACCTGTGTTGGAAACTTGGTGAACCAGATATTAAATGGTGGCACGAAACTGATGCAGGTTTTGCTGATCGAAAACCTCTACATGACGAAATTGACTAGTACATTGATTAATCAGAGTCTCTCAACAAACTTTTGTTATACTAGCTCTATGTATTGAGGCACAAGCCGGTTCAACGGTGTAGGTTCGATAAACCTCATACGGCAATAACAACCATAGGTGAGGTAAACATCATCCATGCAATACTCAGCAATACTTTTAAGCTGCTTATCTTTCCACATGTCAAAGACTTGATTGCCGCTCCCAGATTTTCCAGAAAACCCAAATATTTGCGACAACACTCCTAGGCTAACGGCATTACGCATGTCCCAATTTGCCCAAACCATCATCGTGTCATACATAGCATCGGTTCGAAAACGTGCCAATCGAAATTCCATCGATGGTTGAATGCGGTGAATGACAGAGCGTTTCCAAATAAACGGAAGATCAAATGATAAACCGTTGTGAGTAATGAGATAAGGCCCTTTCCACAGTCGCATTCGATTCCAAAATTGAACAAGAATTTCTTCTTCATTATTTCCATAGAGCAGAATAGACTCTTCGACTTCATCTGAGTGCGTTAAGAGGATCATTCCAATACACACGATGCGTCCAAACGTTCCATCCAACGCAGTCATTAAATACTGCTGCTGCAACCAATCCTCAGGGCTCATCTTGTCCCGATCAGTGACCAAAGCAGCAGGGGGTTTAGCTTTCGGAAGTAAAGCTCGAGTTGATTCATCACACGGAATTGTCTCAATATCTAGTACAACCTTCATGAAAACTCCTATTTTATTAACAGAGCACTTTATTGCTATCATACCTATTTTATCAAGACAGGAGAAACATATTTTATCTTTTATAAACTTCGGCATACTTCTTTGACGAGGACAGCCTAGAACCAATCATGCTATAAGTTGATTATGAAACCACGAGTAAAAAAACTTTTTTCGTTATTGGCAGGATGGACTTTTATTGTTCTTGGAGTTCTAGGCCTTTTTCTTCCATTTTTACAGGGAATTCTTTTCCTTCTAGTTGGTCTGATTATCCTTTCAAAGCATTACAAGTTTGCTCAACAATGGTTAGACAAGTTAAAAAGTCGGTATCCGGCTGCATTTGATATGGCATATCAATTTCGATTGCGCCTCATGAATAGATGGTACAAAAAAAATACTGGGAAAAATAAGGTTTCTGATTCTCATGACGAAACGAGTTTAGCCAAACGGTCAGATTAACGATCACAAGTAGCTACTGTGTAGACTAAAGTCACATCTTGAGAATGCGGGTTAATGCAACCATCATCTTACTCATGATAATGGGCCTAATAATGGGATGTGCACCAAAAACCCCTAAAGTAGACCTGACAGACACCTATAAGAGAATTTCTTTCAAGACTACCACGATCAACAGACATGAATTAGCGTACACCGTAACCGGCACCGGCCCCCCCATTATTCTCTTGCATGGATTCGCGGCTCAGGGGTGGATGTGGGAACATCAACAGAGTGATCTCGCAAAAAAATTCACAGTTTATACAATCGATCTTCTTGGACATGGATACTCTGACCGTCCACACATTGCATACACGCCAGACGTATTTATTGATTCCATAAAGGAGTTTATCTCAGCACTTAATCTTACAGACCCCATTTTAATTGGAAACTCAATGGGAGCAGGCATCGCAATTGGAATGGCAGTAAAGTACCCACAAGTAACTCAAAAAATTGTTCTCATAGGAGGATTTCCTCAAGGAGTTAGAGAGAAAGTTGCACTTAGATCGTACAGAGTTTTTTTGCAATTCAAGCCTGAATTTATTCTGCGTATAGGGGCATATTTTTCTGGAAAAAGTTTTTTGCGTAGAACTTTGGAGAAGTTGGTTATTGAGAAAAGCCTTATTACTGATGACGTAGTTGATCGTGCCTATCAATTTCGTACATTTCCAGGGTTTTCACGCGTTTTATTTTCAATCCGAAATAATCTTTGGCAATGGGAGGAAAAGTACGCACCGCAGATACCCAAAATCTCTACTCCAACACTAATCCTCTGGGGGACACACGACGCGCTGTTCCCTCGTGAAGTTGGCCAGGAGCTACACAAAAAAATACAAAATTCAAAATTTATTGCAATAGAAAATACTGGCCACCTGTCAATGTGGGAAAAACCAAAAGAGGTGAACCGAGAAATTATAGATTTTCTTCATACCCAATGATTTCGACAAGATAGTGTGTGCAGCGAAAAACTATTTTTGTACATGGCAATTTACGCAGTCTTGCCTCTTTGGATGGCGCTCAGGAAGCTCATAAGTTCCCCCCACCGAATGACATTGAAGGCAATCCTTTTGATCTTTAATGGCCTGATGAGTCTTATTTACCGGAATCATAGGATTGTTGTCCTTTGGACTGGGAAGCAAGGCAACCCCACCAACAATGGCAACTGCTGCTAAAAGAAAAATGATATCAGCATTTTTTATCTTCAATGCCATACGCCTCCGCCATAATCTGAGCAACATGTTTTACTTCGGTCTCTCCTTGAAGACCATTATTTAATTGAATCATACACGCTGGGCAACTTGTAGCAACAATATCAGCGCCACTTTGTTTTATAGCCTTTCGTTTTCTCTCAAATATCTTCTGTGAGCCTTTATAGTTTTTGACAATGTAAGTTCCCGCTCCCCCTGCACACCGTTCAGCGTCTTCCATTTCTACAAGTTCACTCCCTGGAATACTACTCAGAAGCACCCTCGGTGCCTTTGTCACTCCTGCCGCTCGTAGGTGACAGGATGAATGGTAGGTAATAGTTTTTGATACATGTGTGTTTGGTGTCAGGGTATTAGGTTGTTCAAGCAAAAACTCAGAGATATGTTTTACACGACTTTTAAGTTGTTTGGCCTGATCCTGATGCTTTGTGTCTGTAAATAAAGTTTCATAATCCTTTAACATGAGTGTACACGATGCACAACCCGTGACAATAGTATCGTAGTCCTGTAAAGAATCAATATTAAATAATGCATTTTCTTTGACCTGATCAAGATACCCATATGTTTCAATCGGTGTTCCAGAACAACGTTGAGGCGGTAATGCCGGCTCAAGACCCTGCTTTTTGAGAATAGCAATCACTGCATCACCAACACCATCCTGAAAATAGTTTGCGGCACACCCATGAAAGTATGCAACCGATGTATTGTCGCTGTTGTTTGTTGTAAGGTTCTGGTAGCGTTCTCGAAGAAGGTTTGCTGCAAATCTTGGCAATTTCATATCTCTGGGAAACTCTGCTGTTGACGCGAGCATTCGAAAGATAGGAGCAGCAATTTTTTCTATCACAGCACGTGGTAATGGACGATCCCACAACGGCTGTGTTTTACCAAGAAACTTTACTAATGGATTGAATATCCATGACCTCGACTGTAGCGCCACCGCAACTCCAGCTAACCAGTTTGGATGTTCTACTCTCTTCTCTAAGATAAGTGATGAAACATCAACACCCGCCGGACAGACTGATCTACAGGCTTTACAGTTTAGACAAGCTTCCACAACACGCTCTGCATTATCATAGCTATAGTTTTCAGCTGTTAGAATATGAAACCATCCTCGAGCGCTCATATCCTCTGATCCAGAAAGTTCATAGGCAGGACAAACAGCATTACACTTCCCACATGTGGCACATGATTTTGCCAAACGATCATAATCAATATTTTCCTGAAATGGAGTTGTTGCAATCTTAACCCCTGGATTTAAAATCCCTTGTGGGTCGATAGAGGTTTTGATCATTTCAAATATTGAATATAATTGATCTCCATACATTGGACGCAACATTTCTGCACGTATACGACCATCCCCATGCTCCCCGCAAATAGATCCTTCAAACTCTTTTATTACAATTTCATGAATTTCTTTGTGTGCTTTCACCATCCCTTCCATGTCATTTTTATCATTAAGGTTTAGGAGGGGAGTGACATGTGCATTGCCATCACCAATATGACCGAATATAGCCACAGGTATATTTTGTGCAGCAAAATACCCTTCAAGATACCGAATCAGCTCTGGGATCCGGGCAGCGCGAACAACTACATCATCAACAAAGTTTATTGGTTTTTGAGTTTCACTATATTTGTAGAGTGTAGGAAAAATGGCCTTTCGAACAGCCCATAGATTCTGCTGTGCAATTGGTTCCTTTGCAATTTCAGGTGGGCCACACAGTGTTAGCTGCTTACACACTTCATGCATCTTTTTCAGCCGATCTTCTATGCCATCATTTTCATGATGCGCAAATTCAGCAAGTATCGTGGCCTCAGTATCTTCTGGTATGGAAAATTTTTCGCGTCCAATTAAATTTAAGGAATTTCCATCAACGAGCTCGAGTGCAGTTGGATCCAGGGAAAGAAATTCTGGAAGGGCGATACCAACATCATCAAGTGATCTGAAATTGAGCAACACAGTGGCAGTTCTCTTTGGTTTGTCAATAAGCTTTAGCGTAGCTTCTGAAATAATTCCGAGTGTGCCTTCACTTCCTATAAAAATTTTTGTTAGATCAATAATCCCATGCTCAAAACCCTCGATCACATCAAATACGTTATACCCACTGCTATTTTTGCTAACCTGAGGGCGTTTTGATTTTATTAGTGAAGAATGAGTCTTTATATTTTCAATAATCCCGTGTAACGCTTTTTGCTCAGAGAGAAGTGACTGAATCTCTGGATCATCTACCTTTCTAGGACTGAGTTCGACCCATGTTTTATTAGGAAGTAAAACACGTAAATGCTCCACATTGTCTTTCACAGACCCGTACCTCAGGGAATGTGGGCCAGATGAGTTATTAGCCAGCATACCGCCGATTTTACACGCATCACCACTTGACGGGTCTGGACCAAACATCAACCCCTCGTGCGCGAGATATTTGTTCAGCTCCGCATAGATTATGCCCGGTTGCACGCGAACCTGCCGTTTATCTTTGTTCAAGTTGAGAATACGATTCATGCGTGAAATATCGACAATAATGCCTTCACCAATTGCGGACCCTGTAAGGTTGGTTCCAGCGGCACGTGGGGTGATTGGTATCCCAGTCGAAATGGCATAGGCAAGCACATGCTCTAAGTCAGACTCTGACTCCGCAAGCACGATCGCACTGGGTTTCAAATTGTAAATACTTGCATCAACGGCATAGGCCGTCAGGGCAGGAAAATCGTCGAGCACCTTTTCATCGCCTAAAGAACGACGAAGGTCCTGAGCGATCGTTAAACGTGTGTTGGTTTCTTGTACAGTCAAGATAGAAGAAGATACCTTCTACCTTACATAAAACTCATAAATTTTGTTTTCGCTTCATCCATAATATCTGCAGTTACTTGTGAGGAACCCTTATCTTTAGTCATCCGCTCAATCTCACGCTTTGCCATAGGTCGGATAAAGTCAGGAAGTCGCTCAAGTCGTGCCTCTGCTTCTGGCGACCACGTAATATCGTTTGCACTATTTTTTACATCATCCATGACCTGAATTGTGACAGAAGAAAACTCATTCTTCCTTGCATATTCTTCAACATCACGCTTTACCACAGGGCGAATCATTGATGGAATTCGCTCTAAACGTTCCGTAGCTTCTGCACTCCACTCAAGTGGTGGAGCAGATGTCCCTGAGCCTGTAGTAATACCTGAGGCGGCAAGCATGTCAGAGAAAGGACATGCCCCTCCACCGGATGAAGATTCACCATCCCCAGTTTTTAGTGTGTCCTTAGTCATTTCAAATGGCGTGGCTGGCGCGGTTCTCCCACCAAGCTTGACCCCTAGAGAACTAACTAAGGAAGTTTCCCCAGCATTGGTTACCATTGAAAATCTTGTTTTGCAAGATGGGCAGCCAAACGTAATGCCCAAAGAGTTGTCAGCTACAGCATCAACATTTTCAAAATTCATATAACCTTCACATGTCAAACAAACAAATTTCATGATGCAATCCTCCGTGTCATGCCACCATCACAGTTTTTCTGCCAGAAGCTTCTTAAAATCAAGCACCTCAAGAATCCGTTTTGAAATTTCTGTATAGCGAGCAATCGTTGAATGAGTAGAATCCAGTAAAGGCTTTCCCTTATCAAAGGATCGTGCTAAATCGCGATCAAATGGAATCCGGCCTAAGAGCGGTATATCTAGAGCCTCACACATTTCATCGGCCTGACTTTCAAATAATTCACTTTCGGTTTCGCATTCAGGACACCGAAATTCACTCATATTTTCAATCAAACCAAGAATTTTTATGTTGAGACTTCGTGCATATAAAACTGATTTTCTAACAACATCCATCGCCATTTCTGATGGCGTGGTGACAATCACTGCTCCGTCAAGATCAGGAATGAAACTTGAAATAACCGGTGGTTTGTCCGCCGCTGCACCTGGAGGAAGATCAATTAACAAATAATCCACTTCTCCCCACACGATATCGGCTAGAAACTCTCGTATTACGGTCATTTCAAGGGTACCCAACCAAACTGGACTTAAATCCATAGGCCGATTCCAGCGAACTGGTGATAGATCGTTAAGGAAAAAGTCCATGGACCCTACTTTTATGCCAAGAGGACCAACAGGGGGTAACGCGCCCTCTGGCGTCATTGTCAATTCCTGACCACGAATTCCTAACATGTGAGGAACACACGGACCGTTTAGGTCAACATCAAGAACAGCAACCTTTTTATCCTGTCGTGCAATGGCAAGAGCAAGATTCACAGTGGTCATACTCTTTCCTACTCCACCTTTTCCACTGAGAATAGCAAGCTTTCTCTGGATACCCACCATTCGAGACTGTAATTGCTTGGTTTGCTCGCTAATTTGCTCAACAACTTTTGCATCATCTTCATACTTAAGTTTTGAGAGTATGTCTTTCAAGTTTTTCGATTCAGTCATCTCTTCAAATCATCCTATCTCACAAATAACACCCTACAGGTCCCCTCTGAAGGGAGGTACCATTATCGTAGGGCATAGCGAGGCTGTCAAACTTTTGATAATCAGTGGGGGAGAAAACCCATCAAGCCAAAAAGGGGAGAAAGATATATTCGTGGAGTATATCTAAAATTTAGCCCACATCACAGTGTGGTCAGAAGGATTTTCCATATTTCGTGGCTTAACGTCTACTTCCGCTTTAATGCATTTTTCCGCAAGCGGTATTGTTGCCAAGATATGGTCAACTCTCCAACCACGGTTCTCAATCAAGGTATTGGGTTGTCGGTAGTCCCAAAAAGTATATTGAAGTTTTTTAGGATGCAGTTTTCGAAATACATCTGTGAAACCCCATGATACTGTCTCATAATAAGCTTGTCTTACATCTTCATGAAAACAAACGTGTTTGAGTTTTGTGTTCGGCTTGTCAACGTCAATTGGCTCAGGAGCAACATTCATGTCACCACACCAAATTACTGGTTTCTTGGCAGACAAATTCTTAGAAAAATACTCCCGTAAACGCTTATACCACTGAAGCTTATAAGAATATTTTGGGGAATCTATGCTTGCTCCTTGAGGTACATAGGTATTCACAATAGTAACTCCGTCAATGGTTGCCCGAATAAGCCTCGCTTCATCGGGTTCTCCTCCATCACAAAACCCACTCACTACCTTGGTGGGAGCACTCAGAGTTAATAGGGCAACACCATTGTATGATTTCATTCCACGAAATGTTACATGGTAGCCAGACCCATCGAAACTCGACAGTGGAAATTCAGAATCTTGAACCTTGGTTTCTTGAAGGCATAACACATCAGGCCTATGGTATCTCAACCATTGGAGAACAATAGGAAGTCTTTTGCGGATGGAATTGACGTTAAAGGTTGCAATTTTCAATCCGTTATTCCTCTGCCCCAATCGGCCCACATTCTATCCACAACTACACGATGAACAATTGCATTTGGCCCAAGAGTCACAAGATAAATTGCTGTTTCAGCAATATCAAAAGGATCAATCAATCCACTTTTTTCTATTTCTTCTCTTGACGAATCTACTAATTCATCTGCAACTCGCCCAGGACAGATCGCAGTAACGCGTATTTTGTGTGGACGTCCTTCATCAGCCAACGCCTGAGTCAGCCCAAGAATTCCAAATTTTGATGCG
>Ga0310344_10004625_pt1 | contig 10211 bp, 9 predicted proteins | sample HC15DNA20200_MG_FD_203801 | JGI IMG/M metagenome (GOLD analysis project Ga0310344, IMG submission 203801) | Marine microbial communities from station ALOHA, North Pacific Subtropical Gyre - HC15-DNA-20-200_MG | ecosystem: Environmental > Aquatic > Marine > Oceanic | place: Pacific Ocean: North... | reverse complement strand
AATATTTTCCTTTTATAGTTTCTGGGTGGAATGTTACAAGAAAATTATTTTTTTTTAAATTTAACTTAATTTTTTTTTCAACATCTTGTTTTTTATATAATGTTGATTTAGTTATATTTTCTACTCCTAAAGAGCCAACAATATGAATATTTTTAGGGTTTTCTCCTAGTTGCTCAACTCTTTTTTTATAAATTTTGTTTGATACAAAATGAATTGATGACATTTTTGTTATTGAATGTCTCATTGAGTCATCAATAGAAGATAGTGTTAGTTCGCCGCCATGTAAATGAGCTACAGGTATATTATATATCAATGATGCAAAAGCTGCTGCGAATGTCTCATACCTATCGCCAACCAAAAGTACCAAGTCTGGCTTTAAATCAGATAAAATTTTAGAAAATTTAATTAACGCAACACCAGCAGATTTAGATAAATTAAGTTTTTTGTTTGAGTTTACTGGAATGAAAATTTTTTTTGTTATTTTTAAACCATCATTTTCAATTTCCTTAAAGGTATTGCCGTATTTTGATGATAAATGCATGCATGAAACAATTAAAGATAGATGAAAATTTTTTGATTTTTCTATTTTCTTTAATAAATTCGATGCTATTCCATAGTCTGATCTTGACCCAGATATAAAACAAATTTTTGTTTTCATCTTTTAATCATCTGCTCCATCTTTGTTTACTGTGTGTCGTAATTTCCAATTTTTACCCACTTTTTTCCATATATGAGGCGACCTAAACTTATCTATTAACTTTAAAAAATAATCTGGTTTAATATCTAGATAGTTCATAATTTCTTTAAAATATCTTTCTGGAAATTCTCCATCAAATCTTTTTACCAATACTTGAGCTTCTTCTCTCGTAATATGATTGTTTCTTATTTCTTGAGAAGCATCGTCTGTGCATCTACCAAATCCAAATTTTATGAATCTTGTATAGTAATGTAAATCATCAATTTTATCATCGATGCTGTTATATTTGCTATAGGTTCCCTCGGTCCTGTGAGGCCGAGCTCTAAAACCAGTGTTTGCTACAGCATAATAATAGGCCTCTTGGGGAATCCATTTCAGATAATAACCTAAGTAATGAATTTGTATTCTAGATTCTTTATAAGCCTTGGCTTCAAGAGGTAAATAGATTCTTAAATCTGAAAGTTTAAGATTGTACCTAGAAATTAAATCCTTAACTTTAATTCCAGATAAATAAACATTTTTTAAATTATTCATGGTAAAAAAAGATTTATCTCTAAGAGCTTTCGAATTATCAGCTAAAGGATTTCCATACTCTGCTTCATTTTCTCCATAAAAAACTAATTTAATATTTAGCTTCGCGGCAAGATAGGGAGCAAGATTTTTTTGTCCTAAAATAAAAGTTTGAAATGGATGTAATAAATTCTGAATTGCTAATTTAGTGAGTATTTTTAAAACTTTAGGATTGGGCTTGTGAGTGATGTTTTCAAAGCCGCCTACACTTAGCCAATTTTCAAAATTTCTTTTTCCATAATCAGTATATAAAATTGGGGGCCAAGTAATAGTTAGAGGGTTCATGCCAAATCTATATTTTAATATATGTGCTTGATAAGCACTATCTTTACCGCCACTGCCTGGAACTATACAATCAAATTCACCATTATTTTTTCTGTATTTATCTAAAAGCTTTAATAGTTCTTTCTCTCTCTTCTTCCAATTTATAGTTTTTTTAATCTCAGCTTGAGTACAAGCATCACAAATCTCCTCTCTGCTGAAATTTATATATTTGGCATCTTTTCTGCTTTTTGTATGTTTAAATTCAGGTATTGATGCAGGATACTGGTTAGGAGTCACGCAATTCTTACAAAAGATAATTTTTTTAGGTAGATTATATAATGTTTTCATAATCTTATAAAATTTTTTTAAAATTTTTGTATATTTTTATACCTGTTGTACCGCTTCTTTCAGGATGAAATTGACAAGCAAAAATATTTTTATGAGAAACTGATGAGCAAAATTCTTTTCTACCATATTTTGTTTTTGTTGATATTATTTTTTTATCAGAAGTTTCAACATAATATGAGTGAACAAAATACATAAACTCTTTTTCTTTAATGCCATTTAAAATATTATTTTTTTTTCCCTTACTAAATTCTATAGAATTCCATCCAACATGAGGTACGGAATAACGTGTGTTATTTAAATTTTCGTAATTAAATTTTTTAACTTTCCCATTAAAAATATTAAGCCCTTTTGTTTTTCCAGACTCTTCTCCAGTAGTAAACAAAAGTTGCATACCAAGGCAAATTCCTAAAAAAGGCTTTCCATTCGCTAAAGATTTCTTAATTGAATCCTCTAAATTTAACTTTTTTATTCTTTGCATAGCAATTTTAAAAGAACCAACTCCTGGAAGAATTAAGGCTTTCGATTTATCAACGCCGCTTTTATCAGAAACAAATTTTGATTTTAAGTTAATTTTATCACAAGCTAATTTGACATTGTACAAATTGCTTAAACCTAAATCTATAATTGCAATATAATCATTCATTGTTACAGTGGAGGCCTAATATTCACTTTTTCTTTTATTAAATAGTTTTTTAATGTCCTGATGTTTTCTTCTTTAAAAGATTTAAAGTTTTTTGTTTTACTAAGAATAAATTCTTTATTACCTTCATTTTCTTTATTAACTTTATTTTTTTTCCTCATTAAATCTAAGCAGCCATAATGAAGCAAAGAAGAAATAGCTATTCCATCGCAATTTGTTTTTTCAAAAACATCTTTTATATGAATTTTATCTCCAGTGCCCCCATGAGCTACCACAGGAATTTTTACTTTTTTTATTATGCTAGAAATCAATTTTTTATCTAGGCCTTCCCCTGTTCCTTCTTTATCAATTGATGTTAATAGAATTTCACCCGCACCTCTTTTTTCTACTTCTGCAGCCCATCGAGTTACTTCTATTCCTGTATACTGTCTCCCGTTATCTGTATAAGCTAGATAACTTCCATCTTTTTCTTTAGTGGCCTCTATAGCAATAGCAATCGTTGAAGATCCAAATACTCTTGCTGCTTCATTTATAAAATCTGGTTTTTTGATAGCAATAGTATTAAGTACAACTTTATCCGCACCAGCACTTAGTATTTCTCTAATATCTTCTATAGATCTTATGCCTCCTCCAACTGTTAATGGGATTGAAATACATTTGGCTGTTTTTTTTATAGTTTTTAATATGCTATTTCTTCCATATAAGCTTGCTACAACATCTGAATAAATTAATTCATCTACACCTTGTTTAAAATAATGCTCAGCATATGTCTCTGGATTACCCAAAACTCTTAGCCCTTCCAAATGTATGCCTTTAACTAAATTTGGTCCCTTTATGTCTAGTCTTGCTATTATTCTTTTATACTTCATAAAAAATTATTTTATTTGTTGGTTTTTCGCAAAATTTTTTTTTGCTCTTTTTCCAACAATCTGATCTATCTTCATTGGTGATAAACCATTACCGGGTCTTTTAATTGTCAAATTTTTATAAGTAAATTTTTGCCCTTTAAAAATTTTTTCCTTTGCAACAATTGATTTTCTCACAAAAGTAATATTTTTCTTTTCACTTCTGGTTACTTGTTTAATTCCATTTCCTAAAGATTTTTCAATATTTCTTATAGATTTTGCCATTTTTTTTAATTCTAAAAAATCTATACTAGACTTATGATCTGGACCTAAAAATTTTTTATTAAGTGTAAAATGTTTTTCAATAACGCTTGCTCCTAGTGCTACAGCTGCAATTGGCACTTCTATTCCTGGAGAGTGGTCTGACAAACCAACGTCAATATTAAATTTTTTTCTTATTGATGACATTGCTAAAAGATTTATATCTTCATATGGAGAAGGGTATTCTGTATTGCACTGTAAAATAGTAATATTCTTCTTGCTTGTTCCCTTAGATACTAAAACTTTAATTGCATTAGATATCTCTTGCAATGAAGACATTCCAGTCGATAGGATAATATTCTTTTTAAGGCTACCTATAAACCTCAAATAAGGTAGATTTGTAATCTCTCCAGAAGGTATTTTGAAGGTAGTAACTCCTATTTTTTTAATAGCTTTTATGCTGTTTATATCAAATGGAGAAGACAAAAATTTGATATTATGTTTGCTACAAGTGTCTTTTAATATCTTAAATTCTTTAAAATTTAATTCATATCTTTTAAGCATTGTATGCTGGTTTTCATTTTTATTTGAATTCTTCTTTTGGTAATTTGCTTTTCTAGCATCTTTTGTTACTAAACTATCTGTGTCATAAATTTGAAATTTTATAAAATCTGCTCCTGCTTCAGCAGCTTTTTTAATCATTTTTTTTGCTATATTAACTCTGCCATTATGATTAACTCCTGCTTCTGCAATTATTGTTGTTTTCATTTTTTTATAATTTTATTATCAGCTATATTTTCGAAAATTCTCTGACCCATAGATATTGATGCTCTTTTTCCTATAACAACAGAATTTTTAATTATTGTACCGCTTCCGATAAATGATGAGCCTCCTACTCTTACATCTCCATTTAAAACTACAGAGGTGGATATATGAGAATGATTGCCTACCTTTGCATGATGTTCAATTAAAGAATTAGTATTAATTATACAATTAGATCCAATCTCTGCTCCGCTGTTCACAATAACCCCATGATGAATAATTGAACCTTCGTTAATTTTTGAATTTTTTGATATGTACGCATTTGGAGAAATAATTGATGGTAATTTAAAACCTAATTTTTTCAAATTTAAAAATATATTTTTTCTAATTTCGCTTAATCCAATTTGTCCAACAGTTACAAAAGCATAATCCGCTTTTTTTCTTAAATCTTTTAAGTTCTGGTCTTTTCCAATTATTTTATAATTTAAAATCTTTTTTCCAATTTTTAATTTTTTATCAACTATCCCTATAATTTTGTATTTCTTTTCTTTTTCAATGACATCTATGCATGAAAATGCATGTCCGCCACCGCCTATTAATATAATATTTTTCATATAATTTTCATTAGATTTGGGCTGCTTGGTATATTTATTGCTCGTGAATATATGTCTTCTGCAACTTTTAATTCCATTTTGGGATATTTTTTTAAATGCTTTAATTTGTGCATTGGTTTCCATATTGGTCTTGTAATTATTCCAGAAGAATTAGTTTCTTTAAGTAAAAATTTTTTTAAATATTTATGTTTTTTTTCTAAGATAATTGTTTGCAGCCAATAATTGCTTTTTGAATTTTTGGGCTCTTTCAAAAGTTTTATATAATTTAATTTTTTAAACTTTGAATTATATTTTTTGTAAAGCTTTCTTTTTAAATCAATTAATCTATTTAATTTTTTTAGTTGCGCTAAACCTAATGCCGCATTAATTGCTGGCATACCATAATTATAACCTTCTTCATCATGAATATATTCCCATTTATGGTGTACTTTTGAATTAAGAGATAAATGTTTTGCTTGATTTGAAATCTTTTTATCTTTTGTAATAATGACTCCTCCTCCGCCTGTTGTTATAGTTTTGTTTCCATTGAAACTAATAACGCCAATTTTTCCAAAAGTGCCTAGATGTTTTTTCTTATAGTAACTTCCAATTCCTTCTGCAGCATCTTCTAGCAATGATATTTTAAATTTTTTTGCAATTTCAGTTAATAAATCAATCCTAGCTGGATGACCAAAAACATGAACAATTATGATTGCGGAGATCCTTTTGCCTGTCTTTTTATTAAAGCATTTACTATTTTTAAAAAAGGTATTGTTCTCTAAATATTTATCAAGTTTAATAGGATCTACGCCTAATGTATCATATTCTGATTCTAAAAAATGAGGTGCTGCTCCAGCATTTAGTACAGCATGAGAAGTGCCAGCAAATGTCAAGCTTGGTAACAAAACTTCATCGCCTTGTTTGGTTCCTATTAATTTAAGAGCTAAATGTAAGGCACAAGTTCCATTAACTATAGCAATTGAATATTTTGAATTAGTAATCTTTCTGATTTCTTCCTCAAATCTTTTAACCATCTGCCCTCTCGTTGAAACAAACGTGCTTTTAATACATTCTAAAACATATTTTTTTTCCGCCTTATCAAAAAAAGGTTCATGAAGTGGAATTATTTTTTTTTTATATTTAATCTTTTTTTTAAATGATTTAATAAAATCTTTAACAAAATTGAAGCTTTTATCTTTTTGTAATTTCATAATTCCCATACTTTTTTTTATTTTCATAGACATCAAAATACTGTTTTAATTCTAATGCAGAAATAATTTCTTTAATTCCATCTTCAATTAAAATGTAATTATGTTGGAATAAATTATTTATTTTTTTAAAACTTACTCTATAGTTCCTTCTATCGGCTGTTTTATTTACAATCTTTATCTTAGAATTTGGAATAAACTTTTTTATCATATTAACTATCATGCTTTTTGTAGCATTATTTTTGTCAGAACCTATATTAAATACCTCGAAAGCCACATCTTCTTTTTTAGCATTTAAAATTTTAAAAATAATTTCTGAAAAATCATTTACATGGCAATAAGGTCTCCATGTATTGGGTTCGTATACTTCGAGTTCTTTGCCGTTAAAAAGTTCTAGGGTAAATTCATTTAAAGTTAAATCAAACCTCATCCTAGGGGACAAACCAAAAGCTGTTGAAAATCTTAATATAACTGGTGAAAAATTAAATTCTCCTTTTTTACTTAAAATAAAATTTTCAATATTTACCTTGCTTTTTGCGTAAAGAGAAATCGGACCTAATTTGTAATTTTCATCGGCAATTTCATCGTCATTAATCACTCCATAATTTGAACAGGTTGAAACAAATATGACTTTATCCAAGTTCTGATTGCTTAGAAAATTTAAGCAATTAATTAAACCTTTTTCATTTATTTGATCAGTTTCTCTAGGATATTTCTTAGATAAAGGATCTCCAACAATTCCTGCAAGTATAATGACATCTGTAATTCCCACAATTGCTTTTTGTAAATCTTTATTTGAACATAAATCTCCTTGAAAAAAATCATAGTTCTCTGAATTAAGATATTTTTTAATTGAAAACTCATTATTAAATAACAAGTTATCAAGATTTCGCACTTTGTAACCACTAGATAATAATTTATCTGTTATTACAGATCCGATGTATCCAGCTCCACCTATTATTAAAATTTTTTTCATATTTCTTTTAAACTCTTGTTTTTTTAATTATGGCGCTAAAAGATATATACCTAAACTATTTATTTTTTTTTATTTTTTTGAGCTCTTTTTGCAGTTCCTCGTATTCTTTCATTTTTCTCTTTAAAAAATTATATGTAAGTTTTGTTTTTTCTGCGATTCCTTTGGGGGTTAAAACATAAGCATATTTAATTTTATTTTTGGATTCACTAAAATTTCCAATCTTTATTAATCCCTTTTCTTTAAGAGCATTAATACAATAATTAATTTTTCCTAAACTAATTCCAAGAGTATTAGACAAATCTCTTTGTGTCATATCAGATTTCTTATCAATCGCTCTTAAAATTTCAAATTGGTCATCTTGTTTTTTCATACTAATAATATAAAGTTTATTAACTTTTTGTTCAAAACTTGAACATACATCAATTTTTTTATTTCGAGTAGTAAAAAATAATAAATTTAGATAAATTAAATTATTTATATTTCTCCGCTTCTTTGTGAATTTGCCTTATTTCACGCATATAAGCAGCATATTCAGGGGAGTCCACAAATTTAAGCCCTGAGGTTTCGCCTGCTTCCCAGTTTTTTGGATCTGAAGGATCGTTAAGTTTAGCGTCAGTTCCCTTATCAAATTTAAGAAATTTTTTTAATCTTTTTCTAAGCAAGCTATCAGCCATCATGATAGCTAAACCTTTTTTTGGATAATTATTGTAATCTATCTTATAACCCATTTTTTTCATTCTTTTTGCACATAGATAATCTATTAGTTCATGCTCCCATTGCTCTATATGATGATGCCAATTAGTTATTCGCTTTTCTGAAAAACCATAAACATGTTTTTTGGTATAGGCCGATGTATTAATAAAATTATATTTTTTATTTAAAATTTTTTTCCATTTATTGGTATTAATCATATTTGAATCAAATCTTACTTTAAAAAAATTACATATTTTTTTTGCAACTTTTTTTGGATTAGAGTGAGTTTCCTCAAATTTAAGAATTAAAAAACGCTTGTTACCAAATTTCTTTTTGTTCCTTAAAGCATGATCAACTGCATCGATCCAATTAAATATTGCATTTAAATATTTAAACCCTTTTGAGAAAGTAATTTTTTTCCAAGACATGAGAACAGCTCTTGGGTCTCTAAAGACTTGATATGCAATATTTTTTCTATTGGATTGCAAAAATGTTTTTATTTGGGCAAATTCACCGTTTGCATATTCTCCTATAATTTTTTTATTTCCAATTTCTTTTAGAAATACATTTAGTATTGTTTCGTGAACTGAAGAATAATTTTTTGGATAAGATTTTAAAAGTGAGTTAAAAAATTTATTTTTATCTATAAAGAGGTCAGATCGAACTTTTAATCTTAAACTTAATTCTGCAGATAATTTATAAAGATTAGATTTTTTTTTTATAGGATTATATTTATTATAAATATGTCTGAAAAAATGAAGATTGTCAGTAGCAATTATAATATCTTTATGTGCACTAATTAAGTTGCAATGCAGTGAGCCGCCACATCTCATTGTTCCTGAGCCAAAAATGTTTTTTTTAGATCTCATTTATTTAATTTTTTTTATTCTACCTGTTTTAATTTCATATATTTTATCACAGTACTTTAGAGTATTTTTGCTGTGAGTAATTATAATAATTGTTTTTTTTCTTTTTAAGGATTTTATTTGCTCCAAAATTAAATTTTCTGTATTTACGTCCAGTGAACTAGTAGCTTCGTCCATAACTAATATTTCTTTATCATGGAAAAAAGTTCTTGCAATTGCCACTCTTTTATTTTGGCCGCCAGACAATCTTACTCCTGACTCTCCTATCTTAGTATAAATTCCGTTTGGTAAGGTTTTAATAAATTGTTTTATATTGGCCTGAATAATTGCTGTATTTAATTTTTTATTACTATTTTTTAATCTATTGTTCATGCTATCTAAACATATATTTGCTTTGATAGTATCCTCTAAAATTAAAGGTTCTTGAGGTAAATAAGAAATGAGTTTTACCCATGGGTTTGAATGTTGGTTAATTTTTTTACCATTCAAAAGAATCTGACCTTTGTGCGGTGTCAAAAGACCCAAAAGAATATCAATTATAGTAGTTTTACCTGAACCTGACTCACCCACGATTCCGACGCATTCTTTGGCTTTGAAATTTATTGAAGCATCTTGAATAATTCCTTTTTTTGTATTTGGATATTTATAATAAATATTTTTTAACGATAGATTTTTAAAATCTGTTTTCTTAAAATTTAATTTAATATTTTTTAACCTGCTATTGTTAGTTTTTTTTCTTAATTTTTTTAAATCTTGATAAATTGTATTCACTGCCTCGCTGTTATAATTTAACATATTAAAACAACTAACAACACTTGCGGCTCCAGGTAGCAGTCTAACTCCAGCGACTGCAAACACTCCAATGGTTGGCAATACTAAATTAAGATCTTTATACAAAAAAATTGACATGCTTAAAAAACTTAATAAAAAAGTTATTATGGCTAACTCAAAAATATATCTAGGTGAGTGCGTTATCCAAGATTGTTTTAGTTCATTGGTGTAGATTTTGAATGCGCCTTTTTTCATAATATCTAAGAAGAATTCTTCTTTGGCAAAAAGTCGTATTTCTTTAAATCCTTTAACGCTTGAATCCACTCCTTTGTAAATAAAGCTAGATGCATCAACTTTATTTTTTCCATATAGCATAGCTTTAGGTTTTAAATAAAATTCATATATAAATATGATAAAACCTAAAACTAAGGAAAGATAAAAGATAATTTTAAAATTTATAAAACATAAATATAAAATAATTGCTGTAAAAATTATTATTTCGCTGACTAATCTTAAAAAGTTTTCTACTGATGATATTGCTTCACTGGTAAGTTCTTTAACATTCCTTGTATACTCAGATGCGTTTCTCCTTAGAAAATCTTCATAATTCATTTTCTGATAAACTGACATTAGTCTCGTCTGAAGATAAGCATACTGTTGGAAAGCAAATCTTGTTATTGCCCATCTAACTACAATTGACAAAATAGTTTTTATTAA
>Ga0310344_10004624_pt1 | contig 10211 bp, 6 predicted proteins | sample HC15DNA20200_MG_FD_203801 | JGI IMG/M metagenome (GOLD analysis project Ga0310344, IMG submission 203801) | Marine microbial communities from station ALOHA, North Pacific Subtropical Gyre - HC15-DNA-20-200_MG | ecosystem: Environmental > Aquatic > Marine > Oceanic | place: Pacific Ocean: North... | reverse complement strand
CCGCAAAGAACGGAAATGCGGACATCATCCAGCTCCTCCTGGCGACCGGAGTCGAACCGAACGACCCGACACAATCAGTCAACGCCGGTGAATCCCCCTTGATGCTGGCCGCGCGTACGGGAGACGTCGACGCAGTGGCCGCACTGCTCGAGGCGGGGGCAAACCCTAACGTCCAGGAAACCTGGAACGAACAATCGGCGTTAATGTGGGCAGCCGCGGAAGGGCATGCGCCGGTGATGGCAAGGCTCGTGGCGGCCGGCGCCGACATCAGCGCTCGATCCCGGAGCGGTGCAACCCCGCTCCTCTTCGCCGTCCGGAACGGCTCTATTCCCGCAGTGCGCCTTCTCTTGCATGCCGGCGCGGACGTCAACACCCAACGCCCCGACGGGGCGACGCCGCTACTCGTGGCCGTCATCAACGGCTATGAAGACCTCGTCGATATGCTCCTGGAGCAAGGCGCCGACCCCAACGTCGAAGGTGGCTCCACGCGGCTGACTGTACAGGGCATGCGCGCCGAACCCAGGCCGCTGGAGATCAGAAAGATCGGCTACACGGAGCGGGAATCAGAAGGCGTCGCACGAGGAAACATCTTCGGGAAACCACTGCAGGCCGCAGTACACGTCGCCAATTGGCACATCAGCGATCAGTTCATCTCGGTGAATATGGATCGGCTACGAATCATCCGATCACTGCTCGCCTATGGCGCGGACGTCAACGGACGAAACACCATGGAGGAACCGCGGTGGTCCGGGGCTCGCTACCGACGGCACATGACCGGTGCCACTGCCTTTCTCTTCGCGGCGAAGGTGGCCGACGTCGAGGTCATGCGACTGCTCCTCGAGCACGGCGCCGACCCGACACTTAATTCCGAGGACAACCTTACCCCGCTGATGGCGGCGGCCGGCATCGCATGGGCCTCGAATCAAGAGCGGGCTAGCGAAGCGCAGGTTCTCGAGGCCGTGCAGTTGCTGGTCGACGAACTCGGCGCCGACGTCAACTTCTTCAGTGACCTCGGAGAAACGGCCATGCACGCTGCGGCCTACCGGGGCGCCAATAGCGTGGTCCAATATCTATTCGACCAGGGAGCCGAACTGGACGCCGTCGCCGTCGACGGACGGACGCCTCTACGAGTCGCCGACGGCGTGGAGTATGGCAACTCGTTCGCCGCCCACCCGCATACGGCAACTCTCCTCCGAACCTTGGGGGCACAGGAGATCGAATGCCCGGCACCGTGTGCCGCGGCCATCCCGCCGGAGGCACTACTTAAATGAGGCGTCCTGATCGCGCGGTTCTCGCCCTGTCGTGTTTCATCGTGATGATCATCGCTACTCTTGGCGTGCGTCACGTCGAGGCTCAGGGAAGCGGTGACTCACCACGCGCCGTGCTGGAGCAGTATTGTTTTGCCTGCCACAACGACCGTGCACGAACCGGGGGGCTCGCACTTGACGTCCTTGACCTGACCCAGGTGAGCGACGACGCCCATGTCTGGGAAGAAGTCGTACGTAAATTACGTACTGGGGCGATGCCTCCTGCGGGTCGGCCCAGGCCAACCCCCGAGACATCAGCCCAGGTCATCACCTGGCTAGAGACTGCCCTGGATCAGGCTGCCCGCGAACACCCGAACCCGGGACGCCCGACGCTCCACCGGCTCAACCGCACGGAATATCGCAATGCCGTCCGGGACCTGTTGGCGGTAGAGATAGACCCGGCGCTGCTCCCGGCCGACAACGCCGCGTATGGATTCGACAACAACGCAGACGCCCTGACACTCTCGTCCGCGCTGACCGAACGATATCTTGGTGCCGCAGCCAGAATCGCTCAACTGGTCATGGGCCGACCACGCGGCACACCGGCGCCAGAAACCATCCTCGTCCCGACGGACCGTAATCAGGACGTCCGGATCAATGATGATCTTCCCTTCGGCTCACGTGGAGGCACGGCCTTCCGCTATCACTTCCCCGCCAACGGTGACTACGTCTTCCAAATGCGGCCCAAGGAAAGCGGCGTAGCCGGTGGCTTTGAAGGAGTTACCGCGGAGCCGCACCAGCTCGATGTCAGTCTCGACGGTCAGCGTATCTGGAGCGGCATCGTGCAACGTCCGGAAGGCGTCCGCGGTGACGAACGTAACAATCTCATTCTGGACAGCATGCGGTTCGAGGCTCCGGTCACCGTTGGCTCTCACCTAGTACAGGTCTACTTCGCGGCCAAAACGTCATCCTACGTGGAAGACTTATTCGCCCCGGATTTGCGTCGTACCCCCTATCGCGCCGCAAACGGCGAACCAAAGATTTCGAGCGTCACCATTACCGGCCCCGTGACCGCCAGCGCATCGGTTGGTAACTCCCGCAGTCGGGAGAAGCTTTTCGTGTGTGTACCCACGTCTTCCGAAGAAGAGCCTCGCTGTGCCAGACAAATCATCAGCACGCTCGCTCGCAGAGCCTATCGACGTCCTCTCACCGAGACCGACCTCGAGGTTCCGCTCCAACTCTATGCAGACGGCGCAGCGCGAGGCGGATTCGAATCTGGCGTTGAACTCGCCTTGCGGGGAATCCTGGTTAGTCCAAATTTCCTGTTTCGGTTTGAAGATGAACCACCCTCGGCAATCCCCGCAACGCCCTATCGGATCTCTGACCTGGAGCTCGCCTCACGGCTCTCCTTCTTCCTCTGGAGCAGCATTCCTGACGATGCATTGCTCGAGGTGGCCGATCGGGGCGAACTGAGCCAACCGGACGTCCTCGCTCGACACGTGCGCCGAATGCTCGTCGATCCGCGAGCACAGGCATTGGTCGACAATTTTGCCGGACAATGGCTACACATTCGAAACGTCTCCGGATTGCAGCCCAGCCCCGAACTACTGTTCCACTTCGATGACAACCTGCGCGAGGCGTTCGAACAGGAGACCAAGCTCTTCTTTGAAAGCATTATTCGAGAGAATCGCAGCATTCTCGATCTCCTCGATGCAGACTACACATTTCTCAACGAGCGACTCGCACGACATTATGGGATCCCCGACGTGCACGGCGAACGATTCAGGCGCGTCTCCTTGCCGCCAGACAGCGTCCGCCGGGGACTGCTCGGCCAAGGATCGATCCTGACCGGCACCTCACGTGCCAATCGCACGTCCCCCGTCATCCGCGGTAAGTGGATCCTCGAGAACATCATGGGAACCCCGCCGCCACCGCCACCGCCCAATGTGCCGGATCTAGTCGACGAGCGAGACCCCAGGAAAGTTCTCCCCATGCGGGAACAGATGGCCGCCCACCGGGCCAATCCGGTCTGCGCCGCCTGCCATGCACAGATGGACCAACTGGGTTTCGCGCTCGAGAATTTCGACGCGATCGGAGAGTGGAGAGACATCTACGTCTCCGGAGCACCAATCGACGCCTCCGCGGAGTTTCCCGATGGCACAACCTTCGCGGGGCCAGCGGAGCTACGCGCGTTATTGCTGAGTCAATCCGACAGCTTCCTGGCCACCGTTGTCGACCGGCTGCTCACCTATGCGCTCGGTCGAGGCCTCGAAGCCAGCGACGGACCGGCCATTCGGGAGATTTTACGAGGCGCAGCGGGGAACGATTATCGCTTCGCCTCCCTTATTCACGGGGTCGTGACCAGTATCCCGTTTCAGATGAGAATGTCGCAATCCCTGGCGAATTGAGGGCAGTACCGTCCTGGAAAGGCAGAGAGACAAGATATGGTGATCACGAAGATGCGCCTCCCCCGTCGGACGTTTCTACGCGGCATGGGTGCCACGTTGGCGTTGCCACTACTCGACGCGATGGTGCCTGCTCTCTCGGCCCGGGCGCCGGTGACACGTCGGTTCTCGGTCGTCTACGTCGGCAACGGCATGAACATGCACGACTGGACCCCACCGACCGAGGGCAGCGGTTTCGCGCTCTCACCGATTCTCGAGCCACTGGAGCCATTTCGCCAGCGGGCGCTCGTCTTCAGCGGCCTCGACAACTATCCCGCTACCGACCAAGGCGATACTGGCGGACAACATCCTCGGGCGGCCCCCGCGTTCATGAGTTCTGTGCATCCGAAACAGACGGAAGGGGCTGACGTGCAGGCCGGTACCACCGTCGATCAAATGATCGCGGAACACATCTGCCGCGAGTCCAAGCTACCGTCGCTCGAAGTCTCGGTCGACCGGAATGATGTCGTCGGCGCGTGCGACCACGGGTATGCCTGCGCCTACATGAATTCGATGTCCTGGAAATCGCCGACGATGCCCCTGCCTGCTGAGACGAATCCGCGATTCGTCTTTGAGCGGCTCTTTGGCAGTGGCGATTCGGCCGAAGAACGGGCCGTGCGGACAGAAGAGGATCGCAGCATCCTGGATGGACTCTCTCTGGAGATCGCACAACTCTCTGGCAAGCTCGGCGGCCACGATCGTGCGAAGCTCGGAGAATATCTGGACGCCATTCGAGACGTCGAACAGCGGATCGCCAGGGCGGAGTTAACAAATAGTGACTTCGACGTGCCTGATCGACCTGTAGGCGTGCCAGCAACGTTTCGGGAATACGCCGAATTGATGTTCGACCTTCAAGTACTGACGTTCCAGGCAGACATCACACGCGTGGCCTCGTTCATGATGGCCCGCGAAAACATCAACCGCTCCTACAACGAGATCGGGCTTCCAGAAGCGCATCACTCGATGTCACACCACGGCAACAACCCGGAGAAAATGCAGGACTTCTCCAAACTCAACACATATCACGTGGATACGCTGGCTTATTACCTTCGCCAACTCGAGTCGATTCCCGATGGGGACGGCACACTGCTAGACGGGACCGCCGTCCTCTATGGCAGCGGCATGAGTGACGGAAACATTCACAATAACTATGACGTGCCTGTCGTAGTCATTGGCGGACCGGCACACGGACTTCAGGGAAATCGTCATCTCGTCTATCCCAAAGGTACGCCGCTGGCCAACCTCTCCGTGAGCTTGCTGGAGAAATTTGGCATACAGGTCGAGGCATTCGGCGACAGCACCGGACATCTGCCCTTGCTTGCTGGCGTTTAGCGTTCGTCTTCGCATCGCCGCTCCAGTCTGCCCGACGGGTACGGACGGACGACGACAATTCACAGAGGATGACGGGGCGCCCGTCATCCTCTGATCGCCAGGACTTCCCTCACCCGCCTCATGGCCCGTCACAGGTAACCCGGAGATCAGCAGTTCCTCGAATCTCCAACGTCTCTCCCGTTGCCACAGGCTCTTCTGTTCCCTGGTCCTGTGATATAAGTTCTCGCATTAAACGACCTTATTCCTAGACCACATTCCTGGGAGGACCTCCGGTGTCACGATACATGCTCTACGTCTTGTTGCTCCTTGGCCTTTTCAACACCCACGCCATGGCCCAGACGTGTATACCGGACAGCGACATTCCATTTGTCTGCGGCACGATCAATCCGGAAGATCTCTATCAGGTCCCGGAGACGCCCTGGGTGATTGCGTCCGGACGCGTCTCCGACGTGGCCGGGCCAATCTACGCAGTCGACACCCGGGACCACAGCGCACGCGTAATCTTTCCCGACAACGCCGCGCCACCGGAACACGACACCACGACCTATCCTGGGTGCCCAGGCCCCAACACCACGAGCTTTCAACCTCATGGGCTCACGCTGCGCGAGGGCACTGCGAACGTGCATACCCTGTACGTCGTGGGCCATGGGGCACGCGAAGCGATTGAAGTCTTTGACCTCGATGTCAGGGGAAGCGTCCCATCTCTTCGATGGATCGGTTGTATTGTCGCCCCGGAAGGCACTCGACGGATCAACTCGATCAGCACCCTCCCTGACGACGTCCTCGCGGCGACGAATTTTGACAGGGCCGGCGGTGAAGTCTGGGAATGGCACACCGACACCGGCTGGACAGAAATCCCGGGGAGCCAGATGCCCGGCCCCAACGGTCTGGTGTCATCCACAGACGGTGAATGGCTCTATGTCGGCGGTTGGAGTGATCAGGCACTCGTCCGTGTCTCGCGTGGAGCGTCGACCGTGCAAATAGACGCAGCCCCCGTCGGGTTCAACGTTGACAATCTCCGGTGGAGCAATGATGGACATGTCATCGTGGCCGGCCATGTCACCAGCTGCGACGATGCCAGCCCCTGCGAACTCTCAGTTGCTCGCGTGGCCAAGGTACACCCGGATACGCTGCAGGTGCAGCAACTGGTGGACTACAAAGGGAATGACTTTTTCAGGGTGGGCACGGTGGCGATCGAGGTCGGAGATGAAATCTGGGTAGGCGGCATCCGCGGCAGCCTTGGTATTGCTAGATTCCCGCAATAAGCCTTTTCTCTACGACTGGGACGCCGCCGTTCGATCGAAACGGAGCAGGGAGGCGTGGCTCCCAGAACCACGCCCCCGTGCTATTCGGTATTCTCTCGTTCTGCAAACACAGTGGGATGTATCTCGATCGGGATGTTTCACCCTTGTAAAATCCAGCTAATAATGACGCCGTCAATCAGCAGCCTCAAAATTGGAGTGAGCGCCATTCCTCGTCAAAGTGTGAAATTCTGAGCAATCACTCATCACCCATTGCACGTTTCCATGTTACCGATACGTTAAATCCCCCAGAACAGCACACCCTCCCAGGCAGTACCTTCCGCTTCATCTCTCTGGACTTACTCGACCCAATCCGCCAAAAAGACATTGGTATCTCCCTCGGAGGCAGCGTCACGATTCGACGCAAACACAAGCCGCGTTCCATCTGGCGAAAACATCGGGAAGCCGTCAAATGTATCGGTAAACGTGATCTGTTGGATGTTATTTCCATCAAGGTTGACCATGAACAAATCGAAATTTCGCCCATCAGGATTGTGCCAGTTCGACGAAAAGATGATGCGGTCGCCATCCGGATGCCAGAACGGCCCAAAGCTCGCCCCACCAAGGTCTGTCACCTGAGTGAGATTGCCACCATCTGCATCCATGACGAAGATCTCCAGCGCCGTCGGTCGCCACAGGCCCTCATCGAGTAGCCGCTTGTAGTCCTCGTATTCCTCACCATCCGGAATCTCCCGGCCCCGAAAGACGATCTTCGATCCGTCGGGTGAGAAGAACGGCCCACCATCTGGTCCCTGTCGATGGGTCAAGCGTCGCACGTCAGAACCATCGCCATTCATCGAGTAAATCTCCATGTCTCCATCGCGGACACTCGTAAAGACAATCTGGCCGTCAGGTCCCACCGTAGCCTCAGCGTCATACCCTGGCGTCTCCGTAAGCCGCGTCAAATTCTCCCCGTCAGCATCGGCACGGAAGATGTCATAGGTGTCGTAAATCGCCCACACGTACCCCATCTCAAAACTGGGCGGAGGCGGACATTCCTCATCCCCGAGATGCGTGGAGGCGTACACAATCGAGTCACCATCCGGATAGAAGTACCCGCACGTGGTACGCCCATTTCCAGTGCTGACCATTTGCAGATCTTCACCGTTCAGATCCATGCGGAAAATCTGGTCACAGGGAATCCCCTCTCGTGTCGTCTGAAAAATGAGTTGCGAACCGTCGTGAGAGAAGTAGGCTTCAGCATTTTCTCCGCCATAGGTCAGCTGGCGTAGATTCGCGAGGTGGGTTTCTTCCCCGGATAGCTCAGCGGCTGCATCGGCAGGCGGTGACTCTATCGAAGCCACTGGCTCGCCGCCACATCCAGCAAGAACGAACAGCACGGGATAAACGAGACGCAGCGAATACTTAATGGTCATCAGTCAAAGTCCTAGGTATCTGGTTATCGAGTTGCACTTCCACGGCCAACAAACCGACCGACCGCCTGCATTCGTTGCCAAAAGAAATGGAACTGCCCGAGCAGCAGGCCATAGCCAAGCAGCAACGCCTGATAGAGAGGAACCATGACAGCAAGGTAGACCGACCACTGCACCCACCCCGGCGCGTTCGGCGGCAGGATCGCACCCGTGACCGGAGCCTTCAGCAAGACAGTGGTTGTTCCAGCCAAGGAGAAAGCCGCCAGCACGGCAATCGTCGGCCACATCCCTATTCCCCATCGCTCCCGTAGCGTTCGCAAAACAGTCATATCATCAGAGACCTCGTCTGAAACGGGCATACCCTCCGTCTACCGAGATGGCGACATTCGCCTTGGATACAGACAGACTCAACCAGGCAAAACCTGTTGGGGTTTCATGACTGGCCGTCGACCGTGAGACTCTCGACGTTGTCACGCGTCTTGATTTACCCATCTCTGGACCGAGCGCACCTCCCGAACCCCACGCTTCCCCGAAGATCACCGAATCTGTCAAACCAGCATGCTACATTAAATTGATATTGAGACTCAATCTCAATATATGTTCTACTTATGCGAGTCTACATTACTCATTCGCCTGACCAAGTCAGGCCAAGATGCCCAGCCCCCGTCAAGACGAGGGCCGTTCTGGCCAGTTCAAATGGGAGAACGTGAATGACCGCTCTGCCGCTCTTCGGCCTCCGCATGGCCATCGCCGTCTCGCTGCCGACCAGTATGCTCCTCCTAGGAACCGCGGTGGCGGGTCAGCACTCGCATTCGCGGACGGTTGTATTGCAGAACACCGACGCACCAACGATCGTGTCCCCGGCCGATCCAGGCGATACCGGGTTCCTTGTCGTCGCGCCAGATCGCGGATTCCTCGGTAATGAGGAAATTCGAGACGTGTTTGCTCCGTTCGAGGCAGCCTTCGTTGCAGATCTTGCGTTCATCCCGTGGGAGGGTGATCCGGGTCGCTATGTGGAGACCGCGCTGGGCAGACTCCAGACCCGCGGGGTCGCGCGGGTCGCTGTCTTGCCGCTTTTTCTCACCTCCTCCCATTCCCTCCTGGAGCGACTTCGTGAGTACCTTGCCTCGCGGACGAGGACACCGGACACCGACGTAAAGGTCACCGCGGCGTTCGGAGACTCTTTTCTGGCCGCGGAGATCTTGGGTGATCGCTTTCGTGCCGCCGTACGCAACGTAGCAGATCCAGACGGCACTAGTCCTCCCCCCGTCCTGCTCGTGGGCTACGGCGCGCTCGATGCCCAAGCGGATGAGTCCATGCAACGCGACCTCGAGCAACTCCTTCGGACGTTCGCGCTATCCGTTTCAACTGCAGAAAGCGCCGCTGTCACGTTGAGGTATCCGACGCCCGAAAGCGATAGTTGGCAAACATCGCTCGAGCACGCACGGAATGTCGCCGAGCGACTAGCGAACGCCCATGGGCAGGTTGTCGTGCTACCTGTCCATCTCGGACAACGGATGGATTCCATGATGGATCTTAACCAGTCGCTCCGGCGGAACTTCGTCGACCTTGCCGTCGAGCTGGCCGAAGGCCCGGTTCCACATGCCGACATCACCACCTGGATGGCGCACGAGGCAAACCGCTGGATTCCGCTCGACGAGAGTGAAATAGGTTTCGTCATCATGCCCCACGGTTCCAGCATCGATTGGAACGAAAGTATTCGACAACCGCTACGCGAACTCACCCAGAATCGACTCGTAGAATTCGCGTTCTCGATGGCAGATGCCGAGGTGCTCAATAGGGCTGTCAAACGACTTGAAACCCGTGGTGCCAGAGGTATCGTTGTGTTACGTGTTTTTTCCCAGGAGTCATCCTTCCGAAGCCGCGTCGAATTTCTGCTCGGGCTCGGCGACGAACCGGGAGGGATGATGATGATGGGAATGGGGGCCCCTCCGCGCGTACGATCCGCTGCCGTGTTCACAACCCTTGGGGGCATAGAGAATGATGCCTTATTCGCAGAGGCACTCCTCGACCGTGCACGTGACCTCTCCGAGTCGCCCGCGAGCGAAACCGTGCTCCTACTCGGCCATGGAGCAGGGAGGGATGAAGACAATCGTGTCTGGCTACGCAACCTTGAATCCATCGCCTCCCAGATGCAAGACATGGGTGCTGAATTCGCAGCGATTCGGTGGGCGAACTGGCGAGAAGACTGGCCCGCGCACCGTGAAGCCGCCGAGGCCGAGATTCACGCACTGATCGCGTCGGAACATGCACTCGGACGAACAGTGCTGGTCATTCCCGCACGGACAACGTTACAAGGACCCGAACCGGATCAGCTGGGTCAGTTGGACAGCGTCCGTATCGGCACGGGCTTTGCCCCGCACCCTCTCTTCGCCCGTTGGGTCCGTGACCAACTTGATCAAGGGGCCGAAGTGCTGCAGCGCGCAGTGGAGTGGTAGCGGAACTCGGTAATTGCCTCTTGCTCCCCACAAGCAAGCTGGATACTCTCCCTTG
>Ga0310344_10004623_pt1 | contig 10215 bp, 10 predicted proteins | sample HC15DNA20200_MG_FD_203801 | JGI IMG/M metagenome (GOLD analysis project Ga0310344, IMG submission 203801) | Marine microbial communities from station ALOHA, North Pacific Subtropical Gyre - HC15-DNA-20-200_MG | ecosystem: Environmental > Aquatic > Marine > Oceanic | place: Pacific Ocean: North... | reverse complement strand
GCTTTCGGTTTTTGCGATCGCGGTACGCATAACTGAGACCATGTTCAACAGCTTCACGGGCTTTTCGAAACGCGGTACTGCGCACGCTCCGATAACCTTTGGCCATTTTTAAAATTTTTTTTCGTCTTCTTCGGGAAACAGTCCCATTTACCGCACGTGGCATTTTGCAATTCTCCTTTTTTTCGTAATCAGCTGTTTCCAGCTACTTCGCACCTAAGTGAGCCCCCCTCTCCAGAGGGTTAATAGGGTATTAAAACATTAATGCGTTTTGCATCGGAAGGCGCCATGATACTAGCCTTACGCAAATTCCTTTTTCTTTTGGTAGTTTTGGTCGTCAAAATGTGGCTGGTGAAAGCGCTATTTCTACGAATTTTACCGCTACCTGTTTTTCTAAACCTTTTGGCGGCCCCTCGATTTGTTTTTATTTTTGGCATTATTTACTCCGCTGACTTCTTATTCATTATTGGGCACTACTGTTTTACTTTTTAACTCTTCTGATGGCAATTTTTCTTCATTGGCATCCGTATTTTGTGTTACTGGTGGCTCAGGAACTTTTGGCTGAGTCCCTTTTTTCGATTTAACATTCTTAGGAGCTAAAATCATAACCAAGGTACGACCTTCTTGTTTAGCTGACTGTTCAATAATAGCAATATCTTCTGTTTTCTTCGCTACCCGCTCTAAAACCCTCTGACCAAACTCACGATGAATAATTTCTCGTCCCTTAAAGAAAATGACAACCTTGGCCTTATCCCCATTTTCTATAAATCGTTGGACATGCTTTAATTTGAAATCGAAGTCATGCTGATCGGTGTTGGGCCGAAATTTTACTTCCTTAACATGTACAACTTTTTGATTCTTTTTTGCTTCGTGTGCCTTTTTGCTTGCTTTATATTTATGTTTACCATAATCCATTATGCGGCAAACTGGCGGGTTAGCATTGGGCGCTACTTCGACAAGATCCAAGTTCCGATCTTCTGCCATGCTGATGGCTTCTTCAGTGGGAATGGTGCCGAGTGACTCTCCATCATCTCCGATTACCGAAACTTCCTGTACTCGGATCATCCTATTAATGCGTTGTTTCTTGTTAATTTAAAACTTTCCTTTTAAAAAATTAATCAATTCTATGTATCAATGGTCCGGTTTCTGACAGCTTCACCAACTTCATTTAAAAAGGCTTTCAAATCAAGGGTTCGCGTTTCTTTAGATCGTCGCCTACGAACACTTAAAGTAGAAGTTTCTACTTCCTTATCCCCCAAAACAATCATATAAGGGATTTTCTGTAACTGGGCCTCGCGTATTTTGAACCCAATCTTCTCATTTCGCAAGTCTTTTTCTACCCGAATTCCTGATTCTTCAAGCTCTTTGGCTATTTTATCGGTATATTCTGTATGATTATCGGTAATCGGCAATAAGATGATCTGAACCGGAGCAAGCCATAACGGAAAAGCGCCTGCATAATGCTCAATTAGACAACCAAAAAAACGTTCCAAAGAACCCATTAGGGCACGGTGAAGCATTATAGGTTGACGGCGTTGACCATCCTCCTCAATATAAGTGATATCAAACTTTTCAGGAAGATTAAAATCGACTTGTACTGTTGAAACCTGCCAATAACGATTCAAACTGTCCTTAATTTTAATGTCAATCTTAGGACCGTAAAAAACACCCTCGCCCGGGTCCACTTCAAAGTCCAAATTCTTGTTTTTAAGCGCGGTTTCCAAAGCTTTCGTTGCGGACTCCCATCCGCTATCCGAGCCAACATATTTTTCCGGACGTGTGCTCAAATAAATTTTGTATTCGTGGAAACCAAATGACTGTAAAACAAAAACAATGAGGTCAAGAACCTTGGTGATCTCTTCTTCAATCTGTGACGGACGACAGAAAAGATGTGCATCATCCTGAGTGAAGCCACGTACCCTTAACAAACCGTGTAAAACTCCTGAGCGCTCGTAACGATAAACAGTTCCCAACTCTCCGAAACGAACGGGAAGATCGCGGTAACTTCTCAACTTGGTCTTATATATTTGAATATGGAAAGGACAGTTCATTGGCTTCATGACATATTCCCTGCCTTCAACATCCATATTAGAAAACATATTTTCTTTATAGAATTCGGTGTGGCCGCTGGTTTTCCACAAATCTATTTTTGCCGCATGCGGACTAATGACCATCTCGTATCCGTGGCGGAAATGTTCTTTTTTCCAAAATTCTTCCATTAAATGACGAATGCGCGCACCCTTTGGGTGCCATAGAATAAGACCGGGTCCAATATCATCTGAAACCGAAAATAGGTCGAGTTCTTTACCTAGTTTGCGGTGATCGCGTTTTTTCGCCTCTTCTAATCTTTTGAGATAAAGACGTAATTCTTTTTCCGTATTCCAAGCGGTACCATAAATACGTTGCAGCATCGGGTTTCTTTCATCACCGCGCCAATATGCGGATGAAGTATGCAGCAACTTGAAAGCCTTGATTTTCTTGGTCGATTCTACATGTGGTCCACCACAGAGGTCACCCCAGTCTCCCTGCGAGTAAATCGTAATTGGTTCGTTGGGATCGATCGATTCAATGATCTCGACCTTGAATATCTCACCCATGTCACTAAATTTCTTTTTTGCCTCTTCACGAGAGATTTCACTACGCACGATGGGAATATCCGCAGCTGCGAGTTCCTTCATTCGTTTCTCAATCTTTACAAGATCTTCAGGAACAAAAGCATCTTTGCGAGAAAAGTCATAAAAGAAACCGTCTTCAATTACTGGGCCGATGGTAACCTGCGTACCAGGAAAAAGGTCTTGGACGGCTTGCGCCATCAAATGTGCGCAACTGTGACGAATGGTTTCAAGTTCGGTAGGATTTTTGTTAGGTATCATTTAAGTAAATATTTAAATTTGCCGTTCCCCGTAAGAAGTTGGCAAGACCCGAAAAAAGGCACCATGCATATTGGCATGATGCCTGATTTTAAACCAATTATTTCTTTGAAAATAGGCACGGGCGGTTTCGAACCGCCGACCCCTTGCATGTCAAGCAAGTACTCTACCCCTGAGCTACGCGCCTGAAAATCAGATACTTGGTATTCTAATTCCTGCACTGTATTTGGTCAAGTCCCTACTCAACGAAGACAGGTACGTTCTGCTGTTAGACTGATTCACAGAGTAATGAATGGCTAGTGAGATTTGGTATAAATCTCACCACCTTGTTCTTTGAAAGTGTCGGACATTTCTTTCAAGCCTTCCTCGATAGCCTTTTCTTCTTCAAGACCTTTTTGTTCGGCATAATCTCGTACATCCTGCGTGATTTTCATTGAACAAAAATGCGGGCCACACATGGAACAAAAATGCGCCACCTTCGCCGAATCTTTCGGTAAAGTTTCATCATGGAACTCCAACGCCTTTTCTGGATCCAACGAAAGGTTAAACTGATCTTCCCAACGGAATTCGAAGCGAGCCTTACTCAATGCATCATCGCGTACTCGCGCGCCGGGATGGCCTTTCGCTAAGTCAGCAGCATGCGCCGCAATTTTGTATGTGATAACACCTTCTTTAACATCTTGTCTATTTGGTAGCCCCAAATGTTCTTTAGGGGTAACGTAACAGAGCATAGCCGTTCCATACCAACCGATCATGGCGGCACCGATGCCACTGGTGATGTGGTCGTATCCTGGTGCGATGTCGGTTGTCAACGGTCCCAATGTGTAAAAAGGCGCTTCGCCACAGGCTTTCAACTGTTTTTCCATATTTTCTTTGATCATATGCATAGGAACGTGACCTGGACCTTCAATCATGGTCTGGACTTCATGTTTCCAGGCGATCTGCGTTAATTCACCGAGTGTTTCCAATTCAGAAAACTGCGCCTCGTCATTAGCATCAGCGGTAGAACCAGGGCGGAGTCCGTCACCTAATGAAAAGGAAACATCATAAGTCTTCATGATCTCGCAGATTTCCTCAAAATGAGTGTAAAGAAAGTTTTCTTTATGATGTGCAAGACACCACTTGGCAAGAATAGCACCACCACGGGAGACAATACCGGTAACGCGTTTAGCTGTCATTGGCACATAGCGGAGCAGTACGCCCGCATGGATGGTGAAATAATCAACACCTTGCTCGGCTTGTTCGATCAAGGTATCGCGATAAATTTCCCATGTCAGATCTTCGATTTTTCCATCAACTTTTTCCAACGCCTGATAAATTGGAACTGTGCCAATGGGCACAGGCGAGTTTCTTAAAATCCATTCGCGCGTTGTGTGGATGTTTTTGCCAGTTGAAAGATCCATCACATTGTCAGCTCCACAACGTGATGACCAAACCATTTTTTCAACTTCTTCTTCTATCGAAGAAGTAACTGCCGAGTTACCGATATTGGCGTTAATTTTTACTAGGAAGTTTCGTCCAATAATCATCGGCTCAGATTCTGGATGATTGATGTTTGCTGGTATGATAGCGCGTCCTCGTGCTACTTCGTCGCGAACAAACTCAGGAGTGATTTCTTGTGGTAGGCTTGCACCGAAGGAGTTGCCAGTCAGCCGTTGCTCGCGCTCCTCATTCTCCACCCACTGCTTGCGTTTCTGATTTTCTCGGATGGCGATGAATTCCATTTCGGGAGTAATGATGCCTCTTTTTGCATAATACATTTGCGAGACGTTTTGGCCAGGTTTCGCACGTAACACCTTATCGCGAGTTTTAGGAAACCTTTCTGTATTGGGATTTTCACCTTCCCGATAGCCATCGTCTTTGGGTTCAATTTTCCGGGCATCATAATATTCTACATCACCACGACCTATGATCCACGGCAAGCGGATGGGCTCGAGTCCTTCTCGAATATCGATTTTTGCATCAGGATCAGTGTAAGGTCCTGATGTATCATAAACGATCAACGAACTTTCTTCTTGTTCAATATGATATCCATTGCCATTACCATTGCCATTGCCATTTACGGTTGTGGAAGCCGAAAGAGAAATCTCTCGGAACGGCACCTTAATATCTGAATGAATTGTTCCTGAAACATAGACTTTTTTCGATTTGGGAGAAATCGGATCGGTTGAAATATTTACTTTTTCATCTGTAGCGCCATGTCTGTTTCCATTACCGTTAGATGTTGTCATGATGTTACTCCTCCAAAATAATGCATATATTCAAATGCCTGCTGTTTTATATCTTGTGAGTCCCAGATGCCTGAAATGACGGCAACTCCATGAGCGCCTTGTTCCAGAACTTCGGGAACGCGGTTTAGTTTAATTCCTCCCAAAGCCAGTACGGGAAGGTGAACTGATTTTACGATTTCACCTAGTCGCTGCGTTCCTTGTGGAGGTCCAAAATGAATTTTTGATGACGTTTCATAAATTGGACTGAAGGTGATGAAATCAGCCCCTTCTGCCTCTGCTATTAGTGCTCCTTCTTTTGTATGGGTCGAAACCCCTACTATAAGTTCCCTAAAATTATCTTTTATTTCACCTGCCGAAACACTGGTCTCAGTGAGGTGAACCCCATCCGCACCGGCAATTTTAGCAATATCGGCACGGTCGTTGATAAAAAGTTTTGCATCATATTTTTTAATGATTGGCTTTATTTCAAGAGCTTGTGCAAGCAACTCTTTTGAATCTAAATTTTTTTCTCTAAGTTGCAAGGCCCGCACCCCGCCTTGCAATGCTTTTTCTACTTGCTCCTTTACCCGTATTGTTTGATGACGGCTAAAATCTGAAATGAGGTAAACATGTAAAAAATCAAGGTCGTTATGTTGTGATGTCTTCATTTCGTCTTCAAAGTTAAAGGTCAATCAACCCATCCATAGGACTGCTCGCTGAAGCATAAAGTTTTCTGGGAATTCTTCCTGCTTCATAAGCCATTCGCCCGCACTCCACTGCCATTTTCATTGCCATAGACATTTTTAATGGATCCTTCGCACCGGCGATAGCGGTATTCATTAAAATTCCGTCGACACCCAACTCCATTGCACGACTGGCATCCGAAGCAGTGCCAACACCCGCATCAATAATGACGGGACATTTAACAGCTTGCAAAATCAATTTAATATTGTAAGGGTTGCGTATGCCTAATCCCGATCCTATAGGAGCGGCAAGTGGCATAACCGCTGAGCAACCTGCATCCTCCAATTTCTTGCAGAGAACAACATCGTCAGTACAATAGGGCAACACATGAAAACCATCTTTGATTAAAAGTTTCGAGGCCTCCAGAGTTGCTTCGTTATCGGGAAATAGAGTTTTCTCATCACCAATTACTTCTACTTTGACAATATTCCCAAGTCCCGCCTCTCTTGCTAGTTCACAGGTCATCACTGCTTCCCTAACTGAATAGCAGCCAGCTGTATTGGGAAGAAAGGTGTATTTCTTCGGATCAAGATGGTTGAGAATGGAGTCTTTATTTTTATCCAACTCAATGCGGCGCACAGCCAGAGTGACCATCTCGGCACCAGAAATTTCTATGGCTTTCCGGGTTTCATTAAAGTCTTTGTATTTTCCTGTGCCGACAATCAACCTTGAATGAAAGGTTTTGCCGCCTATTTTCATAAATTCTTTATCCTTGTTCATATTCTCCAAACATTTAAATAAAAGTATTGATTAAATACCGCCTCCGACCGCATGGACGATTTCTATCTGATCATTTTCTTTAATAACAGTAGAATAGTATTTCGATTTAGGAACAACTTGCTGATTCAGGGCCATGGCAAAATTGGGTGCCTTGATATCCAGCTCTTTTACCAAATCAGAAAGGTTCTGGCTTTTCATAATCTCTCGTTTTTCACCATTGATGGTTAATTCCACGAAAAAATTCTCCTAAAACAATAGGTGCCCAGTTTATTTAAGTCTTCGAGAAACTCGACCAATATTAAAGTGAAACCTAAAAAGGAAAAAGGGGGGGTATAAAAAAAGCCGCATCCCAAACCAGACTAAGGAAATGCAGCGTATCTTTTCAGATGGCTTCACTTCCCTTCGCTGGTATGATCCAGATCAGGTTCAAAGGGTCGTCCGGTAAAAAGGACTCTCAGTTTAAAAACGCCCCTAGTGATCATGCTAAGATAAGATTATTTCATATAAAATACAAGTCAAGTTTTATTGACGGAAAAATAATTTAGAGTAGTATTGATTTTATGAGGTTATTTGCGGTTTGGCGTTTATTAATATTGGTTTTTTTGTTAGGGGTCTGGTCTTGCGCTAAGGCTCCTCAAGCTGTAAATCCTTATTTTGAAATGCCACCCGAGCACCTGCTAATATCTGAACGGGAGTTATTTTCTCTGGCATTGCAGCAACAAAGAATTAACAAACTGAAATCTTCCATAGGTCTCTGGAGACGCTTTTTAGCAAACAACCCGAGGTCATTTCGAGGTTATAACAATTTGGGTATGGTTTATTATGCTAACGGCCAATTATCTTTGGCTCTTTCCGCTTTTGAAACCGGCCTAGACCTCGAACCCTTTGACCAAAAAATTAAAGAAAATTTAAAACGAACTTTGCGGTTTCAGGTAACGCTATTGCGTGAAAATAAAGACTATGATGCTGCTATCCAATCTTTAAAACGCATCGCGAAGCTCTCTGAAGAGCCTGAACGTAAAAAAGTGGCGTTGCAAATCCAAACAATGGTGAATAATATTTTTGAACAGGTGAAAAAATCTAACTCTCTGGAAGAGTATAAAATCTTTCTGGCCCGGTACCCCAACAGCCTGGGGCACTCAGATGAAGCACGTCGTCGTATCGAAAGAATAAAGTCCCAGAAATACCCTATGGTGAAATCTCAATGATGGAGAAAAATTCATCTTTAGGCCCAAATTGTTAGTCCCGCAATTGGTAATTAATATATCTTCATGCTTATATGATTTTAATATATAAACTAAGAACCGACAAAAAGGGCTATTTAGCGGTCCTTGCGCCCTACCAATCGACAAATATTGCACGTAAAATGGTAAATTTCTCTAACTATTCAGTGACGATCGGCTGCTGATTTTAGGCTTGAAATCTACTAAACCTTAAACTAAAATCAGGCCTATTAAGGAGATTGTTAATGACCATTGATGAAGTACGACAGATCATTTTGAACATACTTGAGGATATCGCTCCCGATGAGGATATCAGCTCAATTGACGACAATACCAAGTTAAGGGACCAGATTGATCTGGACTCTATGGATTTTCTAGATATTGTTATGGAACTGAGAAAGCGGTTTAACATTGAAGTTCCTGAAAAAGATTATGAACATCTGGCTACATTGGCTGGTTGCATTACCTATTTACAACCACTATTGAAAGACAGACTTGCTGCAAGCTAGATCTTCCCTCCCGCATTTTTGATCCAAAAAACCCCATCTAATCCAAATTATGAGATGAAACTGCCAGCGTTTACTTAATAGTTGATCTATACTATATAAACTATGGGATACGACGCGATAATCATAGGTTCCGGCCTGTCCGGATTGGCTGCGGGTATTCGCCTAGCCATGTTCAACAAAAAAGTTTGCATCGTTGAAAAACACACCGTCTTGGGTGGCTTGAACTCTTATTACGTCCGCAAGAACCGAACTTTTGATGTTGGCTTACATGCAATGACCAACTTCACTCCGAAAGGAGTTCGTAATTCACCCCTTGGCAAACTTCTCAAGCAACTGCGCTTTAGCCATGACGATTTTCGCCTTTGTCAGCAACATATTTCAGAGATCCGCTTTCCAGAAAACGTTTTGCGGTTCACCAATGATTTTGAGTTTTTTCGGCAGGATGTCGCCGATCAGTTCCCGCAAGAAATTGACGGGTTCAACAAACTCGTTGAAAAAATTCTTTCATTTGATGATCTAAATCTGAATGATCAAAAAGTGTTAGAGTCCCGTCCTATTCTGGAACGTTTTATAAGGAACCCTATTTTAATCGACATGCTTAACTGCCCTTTGATGTATTACGGTAACGCCCGTGAGGGCGATATGGATTTTTACCAGTTCGTCATCATGTTCAAAAGTATCTTTGTCGAAGGCTTCGCCAAACCGGTGGGTGGGATGCATTACATATTGCATCTACTTGAAGAAAGGTTCAAACAACTGGGTGGGGAGTTGCGTATGGGATCTGGGGTAACTTCCATCAATGCAGAAAAAGGAACTGTAGAATCTATAAACCTTGAAAATGGCGAGAAATTGGTCTGCGAGAAGGTCATTTCTTCTATCGGTTATGTGGAAACTTTGAAACGTTGCTCCCCAAAACTATATGAAACAGAAGATTGTGAAACCGGTCAGATTTCTTTTATGGAATCTTTATTTGTTGTCGATCGAGAACCGCGAGATTTGGGTTATGACAAGAGCATCGTCTTTTTTTCTACCCAGCCAAAATTTGACTATAGAGTGCCTGACGAAATGATCGACATTACTTCGGGGGTTCTTTGCTGTTCTAATAATTTTAATTACCCTCAACCTCTGAAAGAGGGCTTAGTTCGGCTAACCAATATGGCAAACTTTACCCAATGGAACTCATTGCCGCGAAGCGACTATATCGCTGCCAAAAAACATTGGCGAAATAAGGCACTGGAGTCGGTATTCACATTTTTCCCCGATTTTAGGGATAATATGGTATTTTTAGATTCGTTTACGCCGAAGACCATAAAAAAATATACCGGCCACCTTAACGGGGCGGTTTATGGGTCTCCACGTAAAATAAAAAATGGTAAAACTCCTGTAAACAACCTATTTATTTGTGGAACGGATCAGGGGTTCTTAGGCATTATTGGGGCTACATTGAGCGGTATTTCAATGGCCAATCTCCACGTTTTACAGAAATAAGTGTAATCAATAATTAAATTGCGAAAAGCACATGAATAAACCACAGGTGCAACGAAATTGGTTAAAAGACATTCAGTCGGCCTACGACACAGTTGTCATAGGAAGTGGCTTGGCAGGTATGACCTCTGCCAACGTCCTTGCCAAGCTAGGTCACAAAGTCTTGCTGGCCGAACACCATTATAATCTTGGAGGAATGGCAACTTGGTTCAAGCGCAAGGGGGGGCATATCATGGACATCTCCCTACATGGTTTTCCTTGTGGGATGATTAAAACACTTCGTAAATACTGGTCACAAGATATCTCCAACCGGGTTGTTCAACTTAAACATGTCCGTTTCGATAACCCTCAATTTTCTGTGAACACCTCTTTCGATAAATTAGATTTCACCCATATACTCAAGGAACGTTTCGGCATACTGAAGGAGGTTATAGATGAATTCTTTCAAACCGCCCGT
>Ga0310344_10004620_pt1 | contig 10220 bp, 1 predicted proteins | sample HC15DNA20200_MG_FD_203801 | JGI IMG/M metagenome (GOLD analysis project Ga0310344, IMG submission 203801) | Marine microbial communities from station ALOHA, North Pacific Subtropical Gyre - HC15-DNA-20-200_MG | ecosystem: Environmental > Aquatic > Marine > Oceanic | place: Pacific Ocean: North... | reverse complement strand
CCAGACAGGTATGACGGTTCGTGGCGTACCTTTGTATGATGCCAACGGGGATGCCGATGCTACCCTCCCTCAGCCTGGCGATGGTGGCGTCATCGTAGTAGGTTCTTTAAGTCTGACTGACTACGACCTCAATGACTCGCGATTTGGATCGCTCATCGACACAGCCGACATCCGTTATCTCAGTCGTATAGAAATCCAAGGTGGCAGTGTCGTTGACATGACTGACATCAACTCGGATGAAGCTTTTGACCAGGACGATGTCTTCCTGGGTGGCGTAGGCACCGATGCCAATGACAACCTGTTCTGGTTTGGGGATGCGTCTGCCGACCAGCGGCGTACCGCCTTTGCTAATTCAACTCAGGCCATGACCATTTCCAACAGCCATATTTCTGACATGTCAGATGCGGGCATTTTTGTTCATCACGGCGAAGGACTCATTGTACGTGATTCGGTGCCTTTCTTGTTCAATCCTTTGTCCAACTGGCGAGTCGATCGATTGGAACGAACAAGTGCTATTACCGGTGTTGCCGCCGAAGTCCTGATGGTCAACAACATCATCGCTAATAGTGGGGTTGGTGTATGGGTAATTGGTGATACCGACACCGGTAATTGTGGTGACCCCGGTTCCGCAACCGGATCGCCGCTGAATTGTTCCATCGGTGATGTAACTCAGGAACCCAATGCAATCCTGATGCATAACACCATTTACGGCAATGATATCGGGGTGCAGCTCGAAGACCTTGGTGGAGATGTCGCGTACCCGAACACACTACTAATTAACAACATCATTGGCGGAAGTACCATTGCGGGTATTCAAAACGACCTGACTCCAGTTCCACCAGAGGCTGGTTTCAGACAACAGATCGCTCAGTACAATCTCTTCTTCGCCAATCAGGAAGATCTGATCGGACCAGCTAACAGCAATTCCGAACCGCGCTACGGCGATCCCCGATTGATTGACCCCGTGACTGACCAGTACGGCCTAAGACCCGGATCATCGGCCATTGATATCGGGATCAGCGAAATGGGCCCCAATGCTCGAGGCGATTTCCTTGAACCGGTTTACAAAAACGGTGCTCGAATGGATGGCCGTGATGGGGTAGTCCAGTTTGGTGAGCTCGTCTCTCTCTATTCGGAAAGTTATGTACCACTGGGTCTGATTGCCTCCATGGAAAACCAGGAGAATGGCAGCCTCAATCTGCCGTCCCATCCTAATTACGATCCTGAATTGCCAACGGGTGTCATGCTCTATACCCCTTTGCCCGGTGAAACGTCCGGAGAACGGGATTATTACGGCTTTCAACGGATTGACGATCCCGGATCTGCAAACCTTGGTTTCGGATCGAAACCATTCTTTGACTCCGGTGCTATTGAATTTCGTGACCTGAATCCACCGGTTGTGACCAACTTCCTTATTCCACGTGATGCCAATCGTAATCCGGTAGGACTGGTTGCTATTTTCAGTGAAGACATGGAACCGGATTCCCTGTTCTTTGCCGGCCCCAATGGAACATTCATTGTTCAAGGCAGTGGGGGTGATGGACAGTATACCGAGGGAAATGAAACCATTGTCAGTCCTTCGCTTCCAATCAATTTTGACATGGAGAAGAACGAGGCCTTCTTTGATCTGGCCGGCCAGGTACTTCCAGACGATCTCTACCGCGTCATCCTGAAAGGTAGCGGATCCCAGGTAATGACCGATCTCGATGGTATTCGTCTAGACGGCGAATTTGACCGTTTTCAGGGATTCCCATCCGGTGACGGCCTGCCTGGCGGAGACTTTATTCTGGAATTTGCGGTAGACCGTGTTCCACCTCAACTCCTTTCCAATAGTCTACAACTCTCAGCTGAAACCGATTCCAACATTGTTGGTGATAACATCACCAATATACTTACCCCCGCCCTGGTTGGAACGGTTACGGATAGTTTCCCAAGTTCCATTGACGGCCTTTCCATTGAAATTGATGTTGATGGAGACGGGTTCGATGATGGAGTTGGCTACACCAATGGAAACGGCGACTTCCTGGTTAATGTTCTTTACAACGAGGAAGATGAAGATGGAGATCTTCTCGACCTTCCCGACAGTGAAGACCTCGATGACGACGATCCTTTCAAGATCTATCTGGAAGGAGAGGCTTTCACCGAATTTCAGGTACGTATCACCGATCAAGGCGGTAATGAAATCATCGAAGAGCTCCCTGTCCGCATTGACACCCACGCCCCCGTAGTACTCGATGCCTCTCCGGCAGCCGCCTTCCCCCCACAATTTGTATACGATGCAATTGGTACCATTGATGTTGTTTTCAATGAAGACATCGATACGACGGGCCTCAACGCAGGTTGGGAAGTGCTTGCCAGTGACAATGACGGAGAATTCACTAACAACAGTATTACCGTCACTCCCACAGGTGCTATCCGTTTCGAACCCGAAAACAATACTGCTAGTTTCCCCGTACGGGAACTACTCAATGATATCTACCAGGTCACTCTCTTCAGCCAGCCCGATGGTCCTACGGTAACCGACCTTGCTGGTAATCATCTGGACGGAGAATTCAACCCGGTCCAGACTACACCTGAAAATCCTTCGGGTGATGGAAATGATGGAGGCACCTTCCAATACATGTTCGTACTGGCGGACCCGGAATCGGTCGACTACGACCTGATTGTGGATATCAATTCACTTGCAGACGATCCCGACGGCCGCAGCCCCGAACCGATTGAAGACCCACTGACCGGTGCTATCACCGGTGGACCCTATACCTCCATCCAGCAGGCCATTGACATTGCACGTCCGGGCCAGCGTATCATCGTGATGGACAGTGCGATCGATGTTTATGACCCGGATTATCCGGAACTCGAACTGATTATTGCCCGTCAACCCAGTTCTTACGACGAGCACATCACACTGCGTTCCGGAATCCCCGTATTAGCCGACCATCCCGATCTGCAAATTCGTACTGACTTTGATCTCGATGAGGAAATTGAACTGGTTTCCGGTGACCTGGATCGCGACAGTCTTTTCGGACCGATCGACACCACTATTTTCGCCGACGATCCTGAAGCGGTGCTCGCTGATCGAGTTTTCACAACGGAACTGACGGGTTTTACGGTTCGCAATCAGCCCCCAACAGAGGCTAATCCGATTCGAATCGGTGCACGAGTAATCGATTCCGCGGTAGACCTTACCAACAATATATTCGTTCTGAATTCAACCGGAATTGATGTCCAGCTTACCGACCCTGAATTGTCGCGACTGGGCGTTGTACCTGTAATAGAAAACAATGTTGTCTGGGCCAATCTCAGTGATGGAATTTCCGTTTTCAATACTGCAGATCCACCTGTGATTCCCGTGCCAATCATTAACAACACCATCGTCTTCAACGGTGTACGACCGGATGACACCAATGTGAAGGGTGGTCCAGGACTACAACTGGAATCCCCTCGATTGGATGAACCCAAAAACCTCGCCTTCGGACCTGACAGTCAACTTTACGTGGTCAGTTCTGGCAGCGACAGCGTCCGCCGTTATGATCGACTGACCGGAGACTCTTTGGGAGATTTTACCACAGAAGGTCTCGATCAACCCTATGGTTTGACCTTTGGCAGCGACAACAGCCTTTACGTCACCACCTTCTACGAAGATGATACAGAAGAAATTCCCGTCATCGAATCACGTGTCGTACGATTCGATGGTATGACAGGAGCCCTGTTAGGCACCTTTATCGACGATCCCGTGCTGGATGACGGCAGGGGTCTGCTCTTCGGTCGTGATGGAAATGAAGATGATGTCCAGGACCTGTATGTCGCTAACGCCGCAACCGATGAAGTGCTGCGATTTGACGGAATCTCGGGTAACCTGATCGATGTTTTTGCCAGTGGCTCAGGACTTGACGAACCATCCAATCTGGTATTCAGCAGTTCCGGTGATCTGTTCGTAACCAGCAGTGGCAGTGGTGAGGTTCTTCGCTTTGACGGCGAAACAGGCGATTTCGTAGAAGTCTTTGCAAGCAGTACCGGACTGGTGAGACCCATCGATCTTACCTTTGGTCCCGACGGCGATCTCTATGTTACCAATGAACTTGCCGGAAACGACACCCCTGATCAGGTGCTGCGATTTGACGGCCAGACCGGAACCCTGCTGGACACCTTTGTCACCGATGACCACCTGGACGAAGTTTCCTCCATTGTGTTTGGTTCCGATACCACGCCCGATTCGGAAGGTGGATCTCTACTCTATGTGACCAGTAGCGCCCGGGACAGTGTCGTACGTTTTGATGACGAAGACGGAACTTTTGTAGACACTTTTTCCGGTGGTTTTGCACCATCTGCCGTGGTGGTTAACAATATCTTCACCTCCAATCAACAAATCGACCTTGAAATTGTCAGCGGTGATGCAGATGTACGAAACAACCTCTTTGCACCGACTCGCAGCAACAGTGTCATAGAAGACGAAGAGGAAAAAGGCCATTTCATTTATGACACCAGCGTCTACCCACTGGACTATGAACTGGATTCCTCCAACGTGTTTGCTCCGGATCCGCTATTCATTCTCCCTCTGATTCCCAGAGAAGACGATCCAATCAGTATTCGTCAGGTAGATTTCCGTCTCCGTCCCAATTCACCCGCCATTGACAGCGGAACCAGTACGGACACTCCGGTTACAGACCTTGATGGAAATGCTCGTTACGACGATCCACACGTTGCCAATTCCGGTGATGGCTCGATTACCTTTTACGATATCGGCGCCTATGAGCGAACCGAAGACTCTGATTCAGGCACCCCACCGGTAGAAGAAGAGGACCAACAGGATCTTGCAGGCCTCTATCGAGACGGTCAGTGGTTCCTTGACCTCGACGACAATGGTGGCGTTGGTGAATCCAAGATGTATTACGGTTCCTCCACCGATACCCCGGTAACAGGAGACTGGAATGGAGACGGGGTCGATGATCTGGCGATCTACCGTGATGGTCAATGGCTGTTTGATAACAACAATGATGGCGGCCTCGCAGAATCGGAATTCTGGTTTGGTTTGCCCGGTGACGTGCCTGTAGCAGGTGATTTCGACGGTAATGGAATCGACGACGTAGCGGTCTATCGTAATGGACAATGGTTCATGGACCTGGCTGGAGACGGCGGAGTCAGTGAAAAGAGTTTCTGGTTCGGACTGCCCGGTGATGTACCCGTAGCGGGTGATTTCGACGGCAATGGTACGGATGACGCGGCGGTCTACCGTAACGGCCAGTGGTTCTTTGATCTATCTGGCGATGGTGGAGTCGGCGAAAAGACTTTCTGGTTCGGACTGTCCGGTGATGTACCGGTTGCCGGCGACTGGAACGAAGACGGCACCGATGACGCTGCGGTATATCGTGGCGGCGAGTGGTTCTTTGATCACGACGGTGAAGGAGGAATTGGCGAAAACAGTTTCTGGTTTGGTCTGCCAACCGATCACCCCGTTGCCGGACGATGGCCGGGAAGCGCTTCGGACGATTCACAAAGTGCGGCTTCCTCTGGAAGCGGAATCTCTATCAGCTCATTGCTGAGTGCACTGGATACGAATGCCACTGAACCCGACGACGCCTCTTCTGGTCAGGAATCTCCAGACGAATCCAACCTGGTTACCGTACCTCCATCGGTATTCCGAGGACTACCAGCTACCGTTGTCGAAGCCGACTGGAATCTGCGAAGTGAAGAAGAAGGGGACAACAGCGAATCAGAACAGGACGTCAAGGATGATGAGTGGGATGACGCACTCGCAGAAATTACAGATGAATGGGACATGGGATGGGACTTTGACAATTAGACTATTGACTTAATACTTAGAAACAACCCGCGACTTTTTTTTCGCAGGGACAAGCACGTCACAAAAACATTAACTGCATATCACATCTTCGAGGAGATCGACCATGGCGCGAACGCTACGATTCAATCAGGCGCGTCGTAAGAATCGGCGAACGCGAGCGAACACCCGGCATCGCCACCCCCAAGTGGAGACGCTCGAACCTCGCATCGTATTGGCTCCCATGATTGCTGATGGGGAAGCCACAGATACGGATCTTACCGATGTATTCGCCATTCGCCCCGTGACAGACCAGGTAACCGGCCGAATTGAGATAGCGCCGGTCAGTTTCGCTGGCGGAGACACATTCGTTGTCGAACGCCTCGGCCAGGATCCTGATAACGATGGTGTCATCGAACGCCCCGACGCCGCAGACGCCGGAACCATCAGCCGTATCACCTCCAGTGGTAACGTATCGGTTTTTGCTACGGTACCCGGTGGTGGAAATCTGGGTTTCGGTGGCTACAAAAACTTTTTTGATATCGTCATCGATCCAATTGGAATCTTTGATGGTGTTCCCAGTCTTTTCGTAAGCGCGAGCGATCAAGTCGACGCAGCCAAAAATGCCATCTACCGTTTTGACGTCAATGGTAACCTCCTTGACGGTGCGCCTTTTGCCACTTTCACCGAAGACAGTAATTCAGATCTGACTTTTGATGACCATCCGACCGTGATGGCTCTCAATCCGGGTAACGGCGAATGGCCCGCTGGGTTATACGTGGCCGATGTCGAAGAAGAGTCCTTTTCAGAGGGTGATGATCTCTTTGTCTTTCAACCAGGCTATCTGCCAGGAAGTATCATTAACTCCAACACCATGCCCAGTGGAGTTACACGTATCGCCGACATGGCACGTAACGTGTCACCACCAGACGGTCCTCTACCCGATATGGATGCCCGTGCCATGGTTTTTGATCCAGGAAACCAATACGAAAGTACCCTGATCATGGCCAGTACCGATCTGGAAGATGGTACGGAATCAACTACGATGAAATTCGATCCTCCTCTGGCCGGCAGCGGAGAAGCTTTTGATTCCACCTTGTTTCAACCACTGACCACGCACCTCTGGATGGATGCTTCTTTTGATAACGGAGGGTTCCTGTCCACGGACATGGACGGTGAATACATCGGTTCCTATTTCGTTACCGATTCAGCCGGTGGCGGAGACGAAGACCTGCGCGGTGTCATTCATAGAATTCACCCCGAAGGACAGTTTAACAATGGTGGTGAAGAAGATCCGTTTGCGTTTAATTTCCGTGTGACCGATCCCGCGATGGACATCATTCCTGATGTCACACTCGATGACGAAACCGCTGGAATGAACGGTGTTTTCAGTATTTCTATATCACCCGATGGTCAGCGCATCCAGATTGCGGATCTCGACGGCATCTGGGAAATCCGAACCGATGTGGGATTACCGTGTTCGATGTCCGGGGATAACACCGGTGTTTGTGATGTCCTCGTAGATCTGGGACGACCCTATCGTGGAGCAGGATTAGCCGTCGCAGTAATCGACACGGGAGTGGATTCTGCCCATTCAGGATTCGGTGGACTGGTTACCGAAGGACGGGATGTTGCCCTTGGCACGCTCTATAACAAAGAATTACCCGGCACACTCGATGAAATGTCCCATGGCACCAATGGAGCTGGTGTCATTCATCAGATCGCACCAGAGGCGGTAATCGTACCTGTTAAAACAGATGTTTCGGGAACGGGTGGACTGAGTAATCGTCAGATACTCTGGGAAGGGGTCCGTTATGTCGCCGACAACCCCATCGTTGAACACCCGATTACCGGGGAGTTAGTACCGGTCGTTGCTGGTAACATGTCATTTGGACTCATCAATTCAGAACAGGTCTATGACAGCGAACGCGAAGCATCACAGACCGATGGAAGCAGTCTATACACCTTCAAAGACCAGATGCAGCGATGGCGCAGTCTTGGAATCTATCCGGTTGCCTCCGCGGGTAACGAAGGAACACTCTTTGAAGAAGCCATGGATGGCATGGACCTCCCAGCTGTCATCAATGAGGTCGTCAGCGTGGGAGCCACCTATCCCTATGGTCCGACTCCTCCTCTGGAACCACCTGCGGGAACCGAACTGGTCGATGGAGACTTGATTGCTTTTCCGGATAAAGTAGCTGCCTTTTCAAGCCGTAGTCAGGATACGGACTTCATGGCACCCGGTACCGCCGTTCGTACCTTCAACTCCACCATTGATTTAGACTTTGATGACTTCCCTGATCTTCCGCCAATTAATCTGAACTATACAGGGACCTCCGCATCTGCCCCTTATGTCACAGGCATTTTCACTATGGTGTACAGTGCCGTTGACTTCTGGAGCGATGTTGCCTCTGACGGATCGACCACAGAAGGTTTCCTGGGTGCAAGTGATGCTGTACCGGTCAACATGTCATCAATTCTTGACATCGGGCCCTATCTTACTCCTGACGGAGTACATGCCATCCTGCAATGGACGTCTGTACCGGTTAACGATATCGACCTCGTGTTTGAAGATGAGGTTGCGCAACAATTTCGATTAAGAAATAATGGGGAAGACAGCACCGAATACCGAACCTATTCCCGCATTGACGCGGGCCAGGCAATCTCTGCGATTGAAGGAGCCATCGCGTTTGACTACTTCAGTCACCATCCGGGTCTTGTTGCAGAAATGGACAGCGATAACAGTGGTATTCTGACGGCTACGGAAATTCAGAACTTCAGCAACGATTCGTCCAACAGCCCAACCAGTCGTGCGATGGCCAGCATGATTGGTGGTACGTCGTCTGATTCGATCCAGAAACGCACAGATTTATTCGATCGCCTTAATGGTGACAATGGTCTTGGAGTCGAAGATGGAATCGGTGTTCATCAGATTGATGTTCTGGCGGATTCTCTGCTCCCTTCACTTGGGAAATTCAGAATTACTCAGCGTACGGCTAATGGCAATGAAGGCTATTTGACCGATTCCGATGCCACGCGAAACTGGCACGATTTAGTTGTACTCGGTAATGACATCAACTTTGTCGACGGCGTTCCTGACATCTATCGTGGTGCAGGCCCTAAAGATGGTGGAGGGGCGGTAGCCACATCGTTCAAGGTGATGATGCCACGCGATCCCTATGGAGATGACAATGGCACCCCGTCCTCGGGAGGTGGCAGCAGCCCACCCGACAGTGGCGGAACCCCCGAACCGACACCGGGAGAAGGTACTCCCTCACCGGGTGATGGTTCACAGAATCCAGGAACTGGAGGCGGCGATAACTCCAGTGATCCTTCACCGGGAACGGGACAACCCGGTGGTGACAACTCCGACAGCGATCTGAAACCCAGTGTCGCCACACTCTACCGAGGAGGAAAATGGTTCTTCGATGTCGAGAAGGATGGCGGTGTGGGTGAAAGTATCTCCTATTTCGGAATTAGCGGTGACCGCGCCGTACCTGGTGACTGGGACGGTGATGGTTTCGATGAGATGGCCATATACCGTAATGGCCAGTGGTTCTTTGACATGGATGGTAAAGGTGGCGTCAGCGAGAAGAGTTTCTGGTTTGGCCTGCCGGGTGATATCCCGGTAGCCGGTGATTTCAATGGTGACGGCACTTCCGATGCCGCGGTGTATCGTAACGGTCAATGGTTCGTTGATCTTGACGGCCAGGGCGGAATCGGTGAGAAGAGTTTCTGGTTTGGCTTGCAGGGTGATGTCCCGGTAGTAGCGGACTGGGATGGTAACGGTTCTGCAGACGCAACCGTTTATCGACAAGGTCAGTGGTTTGCAGATCTGGGCGGTGATGGCGGCACGGATGAGAAGAGTTTCTGGTTTGGCCTGCAGGACGATATACCGCTCGCTGGTGACTGGGATAATAACGGGATCGTAGACCCTGCCATTTTCAGAAATGGCCAGTGGTTCCTGGATCTGGCCGGTGACGGTGGTATTGCGGAAGAGAGCTACTGGTATGGTCTTCCTGACGACAATCCCGTAGCGTATCGATTCGATGACCAGACGGAGACCAGTTCCGTGTCTGTTTCAGGTTTGACTAGTGGAGACAACAGTGATCTGAGTGGGCCATCCTTTGGTTCCGGCGCATTCAGCCCAACGTCACCGGGTATCGACACAGGTGATCTTGACCAAATTTTCAGTTCTGAATGGAGTTCTTCCAGCCCCGTAACTGTTCCGGAATTAATCCCTGTTCCCGCTGCTTCTCCAGAAGAAAGTGACGAGGTCGTAGACAACGATGATACCACGGCGGACCTTGAAGAAAACCCCGTTGAACAGGCTCTAGCCAAGCTTCTTGAAGAATGGACAGATGCCAATCTCATCGCATTACTTCTGGCGATTAGCGAACACAACGAAAATTTGAGTTAAAACAGACCGCCAAGAACTTCCAGC
>Ga0310344_10004619_pt1 | contig 10220 bp, 10 predicted proteins | sample HC15DNA20200_MG_FD_203801 | JGI IMG/M metagenome (GOLD analysis project Ga0310344, IMG submission 203801) | Marine microbial communities from station ALOHA, North Pacific Subtropical Gyre - HC15-DNA-20-200_MG | ecosystem: Environmental > Aquatic > Marine > Oceanic | place: Pacific Ocean: North... | reverse complement strand
CCACACATAAACCTTTCTAGTGCCAAACGATTCCTAGACTGGTTGCTTGGCCTCGAGGGGCAGAGCCTTATCAACTCCTATAGACTGGAGGGACAGCAACTGTTCTTTGGTAATGCTACTTAATCGATCATGAACTTCTATTGCAGCCAATTTACCGCTCTTGTTGTTAGCTTGTAACAAGGGCTATAGCTAACGGCCACAAGACTGGTGGAGGCGGCGGGAATCGAACCCGCGTCCGCAAGTTCTCCACTCACCGGCTGCTACATGCTTAGTCTGTTATTTATTTAACTGTCTACTCCCCAACAGACTGGGTTTTAGGCAGCGATCTCGCTAAATTTTAGCTCTGCAGTTCACGAGTAAACCACAGTACGAGTCCATGTTTTTCGACCTCTCAAGTCCTAATCCATGAACAAATCAGGTGAGAGGCTGGCGGGGATTAAGCCGCCAGGGCGTAGTTGTCGTCGTTGGCAACTAAATTTATTGCAGCTGATTTTACGAGGAAATCTGCACCTCGGCATGCTCCGATGGATTCGCAACCCACGTCGAAACCAAGTCGCCCCCTTTGTTAGTCCTAACCTAAGGCACCACACTGGTGGTCTAATTGTAGCAGAACTAGACTTCCTCTAGCGGGTTGTTTTCAACAATCTATTTTGCTCTCTATCCCATTCTTTTTGACGAATTGTAGCTCTTTTGTCATGCTGCTTCTTTCCCTTTGCTAGAGCGATTTCTAGTTTGACCTTACCTCGCTTCCAATAAAGTGATAAAGGTACTAGTGTGTAACCTTTTCTTTCAACTGCGCTCTTGAGTTTATATATTTCATAACTATTCAATAATAACTTTCTGTCTCTAATAGGATTAGCTTTGACATGAGTTGATGTTGTATTCAAAGGGGAGAAATGAGCAGCAATAAGAAAGACCTCATTATCTCTTATAACAACATAACTCTCATTTAGCTGTACTGAGCCAGCGCGTAAACTTTTGACCTCCCATCCCTGAAGGAGCATGCCAGCCTCAAACTGTTCCTCAATAAAATAGTCGTACCAAGCTCTTTTGTTACGAGCGATACTATTTGAAGTATTGTGTTTTTTTGCCATGATTCCAGAATCAGTGATAGTGCATCGCAGAAGTTAGTATAATCCCACTCAGACACAGACTGATCGTATAAATCCCGTGCATACTATAAATCGTTCTCTCATTCTGCCCTATTCTGCATCAGAGATGTACGGCCTTGTTGATGATATCGATCAGTATTACACATTCCTCCCATGGTGCGAACATTCGGCTGTATTGGATCGTAGGAAAACTCAGGTGACTGCTCGCATTGGCGTTTCTTATAAGGGTCTGCAAACGGTGTTTACGACCCGGAATCAGCTCACGGTCAATCAGGAAGTGATTATGGAGCTCGTAGAAGGTCCTTTTGAGCATCTTTCTGGTTTATGGTTTTTCCAGTCTCTTGACGTGAAGGCATGCAAAGTCAGTTTGGACATGCGGTTTTCTCTATCAAATAGACTAGCGAATCAAACATTGACGCCAATTTATAAGCATATTGCCAGCACCTTGGTTGAATCTTTTGCTAAACAAGCTAAGAGCGTATATGGAGAACGTCAATTTAGTTGAGGTTGAAGTGGTCTATGCCTTGCCGCGTGAGTATTTTCTACGCAAGGTACAGTTACCGATGGGAAGTACAGTGAGAGAAGCAGTTATTAAGTCATTGATACTATCTGAGTTTCCCGATCTATATATAGAGAACCTTAAAGTGGGTATCTTTTCTAATCTTGTAGAGCTAGATACAAGATTAGCAGAGGGAGATCGGGTAGAAATATACCGTCCTCTTATATTGTCACCAGCAGATGCAAGACGGCTGCGAGCAGAACGAAAAAATCAGTAAAAGTCATTAATCTGAAAAGCTTAGATATTCCTACCCACGCTTTAAGTATCGTTCTGGGTTAACCCGTCCTAGTATCGAGAAGTTACGATGACGTTTCTTCAGATATGTTTGTTTTATGTTCAATTTTTACCAAGATTTCATTATCAAAAAATAGACTAAGTATTTGTAAACTGGCACCTTCTGAGGAGGCTCGATAATCATATATATAATCCCATCGATATTTGTGAAACGGATCTTTTACAGCTGGTCTGCCAAGCAAGTTTTGCACTTCTCGTCTAGTTATTCCTACCTGTAATTGAGATATATCCGATGGCTTAAGAACGTTACCCTGTTCGTGAGTGCTTTGGTAGCCAGGAAAACATCCTGCCAGAACGGTTATTGCCAAACTGATTAATACCACGGTCGCATAATGCTTGATGAGTCCAGTTTTATTCAGAATAAGAAAATACATGACTATATGATTCCATATTTTATAGGTCTTTTCCTTTATTTCCTTGAATATGTTTTACCATGGCAATCTCATCGCAGTTGCTATACTTGGGGCACTTTACACACACACCAAAAACCTTTTCCGGTAAAGAATTCATAGGAGTCACCTCAAAACCTAACTTACCAAAGAACTTAGGTACATAGGTCAGTGCAATTAGGCGTTGTAGGCCCAGTCGTGCTGCTTCATTTTCTAGGGTTTTCACCAGAGAGCGCCCGTGACCCAACTTTAATGAGTGTGGCTCTACCGCAAGGCTGCGTACCTCGCCGAGCTCAGAAGTGAACACTTCGAGTGAGACGCATCCTGTTACTACTGAGTCTTGCTCGTTGACAAAGAAACTGCTTAGTCTTTCGACAATTTCCTCTGGTGTTCGTGGGAGCAGCCTTCCAATGCTGGAGTAATTATCAAGTATGCTAGAGATTGCTGCTATATCTGCCACAGTTGCACGTCGAATTTTGGTCATTTGTTGCCGGCTCTTTTAAGCATATCTGCAGCATGCGCCCTCGTTTTTGCTGTTATTTCTAATCCACCCAGCATTCGCGCGATTTCTTCTACCCTCTCTCCCGAACCCAGATTGTTTATTTCTATCCTAGTTTCTAGATCCCGCTGTTTAGTGATTTGTACATGATCTGTGCCTTGAACCGCAACCTGTGGCAGGTGCGTAATGCATAATACTTGCTTATTAATGCCTAGTGACCGTAGCTTGCTGCCGACAATCTCAGCAATTCGCCCACCGATACCCACGTCTATCTCATCATAAATGCTACTAGGTACATTGTCGGCATGAGACGATGCAACTTGGATCGCTAGGCTGATACGAGAGAGCTCGCCACCGGAAGCGACTTTAGATAATGGCCCAAGCTCACTATCGGGGTTGGTAGAAATCAAAAACGAAACAGTTTCTTGACCGTATGTTCCACGTTGTCCTTGCGGCAGGGGCGATAGCGAAATATTGAATGAAGCTTGATCTAGCCCAAGTTCAATTAGATGCTGCGTAACATCATGCCCAAGTTTTGAACGTGCTTTTTGACGGCTAATCGAGAGCTTTTTGGCTAAGTCATCATACCTTTCTTGTAATATGGAGATATTTGCTTTCACCAGCGCCACTTGGCTTGAGCCCTCTTTTATTGTTTCTAATTCCACCTGGAGGTTAGATAGTAGATCACGTAATTTGTCTGGCGCAACACGGTATTTTCTAGCTGCCTCGTGGATCTGCCCCAACCTCTTCTCGGTCGCTTCTAAATTCTGAGGATCAGGATCATAGCCCGCACTCCATTTCCTAAGATCGAATGCAATATCCTGGATTTGCGAGTAGACAATTTCTAATTGTGTGGCGGCCTCCGCCATACGAGAGTCATAGGTAGAGAGCGTTAACAAGTCCTGCCTCGCCCGATAAATAATTGCTGATGCAGATTGTTCTTCTAGCTCATCTAGTTCTTGCCTGACTTTCCACGCGCTTTCTGTGAGTTGAGTTATATTTGATAGTCGTTTGAGCTCAGCGTCTAATTGTTCTAATTCCTCAGGATGAGGGTCTAGCACTGTTAAGTCATCAACTTGATGACGGAGGTAATGTTCCCTGTCTTTTAGTTTCGTCTCTGCCTCTTCCAAATTTTCGAGCTCTTGTTGTGCTTTATTAAGTTCACGAGACATTACCTTAACCTGGCCAGCTAGATCTATAGAATTAGCATAAGTGTCAAGAATAGTTCTCTGTGTATCACTGCGAAGTAGTCGGTGGTGTTCATGTTGACTATGTATATCTAGAAGAAGGTCTCCAATTTCTCTCAGAGAGTGGATTGGGACAGATCGACCATTAATAAAACCCTTGGAAGCATGGTTTTTAAATACAAGTCTGCGAAGCAAGCATTCCCCCTCCTTGGTGTCCAGTGATTGACCTTCTAGCCAGTTATTTACCTCTGAATTATTTTTCAGGTCAAAGGAAGCTTGTATCTCGGTCTGGTCAGAACCAGAACGCACGATCTCACTTGAGGTGCGGTCACCTAGCAAAACGCCCAATGCATCTACGATAATCGATTTTCCAGCACCAGTCTCCCCTGTAATCACAGTCATTCCATGGCCAAAATTAAGGGATACATGCTCAATCAAAACGAAGTCCCGTACTTCTAGCCAAGTAAGCATTAAAATTAAATCAGGTTAGCCCCAGCCGAGTTTGGAGCTGAGGGTGTCATAGTGGTTATGTGTTTTGCTTCGAACAAGTCTGGCAACTTTATTACTACGTTGTATTTTGATATGTTCATTTTTTTCGATTGCCAAGATTCGCAATCCATCAACAAAAAAATTTGCAGATGCACCCGCTAAGTCGAGCATTGCAATATTTATCTTACTATTATCATCTAGGACTAGAGGGCGTTGACCCAAAGTATGTGGACAGATCGGTGTAAACACAATTGCTGATGATTCTGGGTGCAGAATCGGCCCCCCAGCTGACAATGCATATGCGGTTGAGCCGGTTGGGGTTGCTACAATAATACCGTCACTACGCGTGCGTGCCACCAATAAATCATCTATCTTAGTTTCAAATTCAATCATTCTTCCAGTGTCTCCTTTGGACACAAAAATGTCATTTAGAGCAGTGCACTCGTGTACTAGGCGTCCATTCAGGGTAACACTTGCATCAAGCATAGTTCTCTTTTCGATTACAAAATTACCATCGAGAATTTCGTCGAGCTTGTTCTTCATATTGCCAGCTGGGATATCTGTAAGAAAACCAAGTCGGCCTAGATTAATGCCAATTAGCGGTAGGTTGTGGTTCGCTACAGTGCGGGCAACATGCAGCATCGTGCCATCACCACCGACTACGATACACACATCAATAGTTTCGGGTAGCGATTGATCTGATTCCTCAAGTCTTATGCCGCGGATTTCGCTAGAGGTTGTGTCTCCCAGAAATACTCTTAAACCGCGTTTTTCTAAGAAATTCTTTATTGACAGAATCGCGTCTTCGACGGCTGAATCTCCATATCGGCCAAATAGTCCGGCGGATTGAAATACCATACTATCCTCCACTTGTTGCTAATCCCGCATTATGTCCTGTCCACGCAAGGATAGACAGAACCTAGTTTTTTGAGTCTCTGGCTGCTAATCTGAATACAAAATTAGCACCCAATGGTCAACTTGAGGTAGGATTTTACCGCCAAGCTGGATTTTTACGGAAATACCTGAAATCGTGAACGATAAAACCAAACTGCATTTAAGCCACAGGGCAGAGACATTGCTGCAGGCGCTGATTCGCCGATATGTCGATGCGGGTGAGCCTGTGGGGTCGCGAACACTCTCTCGAGAAGTTGGAATTGAGCTTAGTGCTGCGACAATACGAAATGTTATGGCAGATCTAGAAGAATTAGGCCTTATTCATGCTCCCCATACGTCTGCGGGTAGAGTTCCGACTCCTCTTGGTTATCGAGTTTTTGTAGACACGATGCTCAAGATTAAGCCACTAAAGGGTGATGCCTTGAATGAGATTAGTGGAAATCTGCAAGAAGGGCGAGATCCGAACCAACTCGTAGAATTGGCATCAGACTTGTTATCGCAAATTACACACTTTGCTGGGGTCGTGATGTTGCCAGCGGGTCAGCATGCACACCTAAAGCAGGTGGAGTTTTTGAGGCTTTCTCATGGAAGGGTATTAGCTATTTTGGTAACAGATGATGGTAGGGTTCAGAATAAGGTATTGTTGAATGATCGAGATTATTCTCCAAGCGAATTGGTTGAGGCTGCAAATTTTTTTAATTCAACTTATTCAGGACAAGTGCTTAACAATGTGCGACGTGGATTGTTAAGAGATATGCAGATGGATAGCGACGCCATGAACCATATCATGCGAACTGCGGTAGAGATGGCGCAGGGATTATTTGATGAAGACGAGGCGGGAGATGACGTAATAGTTAGTGGTGAGACTAATCTAATGGCTATCCCGGATTTCTCAGAGTTGAAAAAGTTACGAGATATCTTTGATGCTTTTAAGGCCAAGCAGGATCTGTTAGAGCTTCTTGATAAGAGTATGCAAGCTAATGGAATAAGTATCTTTATTGGCGAGGAATCGGGTTACAATGCCCTCACAGATTGCAGCATAGTTACGGCTCCTTATACGAGTGATGGACGATGTGTCGGGGTGTTAGGCGTGGTAGGGCCGACTCGTATGCCTTATGAAGAAGTGATTCCTGTCGTTGATGTAACTGCTCGCGTACTCGGGCATGCCATAGATTCCCTTTCTTAGATTCCTGTTGGCTTGGTTTGGAGCCAGCAAGCGCAACCAATCAGTTCTTGTATTTTGTGGCTTGATTTAGTCTGTGTGGACCCCCATCTTATAGCTAGAGCCACTTTTCTATGACTGATAGCTACAACTAAAGAGCGTATGACCCCCAAGAAAACTGACCAGAGTGCTAAGCCGGATCCGGCTCATAAAGCGACTGAGGATTCTGTTGCTGATCCGGAGCAGCTTGTAGATGTGGTGACGAGTGATTTATCTCCAGATGTGCACTTAGGGATAGATGATGGTGATTCCGGGGTGAAGACTGATGCTGGAGAATCTCTAGTTCAAAATGATGAACTAGAGATTCTCCAGCATCAGCTTAACGACTTAAAAGAACAGCATTTGCGCGCTCGAGCAGAAGTAGAAAATATACGAAAGAGGTCTGACGCTGAGGTTTCCAATATTCGAAAATTCGCTCTAGAAGGTTTTGTTAGAGAGCTTTTGATGGTTAAGGATAGCCTCGAAATGGCACAGAATGTAGATTTTGAATCTAAGACCACAGATAAAGAAATCCTAGAAAATATGGTAGAGGGAATCAATCTTACTGTGAAGCAGATTGAGACGGTTTTTGATCGTTTCGCAATTCAGGAAGTATTACCTGAGCTTGGTGATAAGCTTGATCCGGAACTGCATCAGGCTATGGGCATGGAAGAGACATCGGATTTTAACGCTAATGAGATATGTAAGGTTGTTCAAAAGGGTTATAGCCTCAATGGCCGTCTGTTGCGACCAGCGATGGTTATGGTAGCTAGAGAAGTTCAGGATTCTTGATTTTATCGACATATAACCCCATTAAGGCCTGTGGAATATAGTTTAAATTTGGTTGTTTAGGTAAAGGAGAAAAAATCATGGCAAACATCATTGGCATTGATCTCGGTACTACTAACTCATGTGTTGCTGTTATGGAAGGCGGCAAAGCGAAGGTCATTGAAAACAGCGAGGGAGATCGTACTACGCCGTCCGTAGTGGCCTTTACCGCTGATGATGAAGTATTAGTGGGTCAATCTGCAAAACGACAGGCCGTTACTAATCCCAGCAATACGGTATTTGCGTCAAAAAGGTTAGTTGGCAGAAAATTTGATGAGAAGGTAGTCCAGCGTGATCTTGACCTTATGCCCTATAAGATTGTTAAGGCGAAGAATGGTGATGCTTGGATAGATGCAGGCGGTAAGCAAATGGCTCCTCCTGAAGTTGCAGCCCGTGTGCTACAGAAGATGAGAAAAACTGCGGAAGATTATCTAGGAACTGAGGTAACCGAAGCAGTCATTACAGTGCCGGCTTATTTTAATGACTCTCAGAGGCAGGCTACTAAGGATGCAGGCAAGATAGCCGGGCTTGCTGTGAAGCGAATAATCAATGAGCCGACTGCGGCGGCACTAGCATACGGATTGGAAAAAAGAAAAGGTGATCGTAAGATCGCTGTCTACGATCTTGGTGGAGGTACTTTTGACATTTCTATCATCGAGATTGCTGAAGTAGATGGTGAACAACAGTTTGAAGTGTTATCTACGAATGGTGATACGTTTCTCGGTGGAGAAGATTTTGATAGGTGTGTCATAGATTATTTAGCTGACGAATTTCATAAGGATCAGGGTATGGATCTGCGAGGAGATCCGCTAGCTATGCAGCGCCTAAAAGAAGGCGCCGAGAAAGCAAAGATTGAGTTATCTTCTAGCTCACAAACAGATGTAAATTTACCTTATATAACTGCTGACCAGACCGGCCCCAAGCATATAAACCTAAAGCTGACCCGTGCAAAGCTTGAGGCAATGGTTGAGGAGTTAGTTTTACGCACTATTGAGCCTTGTAAGCTAGCTCTAAAAGATGCGGGGTTAAGTGCTTCAGATATTTCCGATGTCATATTGGTTGGTGGTCAGACGCGCATGCCAAAGGTTCAAGAAGCTGTTAAGAATTTCTTTGGTCGTGACCCGCGTCGTGATGTGAATCCAGATGAAGCAGTTGCTGTCGGAGCAGCTATACAGGGTGGTGTTCTCGGTGGAGAGGTTAAGGATGTCCTGTTATTAGATGTCACTCCACTATCATTGGGTATAGAGACTCTTGGAGGGGTAACTACTCGTCTTATTGAAAAGAATACCACTATTCCTACGAAGGCTAATCAAGTGTTTTCTACGGCGGCTGATAATCAGACTGCTGTGACTGTGAATGTTCTCCAGGGAGAGAGGGAGATGTCTCAGCATAACAAATCGTTAGGTCAGTTTGATTTAACAGATATACCGCCAGCTCCTCGAGGAATGCCCCAAGTCGAAGTTACTTTTGATATTGACGCTAACGGGATTCTTAACGTGTCTGCTAAGGATAAGGCAACTGGAAAAGAGAACAAAATCGTTATCAAAGCGGGCTCAGGGCTTTCTGAGGAAGAAATCGAGCGGATGGTGCGTGATGCTGAGATTCATGCTGAGGAGGATCGAAAAGCTAGGGAACTTGTTGATGTGCAAAACCAAGGCGAAGCTATGATCCATACTGTCCGAAAGACTTTGACAGATGCTGGGGACAAAGCTGATGAGGATGATAAGACAAGAATAGAAGCTGCAATTTCTGAGCTTGAGGCGGTAGTGAAGGGAGATGATGTAGAGGACATCACGAATAAGACCAATGCATTAATGGAGGCGAGTCATAAGCTTGCAGAAAGGATGTATCAAGAGCAAGCAAGTGAGTCTACCCCGCCTAGTGACAATGGCTCTGAGACAGCGGATGAACCTGGCTCAACAAGCGCTAGTAGCGACGATGTTGTCGATGCAGAATTTGAAGAGGTGAAAGATCACAAGGATTAGTCAATGATTTATATCCCGGGCTATACTTGTCCGGTATGATGTTATGAAAAGCCGGTGGCAAACGACCGGCTTTTCGCAATTCTGGTAATAGCGAAGAGGCGATCAAGCGAGATGGCAAAGCAGGATTATTACGCAATACTTGGTGTTCAGCGAGATGCGACTGAGGCTGATCTAAAGAAAGCTTACAGACGTCTTGCTATGAAATATCATCCTGATCGTAATCCTGATGATGCCGCTGCAGAAAAGAACTTTAAGGAGGCTAAGGAAGCTTACGAAGTCTTGGCAGATAATCAAAAACGAGCAGCATATGATCAATTCGGGCATGCAGGGGTCGATTCTGCACAGGGGATGGGAGGAGGATCAGGCCAAGGTTTTGGTGACATTTTTGGGGACATTTTTGGTGACATTTTTGGTGGCGGTGGACGACAGGGTGGTCCAGCGCGCGGTGCTGACCTGCAATATCAGCTTAACCTGCCACTTGAAGATGCAGTCCGTGGTACTGACACACGCATAAGGGTGCCCACCTATGTTCGCTGTACCCCTTGCTCAGGTAGCGGCGCCAAGCCAGGCACAGTGCCGGCCTCATGCAGTACTTGTAATGGTCGGGGGCAGGTGCGCATGCAGCAGGGCTTCTTTTCTATTCAGCAAACATGTCCGCATTGTCGCGGGAGTGGTACCACTATTTCATCTCCATGTAAGGACTGTGGGGGTCAAGGCCGGGTTCAGAAAACCAAGACTCTCCAAGTAAAAGTTCCTGCTGGTGTTGATGAGGGTGACCAAATA
>Ga0310344_10004617_pt1 | contig 10225 bp, 8 predicted proteins | sample HC15DNA20200_MG_FD_203801 | JGI IMG/M metagenome (GOLD analysis project Ga0310344, IMG submission 203801) | Marine microbial communities from station ALOHA, North Pacific Subtropical Gyre - HC15-DNA-20-200_MG | ecosystem: Environmental > Aquatic > Marine > Oceanic | place: Pacific Ocean: North... | reverse complement strand
TGAGGCATGGGCCGAATATCTATTTATGCGGCACAACCTGAGGGGGGTACAGCGAGAGCAGTGGTGCCATAGTTCGGGATGTCGGCGGTGGTTCCTTGTGGAACGTGACACCTCGAACAACAGAATTCACAGTGTCAGCATGTTTGGGACAGCGCAGTGATGCAATCAAACCGACTTGCTAGTGGAGGTCGTATTGACCGTAGGGCACCGCTTAAATTCTTGTTTGACGGTAAGCCGATCCATGGATTTGAGGGTGATACTGTCGCATCCGCACTACTTGGTAATGGGGTCACGCTGGTAGGTCGAAGCTTTAAGTATCATCGTCCCCGTGGGATTGTTTCCGCCGGAACCGAAGAACCCAACGCATTTGTCCAGCTTGGGCGAGGCCGACGCACTCTGCCCAACCGCTTAGCGACGCTTACGAGAGCTACCGATGATCTTGAGGTGCGTAGTGTAAACGCGTGGCCCACGCTCCAATTTGATGTGATGGCGGCGCTCGGTTTTGCTGATTCGTTCATACCGGCGGGTTTTTATTACAAGACGCTCATGTGGCCACGACGGCTTTGGCCGTTGTACGAAAGCGTCTTGCGGCGGGCAGCTGGTCTCGGCACAGCACCAACGCAGGATGATCCTGATCGTTATGACCACACGAACGCGCACTGCGATGTTCTGGTGGTTGGAGGTGGACCATCCGGTCTAGCCGCAGCGCTTGCAGCTGCAGGACGCGGATCTCGAGTGATTCTCGCGGATGAGCAGGACGAGCTTGGTGGTGGTCTGCTCACGATGGATGGCACAAACGGGAGTGATTGGGTCAGTGCCGCCGTGGCTGAGCTTTGCTCGATGTCGACGGTCACGCTCTTGCCAAGAACGACGGTTTTTGGCTTGTACGAGAGTAATCTCACGCTGATGCTCGAACGACGTTATTCTGCGGATACTGACGCCTCAGGTGCTGAGTGCGGATCGCGGATGTGGCGTGTTTTGCCGCGTCGTATTGTTCTGGCCACAGGTGCCCACGAGCGACCGCTCATATTCCCTAATAATGATCGTCCCGGTGTGATGCTCGCTGGCGCGATTAGTACCTATATCAAGCGTTACGCGGTGGTTCCGGGTTCGCAGGCTGCAATTTTTACTAACAACAACTCGGCGTATCGCGCGGCGTTTGATCTCGACGATGTCGGTGTACGCGTGGCCGCCATCGTCGATGTTCGGTGTAAGGAACCTGATTGTTTAGTTGACGAAGCGCAGGATCGTGGCATTCAGGTTCACTCGGGATCCGTTGTGAGCAATGTGCGTGGCCGCGGACGTGTCGCTGCTCTGGGGATCATGTCGCGTGATGGGTTGTCTAGGGGCGAAGTGGAGTGTGACCTGGTTGGTGTTTCAGGAGGTTGGACTCCGACTTTACAGCTGCATGGGCAGGCTGGGGGCCACTTTGAGTGGGATTCTCAGTTGGCTGCGTTCGTTCCGGAGGCTTCAAACGGAATTTACCCGGCTGGTGCAGTCATAGGCGGGATGACTACCGAGGCAGCTTTGGCCCAGGGCACCGCTGCTGGTGTTGCCGCTGCAGAAAGACGTCCTGAGTCCAGACAACGGCACGTCGACGTCTCTTCGAAGTCTTCTGATCTCCAACTGGAGAGCTACGGTGTTCCGCCTGGAGATCTCGGCACTGTGGCGAAGCAATTCGTGGATTTCCACGAAGACGTCACGTTGGATGACTTACGGCTGGCATTACGCGAGGGGTTTGAATCGATCGAGCATGTCAAGCGATACACCACAGTGGGCATGGGTCCGGACCAGGGCAAGCTGGCCAACTCGCTCGCGACGATAGCGGTGGCGGAGCTTCGCGGGGTGCATCCGGCCTTAGTGGGTACGCCGCGCCATCGGCCTGCGTATACGCCGATAGCCCTTGGGGCTATTGCTGGACGCGCTGTGGGAGTTCTCGCGGATCCGGTGCGGGTAACACCGATACAGGCTTGGCATGAAACTGCGGGGGCTCGTTTTGAAAATGTGGGTCAGTGGCGGCGAGCTTGGTATTACCCACGGTCAGGTGAATCGATGACAGAAGCCGTGGCGCGCGAGTGTGTGGCTGTACGCCGACGAGTTGGAATCTTGGACTACTCGACTCTTGGGAAGATCGAAGTGACGGGTCCCGACGCGGGTGAATTCTTGGATCGTGTTTACGTCAACCAGTGGAAAGATCTTCAACCCGGTCGTTGCCAATATGGCCTAATGCTGGGTGAGGACGGGATGATTCTTGACGATGGTGTGGCGGCTCGACTTGATGATTCGAGATATCTGTTGTTTACGACGACTACTGGAGCGGCGACGGTTTTGGATTGGTTGGAGCGGTGGTTGCAGACGGAATGGCGAGATTTGCGTGTGTATCTGACATCGGTTTCGGAGCAGTGGTCTGGCATTGTGATTGCCGGTCCCAATAGCCGTAAATTGCTAGCCGCGGTTGGTACTGATATTCCGCTCGAGGCTTTGGAGTTTCCTTTCATGACCTTTCGGGATGGGAAGGTGGCTGGTGTTGCGAGTCGGGTGTTCCGTATCAGTTTTTCTGGAGAACTGTCATACGAAATCAACATCGCAACTGATGAGGCAAGGCATGTTTGGGAAGCACTGGTCGAACACGGTGACCAGTATGGTTTGACACCGTACGGAACTGAGGCATTGCATGTGTTACGTGCAGAGAAGGGGTTCATCATCGTGGGGCAGGAAACGGACGGTTCTGTTACACCGGACGATGTTGGACTTGGTCGCATGGTCTCATGTCGGAAGGACTTTCTTGGTAAGCGATCGTTGAGACGAGACGATTTGCGCCGTTCCGATCGGAAGCAGCTCGTTGGGCTGCAGACTGATGACCCAGCGCAGGTTCTCCCTGAGGGTGGACCTGTCGTTGATGTACCTGGTGGTGCGTCGCCTGTGTTGATGCGCGGACATGTCACTTCGAGCTATTTTAGTGCTGTTCTCGACCGATCGATTGCTCTTGCGCTGGTCGGGGATGGGCGCTCCAGGGTGGGCGAACGGCTCTTTGTCTCGACTCCTGATGACGATTGGATTCCGGTACGCAGTTGCAGCCCAGTGTTTTATGACCCGAAAGGTTTGCGACAGCGTGGTTAACGGTGTTGTACGTCGCTCTCCGCTCGCCGATGTCGTAGGACGTAATTGTCTTAGCGCGGATGAACAGGCGACGGCCGTGGCTTGCGAACGACCCTTTCAGTCTCACATCAACCTGCGACTTGACCCCGATGACACGGTGTCTCTTAGCCGGGTCGGTAAATTGCTTGGCGTGGATTTACCGCGATCTCCAAACACGGTTGTGTCCGGTCAAACTTTCGTCGCTATTTGGTTGGGTCCGGATGAATGGTTGCTGGTCGGTTCACGAGAATTAGGAATCTCCATGGCGTTGTCGTTACGCCAGACCCTCAACCCCCAAGATGCAGCTGTAACTGAGATTGGATCCGGTCAAACAATTATCCGTCTTCATGGTTCTGCAACGTCAGATCTTCTCGCACGCGGATGCATGCTCGACCTTAGTGCTACAGCGTTTTCGCCTGGTGTATGCGCACAGACGGTGCTTGCACGTGTTCCCGTTCTTCTCGTATCCATAGATTTAGAGCCTACGATCGACTTGATCGTACGGCGTAGCTTCGCTACCTATCTGTGGGCATGGATCCAGGATGCTGGTCGTGAATTTGGCCTTATGTTCACGCCCGCAGATCTGTCATGAGTGCTGGTCTTCGCTTGGTACTTCTCGGTACTGGGAATCCAACCCCACGATCTTTGCGTGCTGGACAATCGATCGCCGTCGTTTCTGATTCGGGAGGAGCGATTTTTGATCTCGGCCCAGGATCGGCGCGGAACCTATTTGCGTCGAGCCTCAACGCGCTGAATATTGAGCATGTGTTTTTCACTCATCACCACTTCGATCATACGGCGGACTTCGGGCACTTTGTGATGGCTCGTTGGGATCAAGGTGCAGATCGAGCGGACACGCTTTCTGTTTATGGCCCCCCGCCGGTTGTATCTATTGTCGAATCCTTGTTTGGATCGGATGGTGTCTATGGGCCGGATCTTGAGGCCCGAACGCGCCATCCGCTCAGCCAACGAATTCATCAACTTCGAGGTGGCACGCTTCCGCGGCAGGTTCCGGTTGTTGATGTGTGTGAACTTGCTGAGGGTGACACGGTAAATATCGGTTCATGGACCGTTACGACAGGGCCAGCTCAACACGTGCAGCCTTACTTGAAATCATTGGCGTATCGAGTTGAAACTGAGGACGGTTCAGTGGTGATTTCAGGCGACACAACGCCGTTGCCTGCGTTAGCACGATTTGCACGGGACGCCGATGTCTTAGTTCATATGGCGATGGATGTTCAGGCGGAAATTGATGCGTGGCCTGAGATTAGTACAAGCTGCAGTGGCGCTGCCGGCGCTGCTCGAATTGCTTCGCAGGCGGGTGTTCGTTGTCTTGTCATGGTGCATCTTGGTGATACGACCGACAACCCGGAGCGTCGTGATGCGATGCTAGACGAGGCTCGTACCGAATTCGATGGCGATGTACTGGTCGGTGAGGACTTACTCGAGGTTCCTGTTACGCGCTAGTCCGAGTTGAGTGCATTCTTCTGGCGTGACAGGCGTGAGTCGTGCTCATTGGCGAACCGCTTGATTCCTTCAAAGATCGAATCACCGTCCAGTCGAGCTTCCGCGATCACGTCGGGTTCAGTTCCCCCTGTGAGCCATTGGTTGTCCCAGTCGGACCATAGCGAATACTCGTCCGTGAGTGGCCCGAGGTCGCGTACCGGTGGAAATCTACGTGTACCGGTCGAAACAACCATCAAGTCGTAGCGTGCCTCGAGTGGTAACAAATGATCACGATAGGACTGCGGCTGGCGATCGAATAGTTCTTCACTTACTACTGATATGACTCGAACATTGATTCCGTCGTCGTCGAGTCGTGGGAGTACGTTAACGAGGTTCACGGTCGAGTTCGATCCTTGGACAAGCACAGTACCTTGTGCTGGCTGAGCTGGATTCCAATCGCGGATAAGGTACAGGCCTTTTGACGCGGCTTTAGGATCTGGGTCCGCGAAGGTTGCCCGGTCAGCGACTGGGAAATCAGGACGGGCAACTTCGATCGTAATGATTCCGACTTTTGGGTCACGCGCTGCAATTTCCGCGGCTGCGAAGTATCCAGGCGCGACGTCGTTGTAATCCCAGAAACTTAGGTTGATGGCTTGCCCTCGTGGAAACAGTTTCCAGACTTGTGGCGCGAAAATACCGAAGTGTGTACGTGCATCAGCCGCGGTTTCAGGTCCAGAATGTCCGGCTAAGATGTGCAATACGCCGACGCGGAATGGACTGTCCTGACTTTGTTGGCTCCAAACACGGGCAGGCAGATACATCAGCGGTGTGAATGCGCCATAGGTGCCACTGAGTGCCCAAACGCCTACATGCACATCGGGATCCAGAGAAACTGATTGACTGACGAGGCCAATCGCGGAGGAGGCGTTGCCAGCTTCTTCGATCGGTGCCTTTATTCGGGTTCCAAGCGGATTGCTTGTGGGGTCATAGTGTCCCCACAAAGCGCCGCCTTCGACATTAATGGAACTTGAAAGGTCTGCAGCTAGCGTGATGAAACGATTCTCGGTCACGTAGTTCATCCATTTGATGATTTCAGAGATCGCCCGACGTGTACCGGCAACTTCACCGGGCTTCTTGCCAAGCGCAATGTCTACGGTCTTCGTTTCCCCCGAAACTTCGTTCGATATTTCGACCACCTGCGTTTCCATTGGAATGTTCGCGACACGCAGGCGATCGTCTTGGAACGGGTCTGTGGTTCGATCAATACGTAGTGGAGGATGGTCGTTGACCGTGTCGCCAATCTCTACTATGCGATCCGCGAGCCAGTCTCCGAGACCGTTGGCGTCGAGTACGGACATTGCGGTGTCGATGTTGGTCTTAAATTGCACGAGGCGTTCGACGGGGTCTGAGACAGGTCCATCACGGATACCGTCGAATTCAACGCCAAAGTGTTGTTCAAATGTTTCAGCCAGCGCGACAAAATAAGGATCGTTCATCTTCATTTCATAGGGGTGGCTGTGATATCCCGTGAGTTGTTTTCCAAATCCAGTAATCTGGCCATCTTGTGCGGATGGCCACCAACCCTTAGTAGTAGTTCCGACAACGATCATCGGACGATGGTCGTCCGCATCCCAGTCTTCCATGGTCTTAAGCGCGGCGAGGATTTGGTCATAGTTGTTTGCGTCGTCGAGGGCGAACACGTTCCATCCGTATGAAGACCACTGGTCCTCAATAACGTAACTGTCTGAAAAACTTGAATCGATGACGCCACCGATTAATGAATCGTCGATCCCGGCATTGTTATAGGAGAGCAGCAGGCGCAGACGCTTGCCGACCTTTTGGGCTAAGGCCTGAGTCTTGAGTTCTTGAGCGTGTCCCTCCGTCATGGCGAACTCGCCTTCAAGCCCCATAATTTTTAGCGAGTCATCCGCCCCTACGAAATCCCAAAATGAAGCTTTGCCAGCAGCGGTGGCTATGCCGATACCGGATGGTCCGCCATTTACATCGTTAGTGAGGTCTGTTGTTTCAGCGTGGCCGGCGAGCGCCCGAATGCCGCGGATCTTAGATTGGGCAAACAAGGGGTCATCGTCGAGGCCGTGGTCAGCGAGCAAGGTTTCGAGGGCTTCGCGGCCGCGACGAAATCCGAGCGCATCGATTGATAGCATTGCAATATTGGGGTCGACGGCATAACGAGCGTCAGCGGTTGCCTGGTGTCTTCGATCCATTGCCTCGCCCATGATCATCCAGAGGGCGTAGCTCGTAGGGATGTTGTGGCCGCCCGCGAGCAGAAAGCGGTCACTGAATGGGTGCTTCGGACGTCGGTAGTCATAGCGAAGACCGCCATTTTCGGGGCCTCCCAGGTGCATCGCAACGTTATATGGTGTGTAGGCGAGAGGTCCTCCGAAGTGACCGGTCTGCGCGTAATTCCCGAGTAGTACGAGGGTCATTGCGGTTATGAAACCGACGTCCTCGATCCGGTCACGATCATAGTCAGGAAGTGGGACGCTGTATTCCGTAGCGATCTGCTGCGCTGATGTGTTTCGCAGCGTGATCACGTGGGTGCCGTTTTGCGTTGCCATCCCTAATTCATCTCCTCGCTTAAGTCGCGCATTATTGAGTGTGGTGTCTGGCCACATTGTTTTTAGTAATCGATGTCATTATCTGCCAAATCCGTATCGCAATACGCGACCGGATCCGTCCACCAAAGTCTAACTGTGGTAGCCGGATCACTAGGTTACCGAATTGTTGACAGTTTTATTGTGCGCGACGTCATCGATTCAATGAAACCAGATCGGATGGACGTCCTCAGATTCGTGTTGGTTCCCATGAATGTTCCCGATGCTTCGGTGATCTCAGATTGTTAACAGGTTGAGATGCCAACAGAGATGTTCCGGCAGCTATGGGACTTCTACGAGAAAAAGGTTGGACGATCCAGTGCAATCAATAATCGGGCAGATGGAGCACCAATTTGTTTGTGTGTTGCGATCGACGTCGAGCGTGGCGATATCAGGGTGCGCCGTGGGGCGGCGGAGGTGGGCCATCTCTGAAATAATCAAGATCAAGTGCGCTGCGCACCTTTGCGATTACCGGCTCAGCGCGCCGCTTCATCTCCGTCGTTCCTGCTTTGAGCACATCACGCACGTCGTCTGGCCGCTGAGCCCAGTCGGCCCTTCGGTCACGGATTGGTGTGAGTAAAGCATTCATCGCCTCGAAGAGTAGATCCTTGACCTCAACGTCCCCAACCTTCCCGACGCGGTAGCGTGTTTTTAGGTCATTGACTTCCGCTGTATTTGGGTTGAATGCATCGTGGTATAGGAACACGGGATTTCCCTCCACCGTTCCGGGATCTGTGGCGCGTAGGCGTTTGGGGTCGGTGAACATACTGCGGATTTTGGATCGCAGGGTATTTGCGGAGTCTTTAAGGAAGATCGCATTGCCGGCCGATGTGCCCATCTTGCCTTTGCCATCGATGCCGACGAGACGTGGTACAGAGCCGACACGACTTTCCGGGACGACGAATGTGTCACCGAACCGACTGTTAAAACGAATAGCTACATCGCGCGTCATTTCGATATGTGGCAGCTGGTCTTCACCTACGGGCACGAGATGTGCCTGTGGAAGCAGGATGTTTGCTGTTTGCATGACGGGATAGTTGAAGAAGGCTACTGGGACCGCGACCGCCCGTGCATCGCTGGATTTGTTTTCCAAGTCAGCGAGTTCTGCCTTCAGGGTCGGATTACGTTGCAGGTGGCCTAGGCCAAGAAACCAGCTTAAGTGGAGCGTCAATTCAGCGAATTCCGGTACCCCGCTCTCGATCACATAGAACGAGCGGTCAGGGTCGAGCCCGACGCCGAGCCAGTCGAGAGCGACTTCCCAGAGTCCCCACCGAATCCACGGTAGGTTGTTTGCGTAGTCTGAGACTTGGTAGTCAGCAAGTAGGAAAAAAGACTCGAATTCATTTTGGAGTTCAAGCCATTGACTAAACGCACCTGCATAGTGACCCACGTGTGAAGGGCCTGAGGGTCGTAGGCCAGTCAGAATGCGGAGACGTTCTTCAGGCATAGTGTTTGATTGTGGAACGTGGATGTATATATCCCGTGATACGGATGGCATGGTGCCATTCGGGAGGTGTTGGATACGGGGTCAATGGCTTGCGTTACGAGCGTTGGGTGTTGATTGCGTATAGCGATCGACCTTGTTGACCCCATCTAGACCAGCAACCTTATAGGCCTCTGCAAAGGTTGGGTAGTTGAATATTGTCTCTACGAAGTAGTCGATTGTTCCACCAAGCTGCATGACGGCTTGTCCAATGTGCAGCAACTCGCTTGCTTGGCTACCGAAGATGTGTACACCCAGCACCCGTCGAGAGTCGGGACTAAACAAGACTTTCAACACACCGAAGTTGTCACCGACAATTACGCCGCGGGCTATCTCTTTGTATCGAGCGATACCGCTCTCGTAGGCAATTCCCGCGCTGGTCAACTCTTCTTCAGTCTTCCCAATCATGGAGATTTCGGGGATTGTGTAGATTCCGATCGGCAGGTTGTCGTCAATACTAGGAGATTTGAGGCCGAGCGCATGTCGAGCAGCTAGGCGTCCCTGTTCGGCGGACGTGGATGCAAGGGCTGGTTGGCCGATGACATCTCCTACGGCGTAGATGTGGGCAATCTCGGTCTGGTAATGCATATTAACCGTCAGACGGCCGCGCTTGTTTGCGCGAATGCCAGTCACATCTAAATTGAGTGTGTCGGTTGCGCCGCGTCGTCCGACCGCGTACATCAAGACATCGCTTACGACCTTCGCTCCGGTTTCAAGCAGGGCAACCGGTCTTCCTCGGTCGTCAAATTCGACTCGCGATACCTTGTGGCCTAGTCGGAGTGTGATTCCGTCCTCGCGCATTCGGTTCTTGAGTGCTTCGATGATTTCTTCGTCAACGAACTCAAGGAGGTTCTTACGACCGTCGACGAGTGTTACTCGAACCCCAAGTGTTGCAAAGATGCTGGCGTATTCAGTGCCGACGACTCCACCACCAACGATTGTGAGTGACTTCGGAATCTGTGGAATTTCGAGAATCCCATCGCTGTCTACGACTCTGTCATGATTGAATGGGATGTGACGGGGACGTGCGGGTCGTGATCCTGGCGCAAGGATGATTTTCTCAGACGAGATTTCGATCTCGCCGCTGTCATTCTTCACCGAGATTTGGTTGGGGCTTGTGAAATGGGCTGTTCCGGTTATGAGATGCACGTCATTACGGAGAAAAAAGCTCCGTACTACGTTGACCTCAGTCTGGATGACCTGCGAGGTGCGGTGCATGAGGTCATCCATAGTGACATCGGCCATCACCCGGTAGGCGGATCCGTAAAACGCGCGTTGAGCGATACCGGTGAAATGAAGTACTGCCTCGCGCAGTGTTTTGGAAGGAATGGTTCCGCGATGAACAGCCTGACCGCCGATATAAGGTTGGCGGTCGATGACGGCGACACGTTTCCCACCCTTAGCTGTTTGGAGTGCGGCCCGCTGTCCTGCAGGCCCAGTTCCGATGATTGCGACGTCGTAAAACTCAGTCTCGATTATTTCTTCCTTATGAATCCGACTGTTGAACTATAAGTATCGGCAGATCAGTTTGTCGCAACCTAAG
>Ga0310344_10004616_pt1 | contig 10225 bp, 8 predicted proteins | sample HC15DNA20200_MG_FD_203801 | JGI IMG/M metagenome (GOLD analysis project Ga0310344, IMG submission 203801) | Marine microbial communities from station ALOHA, North Pacific Subtropical Gyre - HC15-DNA-20-200_MG | ecosystem: Environmental > Aquatic > Marine > Oceanic | place: Pacific Ocean: North... | reverse complement strand
TAACTGCTCGGCAGCTGTTGTGGCTACCTCCATTGCAAAATGAGCAACTCCGTTCTCCGTCCCAAGGAATATCGGGGGGTCTTCCCGATTCAGAATCACAGAGTCCAAAGCCGTTCTCAAGAACCAAGCGATTCGCCCGTCATTCCCTGATGTCATGGGTACCTGCATGCCCGGCATAATCAAGAAACGTGTGTCTTCATGATGCTCCATGGCCTCTAACCAAGTCGCATCTCGCCGATTGACGTCTTCCCGATTTAGAGGATTCCCTGAAAATGTGTGCGGTGGATACATCTACTCGTTCGCAGCCTCTCTTTCCCAATAAGGCGGGTTGTTCAGCGGGCCCAATGAATCGCCCAGTTGTATTAATACTCCGTGGGCACTCTTGGGGGAGATGAAGGCATCGTCGTCGGTTTTATCAACGATGCGAATTCCATTCGACTCCATGGTCAAGAGTTTCTGCTGTAAATCCGGAGTCTGAATAGTTAAATGATGTACTCCCTCACCGCGTTTTTCCAGAAACTTTGCCAAGAAACTCTCTGCGTTGGTGGGCTCGAGCAACTCGATACAAAAATCATGTAAATCGAAAATCCCCACTCGAAAATCTCCAGACGCATGATCGCTTATATGTCGAAATTTCGCGCCTAGAACCTGTTCAAAGAAAGTCCTTGCCTGTTCAATACTACGCACGGCAATGCCTATGTGATCGAATCGTCCAATAGGTGGATTCATTGGTATGGTCTCCTTGCTTATCCATTTCTATAAGTATCCACAAGCAAGCCCCAAATGCGATAACGTATTAAGGCAAAGCAAGGATAAGAATATGGTTCTCAAAGTTCTCGAGATTGGCAATGTCGGTGCTGCAGGTTATGCCGGGAAACTATTTCAGCGCTGGGGCGCGGACGTCATTCGCATCGATTTACCGAAGGAACCTGTACCACTAAGAACCGAGCACGTGGCCGTCGATCTGTATCTCCATGCCGGCAAGCAAAGGATCGCGATTAATATTGAAACCGCCGCAGGTAGGGATCTCGTCCGTCGGTTAGCAGAAAAAGTGGATGTGTTAATCACTGACGTATCACCTTCGCTACTCGAGCAACTCGATTGGGAGAACCTCGGGTCACCCAAGCTACAAGTGCGAGTAGCGATCACCTCTTTCGGTCTTAGCGGACCACGAAAAAACTGGCACGCAAGCAATAATGTTTTACTCGCGATGGGCGGGCAAACCTTTCTCATGGGCGATCCTGGAAGAGCCCCACTCACAATGCCAGGGCGCTATTTATTTTATCAATCCGGCCAGTACGCCTACACCGCGATCCTGGCAACACTACTCGGCCAAACAGAAGCTACCCGACAGATTGATGTCAGTATGCTTGAAGTTGCTCTGTCTCTTAGTCAATTTACTACAGTGATGTGGACTCACGGTGGGAGAATACGTGAAAGACATGGAAATAATTTCGGATCGCCACATCCAATCACCATGTATCCTTGCTCCGATGGTTGGTTCGCAGTCAACGTAACGCCCGATTTTTGGCCCGCATTTGTCCGTATGCTGGATCGACCAGAAACACTCACCGATCCACGTTTTGATACTCCCGCTAAACGAGCCGAAAATGCCGACGATCTAGATGTTATTGTTCGAGCGTGTCTAGGAAATAAGTCTCGCGCCGAGATTTTGGAACTTGGTCAACGCATCTGTCGGGTTCCTACCGGAATACTGGCATCTCCCAAGGAATTAATGGCTGATACCCATTTAAACGCGCGAAATTTTTGGCAAACATTGGAACACGGCGGTCGTGTATTAAAGATTCCGGGGTCTTCGTTTCGATATGTGGGAGAAACACAGCCCCCGCAACCACAAATAACCAATGCAGTAGAGGAAGCATGATGGCCACGGGACCTCTGAAAGACATCAGAATACTCGACTTTACTCATGTATGGGCTGGCCCTCTCGCGACACGGATTTTGGGAGATTTAGGGGCTCAAATCATTAAGGTTGAAGCCCCTTGGGCTCGAGGAATAGCGACCCAAAGTGCATCGCGATTCGTTGAAGAAGGTGAAGACCATTGGAACCGTCAAGGCGTGACTAACAAACTGAACCGAAATAAACGTGGTATTTGCCTAGACAGTAAAACAGATGAGGGTCACAAAATACTTGAAGGCCTAGTTAAACAATGCGATGTCGTCATAGAAAATTTTAGTGCGCGTGCCATGACGTCCATGGGATTGGGGTATCAAACGCTCAAGCAACTCAATCCCCAGGTAATCTACGTTGCCATGCCAGGGTATGGTGTAAGTGGTCCCAACAAAGACTTCGTCGCCTTTGGGCCAAGTGTGGAACCAATGTGTGGACTAACTTCATTTATGGGATATAGCCCGGAGGAGCCTCGCGTTACCGCGATGGCAGTACCCGATGCGTGTGGTGGAGTCACTGCCGCTGCGGCCGTTATGACTGCGCTGCACCGACGAAAAGAAACCGGCCAGGGCGGGTTCTTAGAACTCGCTCTCCACGAGGCCGCTATCGTGCTTTTCGGAGAATATTTTCTCCTCGATCAGTTAGACGAGTTACCCCAACGGATGGGAAACGCTCATGCTGATTATGCACCCCACGGAGTTTATCGGTGTCGAGGGGCCGATGAGTGGATAGCTATCGCTATTCAAAACGAAGATGAGTGGGTCCAATTTTCAGAATACGCACGACAAAACTGGCACTTGGATAGTCGCTTTGCCACCTTGGCAGATCGACATACCAACCGAAACGATCTCGACATTCTGATCGAAACTTGGGCAACAAATTACGACAAAATCGAGCTTATGGATAGCTTACAAGCCAAAGGTATTGCCGCCGGAGCGCTAATGGTAACTCCCGAGTTTCTCAACGATCCTCAAATTAAAGATCGCGATTTTTTCGTCGAATTGGGATCGGATACTGTTGAGGAGCGACCCTTTCCAGGACTCCCTTTTACGATTGATGGTGAAAAGCGCGGTCTAGATTGGACAGCTGCCCCCAAACTAGGGGAACACAACACCGAGGTTCTGAAAGAACTGTTAGGTATGTCCGATAAGGAAATACAAACCTTGCGACGCCAGGGTACTATTACCGAACGCCCACCAGATCACCGCTAAATAGCTGAGGCTATCGCTTCGCCAACGGTTTTGGTATCTGCCAATCCTCCAAGGTCAGCCGTGCGGGGGCCCCCATTTCCCAAACAATCTTCCACAGCTCTAATTACCGATTCGCTAGCCTCCTTATGGCCTAAATGATCCAACATCATCGCGCCCGCCCAAATAGTACCAATCGGATTCGAAATCCCACGGCCAGCTATGTCCGGTGCTGATCCATGAACCGGCTCAAACATCGATGGGAATGTCCTTTCAGGATTTAGGTTAGCTGAAGGCGCAATTCCAATGCTACCTGCAACCGCCGGTCCTAAATCCGAAAGAATATCGCCGAATAAATTACTGCCCACAACAACGTCAAACCATTGCGGATTACGGACAAAATGTGCGGTCAGAATGTCGATATGGTATTGGTCTGTAGCAACGTCTGGGTAGTTACCAGCCATTAGGCTCATGCGTTCGTCCCAAAATGGCATCGTATGAATTATTCCATTCGATTTCGTAGCCGACGTTAAGTGTTTTTTAGGTCGCGAGTTGGCAAGCTCAAAAGCAAATTGCAAAATACGATCTGTTCCACGCCGGGTAAAAATGGATTCTTGAATTACCGTTTCTTGATCGGTCCCCTCGTAAATGCGTCCACCAACGCTCGAGTACTCGCCCTCGGTATTTTCGCGGACTACCCAAAAGTCGACCTCTTCAGCAGTCCGGTTAGCGAGAGGGGTCGCAACTCCCGGCATTAGCCGACAAGGTCTCAAATTGACATATTGATCAAATGCCCGACGTATCGGTATGAGTAGTCCCCAAAGTGACACATGATCTGGGACCCCTGGGAAACCCACTGCACCAAGATAAATCGAATCGAAATCTTTGAGTTGTTCAATCCCGTCATCCGGCATCATCGAGCCTGTCTGATGGTATGTTTCGCAACTCCAATCGAAGTATGTCCAATGCAACCCAAACCCAAATTTCGAGGCAACAGCATCCATGACCCGTATACCCTCGGGTATTACTTCTGTACCAATTCCATCACCAGCGATCACTGCTATTCGATAATCTGCCACCCGTTTTCCCTATATAAATTGCAAAAGAAATATTAATCTTTCAGCCTGTTAGGCATAGCTTTGATTAGATTCGTATCCTTGGTCCACGCCCCAAGAGGGCGTGACCACGCCATTTGCGGCCATAGTGCGCATTTCCGACTGCAACACAACCTTCTCCTTTTTTTTAGTTTCATCATCTCGAACGGGGAAGGGCACCGATGCAAGCATTGGATTTGTTTGTCGATATTCGAATCGAGCCGATTCCAAAGTATTCAAAGTGGCGAGCTCGACTAACGAATAGTTCTCATCGCTACGAGCAAATTGCATCGGTTGCTTCAGTTGAACAGCGACATTTTGAATGAAACGGGGCCTGGTAGAAGGGTTCGCACAGACGCGATGTAGCATAAATGGATGGAGTATCGCCACATCCCCCGCTTCACCTGTTAATTCTTCGTACCTTTCGCATTGCTCAATCAACCCAGGAATTAAGTAACCAGCACCTTGCACACTATCGGGATGGAGCCCCTCCGGGTGCTCCGATAAAAATCGAGCAACCGGATTAACCGAATCCACTGCCATAAAAGTTCCTCCACTTTGCGGCAGTATATCGGTGAGTATCGGTACCGTCAGGAGGCCTTGTTCTGGTGAATTAAGGAAATGACGGAAATGCCAACCATCTTTGTGCCAACCCCTTTGTTTAGGACTTGGTGTCTCCCACTCGGTCGTTCCGAAACCACCAAGATTTCCAATCGCATTGTTGCTCCATGCAAGCGCGTCCCCAGCCATTAACTTGTCAACACCGCCGACTACATCTACCTGGGCTTGAAATGCTCTCGGTGCAACTTCCTTCAGATTAAAACGCGCTTTGCTACCAGTAGTACGGACATAACCTCGAACACCATCGGGACCTAAAAAATGTTTGTTCCACGTCCGAGAGTCCCCTCTATCGACTCCATGAACTTCTTCTAGCTCTTTCCAAGCTTGATCTGTAATGGCGACGGCTAACTCACGTGAAAATGCCCCTTTAACCAATACATAGCCGTTAAAGATAAATTGTGTAATGTCGTCACGAGTTAACACTGAGCAAGCGCCAGCAATTCGATCGATCGCCTTCTCTAGGTGAATACTGTAAGCATCTGATTTACTCATATACTAAATTTATCAAACTCGTGCGCTAATGGAACGAGAATGATGCTGAAACTAGGCTACTACTAAGAACTTATTAAATCTGTTGCAAGGTATAGTCTTGGGGCGCAAACGCAGTTAGCAGAACAATTAAGGAACTTTTATGAAAGCAGCTCTCATGGAACGCGGTGATATCCGAGTAGAAACAATAAAAGATCCAATACCTCAAAAAGGAGAAATACTGGTTCGATCCATCGCATGTGGAATATGCGGTTCAGACTTACACGCAGCGCGACACACCGAAGAATTCGTTAAAACCAGCCGAGAGGCGGGCGGAGCCTTCAAGCTCACTACCTTCGATCCGATTGTTCTGGGGCACGAATTCTGCGCTCAGGTTGTCGACTATGGACCAGAAACACAACATTCCGTGCCTATCGATACCTTGGTGTGTTCCGTCCCCGTGGTCCATCGCCAAACCCCTTTGCCTATTGGATATTGCACTGAGTTACCAGGTGGTTTCGCGGAATACATGGTCGTGTCTGAAAATCTCATTACGACTGTACCGCGCGATATACCCGGACATCTTGCTGCTCTCACCGAACCAATGGCGGTAGGCCTACACGCAGTGAACAAGGCTGAATTGAAACGCGACACAGCCTGTATCGTGGTTGGTGCTGGTCCAGTCGGGTTGGCTGTACTGGCGAACCTTAAGGCAAAGGGGGTTAGCCCCGTGATCGTAACCGAATATTCCACAAAGCGAAGAGAACTCGCTGAACAGTTAGGTGCTGACATCACTATCAACCCGGAGTCTAGTTCTCCATATGAACTACCCGAGTTTTATAACGCTACGGAAACCACGATCTTTGAATGCGTTGGAGTTCCCGGAATGCTCGATGAGCTCTATTTGAATGCACGTAACCAGACTACGATCGTGGTAGTAGGTGTCTGCCTACAGACTGATCACGCGAGACCGCTCATTGCCGTAAATAAAGAACTACGAGTGCAATACGTACTTGGATATACCCCTACCGAATTTACGGAAGCGCTCCATCTCATTGCGGAAGGAACGCTCGACGTCGAAAAAATTATTACCCATCAAATTGGATTAACTGAAGTCGCCACGTACTTTGATTCTCTAGCCTCCCCTGAGATGCACGGCAAGGTGATCGTCCAACCCTGGGATTAAATGACTAGCATGTTTATAAAATGTGTTATTGGCGGCCTTCTTTTATTCATCGGGTTTGTGGGCCATACAAACCAACTCTACGTGGCCGTTGCTTCCAATTTCTATTCAACACTGCAACAAATTAGCTCCGAATTTACAGCCTCAACTGGCCTAAAAGTGGTCATTACTACCCACTCCACGGGTACTTTGTATGCCCAAATTTTGCACGGCGCACCCTACGATATTTTTCTTGCGGCCGACCAAAAGAGACCCGATGAACTAGTTAAAAAAGGCATCGGCGAATCAAAATTCACGTACGCGCTAGGCCGTATCGCATTAGGAAGTATCGAGTCTTTTCCTGAACCTACTACAGAGGACTCATTAAAAAAGTCCTTCCGCTACCTCGCAATTCCCAACCCAGAGTTAGCACCTTACGGCCACGCAGCAAGACAAGTTTTAACGACACTAAATCTCTGGCAGCCATTACAGAAAAAGATCGTAATGGGAGAAAATGTCGGTCATACCTTCAGCTTATTAGCTACAGGTAATGTAGATTTGGGATTTATTTCTCTCGCCCAAGCCTTATCTCGAACCAATCGTACTAACACCTGGTTCTGGAAAGTCCCTTTAGCCTTGCACGATCCAATCCGACAAGATGCAGTCATCTTGAACAAAGGCAATATGGAGGATGCAAAGCGCTTTGCTGCCTTTCTTAAAAGCCCGGACGTCAGATCAAAAATACGACAGTTCGGATACGACTTACCCGAACTGCCAAGATAATCGGTAAATATTACTCGTACGTTTTATCTAGAGCTTGATAGACCGCAACTTTCAGGTCATGTCGAAGTGGCCAAGGCGATCCCATCAACTGAATCATACTAACAACCACGAGCTCTTCGACCGGATCGATCCAGAACACGGTGCCAGCCGCTCCGCCCCAATTAAACTCTCCCACCGAACCGATTACCGCACTACCACCCAGACCTCCGCCGGCCGTTGTATCGGTGACAAGCCCAAAACCCAACCCGAAACCAAAGCCAGTGTCCCCAGAAGATTGCTGTGTGGGAGATTCACCGATCCCTCCGACATTCAAACTGGCAGATAGGTGGTTCGATGCCATGTAGTTCACTGTTTTGGGGCTCAAAATACGGACCCCATCCAATGACCCTCCATTTCGCATCATCTCCGCAAATCGAGCATAGTCCATTGCGGTGGAAACCAAGCCTCCACCACCCGAAAATAAGGACACGTCATAATAGTCGCCCATGGCTACTTTACGTCTGTTAAGTTGACCCACTAAACCATCGTCCTCAACCTGTTCAAAACTAATCAGATTTTCAGCCGCAGCATCGTAGTAATGGTTCGGCAAGAATCGGGATCGCTTCTCCCTGGGAACGGCAAAGAAAGTATCTTCCATACCCAAAGGCTCGAAAATGTGATCGTGCATGTACTGATCGAAAGATTTGCCGCTAATTCGCTGAACTACCAGTCCTGTCACGTCAACAGCGACCGAGTAATGCCATCGTTCACCTGGGTGAAATTTCAAAGGTATTTTCGCAATTGCCTCAGCAAAAGCATCCAAATCTTCGAGTGCCCACAAGTCTGCTTCCGAATACAGCTGATCTACCATATCCACACCGGCAGCGAAGCCGTATGAGAGCCCAGTCGTATGCGTCAGTAACTGCTGCATGGTCATCGGACGATCTGCATCGACCAAAATTCCTTGTTCGTTCAGAACCTGGAGATTTTCGAATTCGGGTACAAATTTATGCACCGGATCACTGAGCCTAAATTTACCTTGCTCGTATAGCTGCATCGCGGCAACAGCTGTAATTGGCTTTGTCATTGAATAAATACGAAAGAGATCGTTTTTCTCAACAGGTCGGGAATCTTCGATTCCCTTGCCACCAGTGGCTTCGTAGTGCACGACTTTGCCATTGCGCACAACAACGTTAACAATGCCCGCCACACGCCCTTCATCAACATACATTTGCGACATTTCTTTGAGCAACTGTAGCCGATCAGACGAGATATCCTGTTCCTCCGGCATAGAACTCGGTAACGGTCCTGCAAAAACAAACCCACCACCAATAATCATTGAAAAAATGAGCGCAAACTTGCTTACTCGTTCGAAACAATTCGTAAATTCTTTATTCATCTAGCCCTCTCCCTAAGCTATCGGCAAATACCCGGCCACACGCCTTAGTATGTTTGAACTACTACGTCTGAATGAATATGACATTTTTGTGACAATGTGACTAGCCAATTAGTCAATGCGGACTATTGATAAACTTGAGACAAAAAAAACCGCGCCTAGGCGCGGTTTTCCCCGATTGGTAACCCGATCGGTTCTAAGTCGTCAACCATCCATGTTCTTGCGGCTTACGAGCTGATGTCAGACTTAACGGCACATTGATTAACGTCGGTCCGTCAAAAGCCATGGCTTCGTCGAGAGCCGCTCGAAGATCCTTAGGATCCTCGATATACCACCCCTTGCCTCCGAGCGCTTCTACGAACTTCTCATAGCGAGCTCCGTAGGTCAGAATACCTGGTGGTACCGTTTGTCCTTTCTCCAACGGGCCGATGCCTCCGCCGATCCCACCGTTGTTCAAGACAATCATTTTTACGGGCAGGTTATAACGGGCCATCGTTTCAATCTCCATCCCAGAGAAACCGAAAGCGGAATCACCCTGGACTGAAACTATTGCTTTTCCTGGATTAGTCACTGCCGCGGCAACAGCAAAGCCTAAACCAATGCCCATCGTACCGTAGGTTCCTGCATCGAGCCGAGAACGTGGGTTGTAGTTCAGCATCTGCGTACGGCCAATATCCATTGTATTAGCACCTTCCCCAATGATGATGGCATCTCGTGGCAACCACTCCTGGATGTCTCGGAACGCGCGGTAGTAGCCAGCAGGTGCCGAGTCATCATCTACCATCGGCTTGACAGTCGCTGCGTTGCCGTCTGCCTTTTCCTTCAATGCACTTCGCCAGTCAGTGTCCGCTGGATAGAACCACTGTCGGTTGTCTAGTGCTCGGTTCAGCTGCTTAGTCACCGCCTTACCATCACCCACTAATGCCACTTCTGTTGCTACATTCGTTCCTATTTCCTCAGCCGCTATGTCAAGCTGCACCACTCGTACGTCTTTGTTGAACCGAGGAGGTAAACCAAAGTGCATGATCCAGTTCAGACGTGCCCCCATTAAGAACACAACGTCTGCTTCCTTGAGCGCAAGACTTCGCGCTGCCCCCACAGAGAGCGGATCATCATCGGGCATGACGCCTTTACCCATAGGCGATGCTAAGAACGGCAACTGTGTTCGTTCAATAAATTCCCGAACTTCATCTTCCGCCCGGGCCCACGCCATTCCTTTACCCACAATCACGAGTGGACGTTCTGCCGATTCTAACGCGGAAAGAGCTTCTTCGACCGCGTCAGGATCTGCTCCTGGACGAGGCGGTTCCGGAACTGTAGCTACTTCTTCGATATCCGCTTCATCCACTTCCCCTCGAATGATGTCATCGGGAAAGTCCAAATAAACTGCACCAGGCCGACCAAAAATTGAATGTCGTACCGCTTGCTCTACGTAATATGGAATCCGGCCTGTAGCCTCAATTGCGTGAGCATACTTGCAATAAGGGGACGCCAGTTCGACCTGACGCTCCTCTTGAAAGGCTCCCATACCATTTTGATAAATAGGCGATGCGCCTCCAATGAGAATCATCGGCCAACAATTCTGTTGAGCATTGGCTAATCCCGCAAAAGCGTGGATTACTC
>Ga0310344_10004615_pt1 | contig 10227 bp, 12 predicted proteins | sample HC15DNA20200_MG_FD_203801 | JGI IMG/M metagenome (GOLD analysis project Ga0310344, IMG submission 203801) | Marine microbial communities from station ALOHA, North Pacific Subtropical Gyre - HC15-DNA-20-200_MG | ecosystem: Environmental > Aquatic > Marine > Oceanic | place: Pacific Ocean: North... | reverse complement strand
CGACGTCACCGTGATCGGCGATAAAACGTCTCTCCTCAAAACTATAAGGGACATTTACGTTTCCTTCGTAAAGTTCAACGTTCGGAGAAATCTCGGCGATCATTAAAGCCAAGCAATAAAGACGAGAGCCAGCCTCGCTTAGTTCTCCAAACTTAAATCTATCTACATAATCAAGAATCGTATCGAGGTGAGGTACAATAGCGTGGTAAAAAGAAGTGATCTCCTCTGGCGTCGAGGACAACCGCTTCTCCCAACGTGCATTTTGCGTTGATAACGACCAACCATCTACCCAGTTTTCGATGGACTCAAAACCGTCCGGAAGAGTCTTCACTGCCTATCCTTACTTAGATATTTTTCCAGAACATGATATCCATGACGAACAAGGACTTCCTCATCTTGCAAAAGCATAAATTCTTTTGCACCTGAGAGGAGCGAGTTGAAAGTCCCTTCCATAGTTGCGGTATCCTCAAGCCACGCGTTTCTTTGGAGTACGATTGCATGTTCTAGAGCCCAACGTTCACTATGAGTTCTAGGTTCTCTCACATAATACCGCCCTTCCCACAAACAACGGTCATATCCCATAGGCCAAAATTGATGCGTAAACCAAATACCTTCTGCAACATGCAAAAGCCAGTTGGGGAAAAAAACACTCAACTCAAAAGAGAAGTCATCTCGACCTTCGTCGTTTATCGTTTTTGGTAATGTTGTTCCTGCTACATTCCCAACCAACGAACCTCGCGCTTTTCTCTGAGAAATACCAGCAACAGTTGGTGAATCCTTCGGCGGGTTAAAACAAATTGCCGCCGTTCTGTGATCACCATACAACTTCACCATTTGGAGACCAGTCGAAAACGTTCCTGGGAAAGATCCCGCGTGAATAGTATTCACATGATAGGCCTCCGAAAATGCGTCCACTCCGATTTTCCAATTGCAGTTCAGAACCGTTCGATAGGTAAAGTTGTGAGTGAGCTCATGGTATGGGTAACCAGAAAAATGGGTACCCATAGACGAAAGAAAGTCCGCAAGACCAACAACGGGAGACTTCTCTAGGTTGACAAAAACAAAACCTTCCCAGACATCACAGGAGATCTCTGAAAGACCATGTTCATCTTTACGAAAACACGTATCAAACAGCTTCTCCTCCTGGACACCAACCAGTTTCCCACGATCGTCATAGGACCAAGCATGAAATCTGCATGTAAAAACTCTCTTTTTCCCCAGTTGCTCAACGTCATGCTCTGGAACAACTACTGTGTTTCCTCTGTGCGAACAAGTATTATGGAAAGCTCGAATATTATGATCTTTTCCCCGAATCAAGAGAATGCTCGTATTCGCAAAGTCCAGCCGTCGAAGCTTATAGCATCCAGGCTCAGATAATTCTTCTTCCCTTGCTACACACAGCCAAACTTTCGAAAAGATATGTTCAACTTCTTGTTCATATATATCTTTTGATATGCATGATTCTGTCGGTACTGGATCGGTTCCTAACCAAGGGTATTCTTTAGCCCATCGATTCAAAACAATGTCTTCGGCCATACCTTTAACCTTTCACGCTCTTTGCTATAGATACCGAACAGGGTTTCCCAACAACCTGTCCAGACTCGTCAAAGTCTCCATACTCTGCCTTAAAAAGGTCCATACCCCATTCTTTAGGTTGTGAGTCAAACCACAATTTAGTATGGCCACAGTAGTAGAGAACGTCTTTTTCACCGAAAGTCCAATCCTTGCTTTGACTAGTTACTCCAAAATTAACAGGATGCCTACCCGAAGAGGCAGCCTTCCCTTCTTGTAACATCCTGCCCCCGCTAGGGCAGTAAGAAAGTTTAAAGTGGTACGCCTGATCATCTTCCACACAGGTAAATTCATAACCGTGCGAGCGAAGAAACATCGCGTAAGTCTCAGCTAAGAGCGCTGGATCTTTATCCCTGAACTCCTCGAGGACCGGTCTCCAAAGCTTTTCTCCCACATATCGCCAGGACGCTTCGACGGCATCTTCTCCCAACTGCTCGTTAATAAAATCTAAAAATGCTGCAGCCATGTCGCCATATAAATCGTGAATTGGACGTCCTTCATCCCAAACTTCATCTACTGCCCGAAGCGCCTCTTCGGTACGGCCGTCCTTGATGGCCGCCTTGGCTCTGTCGCGAGCAGTTTCCATCCAGTCGTGTCTTACGGCCATTTGATCCTCCTGCGCGATTGTAATTCGCGAAACGATGTATTCGTGGATTTTTGGCTAAACCTCTACTTTTTTAAAAATCGAGAGATTCGCATCAGAATTTCTAAGGTACTCATTGTAAATCCGAGAAGTTAAAAAAGCCTTATATATCAATATATTATGGATTTCTTGGGATTTAAGGGGAAATATCCAAAAAATTCCAAGCCGCTTTCTTTAAAAGCTATACGATTTTCACCCCTACTCTCTCCCCAAAACTCCTTCGGTTGTGTTACGAAAAGGGAATGAAACCAGCTCCCTTCGCCTACTACCAACCGCACTCGATCGAAGAGACAACTTCCCTGCTTACCGAACACGGAGACGAAGCGAAGATCCTCGCAGGTGGGCAAAGCCTGATACCAATGATGAACTTGAGACTTGCTCAGCCGGCCGCCCTGATAGACATCTCGAAGGTCCCGGGAATTGCCAACACGGAAGTTAATGGAGAAATCCGAATCGGAACGATGTCACGACAGGCTAACGTGCTCGATTCGTCCCAAATACGGGGAGCAGCGCCGCTTATCCCAGAAGCCCTAAAATGGGTCGGCCATGCGGCAAACCGAAACAGAGGGACCTTCGGGGGAAGTATCGCACACGCTGATGCGGCAGCCGAACTACCCGCAGTACTCCTAGCTCTCAACGGTGAAGTCGTCGCAAAGAGCGAGTCTGGTGAACGACGGATTGGAGCCGATGATTTTTTCAAATCATATCTTACGACGGCACTATCTAGCAACGAACTGCTCTGCGAGGTTCTAATACCAATTCCTGGCCCCGATACGATATGGGGGTTCACTGAATTTGCCCGTCGACACGGAGATTTTGCTCTGGCAGGGGTTGCTTTTACCGCACAACTTAAAAACGGCACAATTAGTGCCTCAAGGATTGCGCTACTTGGGGTTGCAGATCGTGCGATCCGCGCAGTCAATGCCGAAAATGCCTTGAACGGGCAGTCGATACCTGATGCCGCGACTTCCAGAGATATTGGATCGTTGGTCTCCACGGAACTGGATCCACCCTTTGACCAACACGGCTCCTCGGAATATCGTAAAGATCTAGCCGCTACTTTAGTTTCCAGGGTAATAGACAAAGCATGCGAAGAGAGGAGAAATTCGTGAGTACCAAACCCGTAGAAGGATTACAGGCTGTTTCAGTAACGGTTAACGGAGAGGAATACACCGCTCTTGCCGAACCAAGAATGCTCTTAAGCGACTTTCTTCGTCACGAATGTGGTCTCACGGGAACGCATGTGGGTTGCGAACAAGGAGTCTGTGGCGCATGTACTGTCCGTGTCGATGGTTCCATTGTTCGGTCATGCTTGACTTTTGCTATTTCCGTGGCTGGTTCAAAAATCGATACGGTCGAAGGTATGGCTAATGCGGATGAGCTTCATCCCGTTCAAGCCGCCTTTCAGGAGGAGCACGGCCTGCAGTGCGGTTTTTGTACTCCCGGATTTCTCTTAACCGTTCAGGACCTTCTGCAAAAAATCCCAAGTCCTACGGACCAAGAAATTCGGGAGCATCTGTCTGGAAACGTCTGTCGCTGTACCGGCTATCAAGGAATTATGGCTGCGGTTAGAAGTGCAGCGCAGAAAATGCAAAGCTAGCCCGAAAGGTCATCGTGATAGACACATACAATGCGGTCGGTCTAATCCCTACAGTGTGGGGCATTCGAAGACGAGAAGAAATCCTTCGCAACATCGAACATCACTCTCATATGATCAAGGCTGCCACCTGGCTCGCAGGCCTCGACCTGCCCGTACGTTTGGTAGCAATTCCCGAAGGCGCACTCCAAGGATTCAATGACGAGGTTCTTGACGAAGATCACGTAGACTACGCGAAAACCTGCGCAATCGATCTACCCGGCCCCGAATCGGACGCATTGGGAGCGATCGCACGAGAGTATGAAATCTTCATAATCGCTCAAGCCAAAGCGAAGCATCCAGAAATTGAAGATCGTTTCTTTAATGTGGGTTTCATTATTAACCCGTCAGGTGAAATAATTTTAAAGCATTACAAAGTTGCTCCGCTATATCCTGTTGAGCACTCTGTATGCCCTCACGATATATTTGACTGGTGGATCGAGAGATATGGACGAAACCTGGATGCCTTTTGGCCCGTAGCCGATACTGAGATCGGACGTATTGGAATCATGATGGCGAACGAGGGATCTTACCCAGAACATGCCCGCGGTCTTGCGATGAACGGAGCGGAAATAGTCTATCGCGCTTCAATTCCCCATCCTGCAGCGTCGAGTGACTTTTTCGAAATCCAAAGTCGAGCTCGAGCGCTCGATAACAATTTTTACGTGTTGTCGCCAAATATGGGCACCTACTACTTAACTGCAGACTCCGAAGCACCCATCGATACATTCGGGGGAAAATCGTTCATAATTGACTATCGAGGACAGGTGGTCGGACGTCAGGAATATGGCGGAGTTTCAACCAGTGTGTGCGGGCCAATAAATATCGAAGCCTTACGTCAACATCGCGCGCGGTCACCTTGGACTAATTGGATGAAGGACCTTCGAACTGAGATGATTCAACTCATATACGAAAAACCGATATATCCTAAGAATCTCTACCTAAATCGAGAACCAATGAAACATGCAGAGTACAAGAAAGAAGTGACTCAAAAGCAAATCGACCTGATGCATGAACGAGATATTTGGAAGAAACCAAGTACATAGACGCCTCAAAAAACGAATTTTTAAATCTACTAAATTGGCCAAGCGCCGAGACAAGGACCGGAGTAGATGTCATTAATCATTTCCTCACATCCTCTTGCCTGCCACTACCTTTCCATACTTAGAAACAAAGACACGGATGCTACTTGCTTCAGGACCACCACTAACAAACTTGCCCAAATTCTGATTGTAGAAGCTACGAAGGAACTCCCTCTCAAATCCTATCCTTTGTCTACCCCCCTCGAAGATACTCAAGGGAGACGCCTGTCAGAACAAATAATTGCGGTACCAATCCTGAGAGCGGGCCTCGGCATGTTGGACGCTGCTAAGGAAATTATTCCAAATATTCAAGTAGGTTTTATCGGCGTCCAGCGTGATGAAGCGACTGCTAAACCCGAATCTTATTACTCCAAATTTCCTGACCTTTCAAACGGCCACGTATTGATACTGGAACCTATGCTAGCAACAGGCGGATCTCTTTCGAGGGCCTGCGAAACACTAAAAAAATCGGGTGCTAACAAGATTACTGCAATTTGTGTACTCGTAGCCTCTCCGGGAGTCGAACGCGTCACGCGCGACCACTCTGATATCTCCATTATCGCAGCTGGTTGCGATGATAAGTTAGACCACAGACACTTCATTGTGCCCGGCCTAGGCGATATGGGTGACCGTCTCTTCGGGACCAATTAACCTCCCGTTTATTCCAAAAATCTCGATCTGAAAATGAGATAGTCCAAACTGAGCACGAGAACATTGCAGAAATTAGTGGAACCTTCAGAAGACAAGAAGAAATCTCTTTTTGTCGAAATATTAATTCCGTTTGTGAAAACCTAGGGACTCGAGCCGTGTAGCGATATCCTGACCTGCCGTTTGGGTATTAATATTTTTGTCGATGTTTCGCACAACCCCTTGTCGGTCTATATAGTATGTCCATCTGCGCGCATAGAGCCCCCCAAAACCAATAACGCCGTATGCTTCAGCAATTTTTTTTTCAGGATCAGAGAGTAAAACGTGTGCACTTCCAAGTGCCTCAGAAAATTCTTTATTTTTTTGAGGATCATCGAGACTCACCATAAATACTTCTGCGTCGTATTCTTTCAACAATTCGGCACTGTCACGCAGCGCTACCAACTCATTAGTTCAGCCCGGAGTAAACGCTTTTGGAAACCAAGCCAATACAACTTCTTTCCGGCCTTTATAATCCGCTAGCTTATGAATTTTTCCATCGGAACCGAAGAGTTCGAACGGTGGTGCATCTGAACCTACCTCAAGACCTTTCGCACCTGAAGGCAGAGCGAAAAGTGATAAAAACGCTAACCCTCTCATCACCCTGTTGAAACAATTTGATTTCCAAGGGCCTCCGCTGCCGTTTTTTTTCATCAGATCAACTTTCCTTTATTTGCAGATTTCATTCAACAAATTGTAATCTGGCTCAATTCCGGGGGTGGCATTTAGGGGAATTAAAATAACGTGATTTGCTCCCGCTTTGCGTTGAGAATCTAAACGCTCGCGTATCTCTTTAACGTCTCCCCATGCTACGAGGTGATCGATTAAACGGTCACTCCCGTCATTCTCAAAATCTTCAGGCTCGAACCCCTGACCTAGCCATTCCCGCCTATAGTAATCAAGCGAAACATAATACTTAACAGCTTTACGTGCTATTTTTCGTGCCAACACCGGATCCCCGCAGGCGAGAACAAATTGTCCGACATGAAGCTTTTTGTCTTTGCCTAAAACTTTCCTTGCGTAAGTCGTATGTTTTGGAGTCATGAGATAGGTAAGTGCGCCATCTGTTCTTTGAGCAGAAAACTCAAGAAGCCGAGGACCGTGCGCTGCTACAAACAAGCGAGGAGGAGTCGGAGGTTTTACCATTTCAATTGAAGCGATTTCCATTTCGTCAAAATATTGCCGCAACTTCTGTAGGGGAGGTATCCATTTATATCCTCGTGTAGCACTGGCGCCAATATTCGAAACTCCTAAACCAAGCTCAAATCTTCCACCTGACAACTCAGCTAAGGTCCGACTACCTGCAACCATGGAGCTAGCGTCGCGAACGTAGACATTGGCAATGCCGGTGCCGATCCGCAGCGTCTCGGTATTCGCAAGCAAGGCACCCGCCGTTGAAAACGGCTCCCTCCCCAGCAATTCTGGAAGCCAAAGAGTACGGACACCGCAACCTTCGAGTCTCTTCGCATATTCAAGAAGGGAGGCACCGTCCATCTTATCTGTAAAAAAGAGAACTCCGATCTCCTCAACATTTTCCATCTAGGACCCTTTTTCTTTAAAAACATACAATTTGCGATACAACGCTAACTCTACTAAGGCTAGAATATTTTAGGAGGTATAATGAGTTACGACAGTATAGAAGTTGAAAATAACGATGGTGTGTCAACGATATTTCTAAACCGTCCGGATGTTCGGAATGCCTTTAACCAATCGCTAACCGACGACCTGCAACTGGCCTTGGAAACCGCAGCGAAAGAAGCTGAGGTTCGTGTAGTCATTATTACTGGTAAAGGGAAAGGCTTCTCAGCAGGCGCGGACTTAGTTGATCGCAAATCGCGCTGGTCAGGAGCCGAAGAAAGCCTTCTTAAGGGTTTCTTGCCTTCCATAGAAACCATTATGCATATGCCAAAACCGGTTATCAGCGCCGTCAATGGTGCCGCCGCGGGAGTAGGAGCGGCCTTTGCACTCGCTTCTGATCTCTCCATAATGAGCGAGAACGCCTACCTACTTCTTGCGTTCAGCAATATCGGACTTGTTCCAGATGGAGGTTGCCACTGGCTTTTAGCCCGCACAGTAGGACACAAAACGGCCTACCAGATTGCGGTTGAAGGCGAACGCGTAGCCGCTTCTCGATGCCTTGAACTGGGCCTTTGTAATCGAGTAGTACCCGATGATGAACTAATAAGTGAAGCACATAGGTGGGCGAAGCGTTTGGCAGAGAGAGCCCCTTTAGCAATGGCCTACACAAAGTCCATCATGAGAAATGCAATGGAAACTGATTTTAAATCGAGCTTCGGCCTAGAAGGTATCCGTCAAGACCAATGCATCGTAACCGAAGATCACCGAGAAGGAGTCGCTGCTTTCAGAGAGAAGCGTCGACCAAAATTCAAAGGTTTATAGGAGGAAAGTTTCATGTCTTATGTGGCTGGAGAAGCAGGTAATATTTTTTACGAAGAAGCTGGCGAAGGTCGACCAATTGTTTTCGTGCATGGTTGGGCTGCAAACCATACATTTTGGGAGCCCCAGATAACGTCGTTATGCGACGAGTTTCGAACAATCGCTATCGACCTTCGAGGACATGGACGGTCCGACAAGCCTTCAAAAGGGTACGCTTTTGATGATCATTGCAAGGACCTAAAACGACTAATGGAGGAGCTCAAGGTTGAAGACGCGACGTTAATGGGTTGGTCGACAGGTGGTGGGATCGCTACAAAATACGCAGCCACCATTAAAGATCACATTATCCAGTTGGGTCTCGTGGGACCTACGTCCCCACGTTTCGTTTCTAACCCTGATTATATTCATGGAGTTCCTTTGGAAGCTGTGAGAGCTATGATCGACGAGGAGCTCCGAGATCGACCTGCCAGCCGCAGACGAGCTGCGGAGTGGACCTTCCACAAGCTACCAAGTATGCAAATGCTGGACTGGGTGTGGATGAACCTCATGCAAACGCCTGGGTTTGTCGGAATTAAACTCCTAGAGGAACTAATACGTGAAGACTTGACAGATCTACTTTCGGAAATCGAGGTACCTACGGGAATCTTCCAGGGGCGCCACGATGAATTTACCCCCCCCGGCGGAGCCGACTTTATGGCCGAGCGTATAAAAGACTGCGAGGTCATCATGTTCGAAGCCTTGGGGCACGCGGTTCACCTCGAAGATCCCATCCTCTTCAACAAAATGCTTAGACGTTTCTTGGAAATTTAAGAGATCACATGTTAAAACAACCCGAGAGTAGTGCCGAGGTAAACTCAATCCTAGAAAAATACGTACATGGTTGTGTTAGTGCGAATGGAAGCCTAATTAGGGAGGTATTTCATCCCGAGGCAAAACTCTTCGGAAAGTTTGAGGGGAAGACTGTTACATTCGCTATAGAAGCGTGGATTGACCGTCTTACCGGAAACCCTAAACCTGCAAACGACGCGAAGATATCGGAGCCTCCGGAAGACGGAATCGAATGGACGATTGACCATTTAGTCTTCGATGAAAACATTGCCCACGCTACAGTCGTATCAAGATTTCTTAACGTATGGTACCGAGACCATATGACTTTGCTTCAGACTGAAGACGGTTGGAAAATTGTTAATAAAGCATTCACATACGAAAAGGTTTAGTTACGTTAATATCGCCTCGGCTCTTCTCGGTTTTGCTTGGTGTTTCTTGCACATCGCTTGCAATGACGAGTACAAGATAATAGATGACCACGCTGGCACCTGGCAGTCGACTCTGCGGGGCCACTACCTGGTCTCGATATACCCTTCCAACCCTCCAATAAAGCTAGGCCAGATCCATAGCTGGATTGTCGAGTTTCGCGATTCTGACGATCTACCCACCACACCCGATCATATTTCCGTAAGCGGTGGTATGCCTTCACATAAGCACGGCCTTTCTACTACTCCTAGAGTGACTGAAATGCTTAATGAAGGAAGGTTCCGAATTGACGGCGTAAAATTTCACATGCCCGGAGACTGGGTATTGAACCTAGGGATCACCGGTCCACCAGGACAAGATATACTTCAATATGATCTTTTTGTAGAACCTTAAGTCAAACTTTTGCCGAAAGGCTCTATTGACTCCCTTTCTTCATCTATAAAATATTCAACTTCCTGACTATCACAGTCAACGTAGATGAAAATACGAAAGAGACGACGATGACAGGACCTGCCGGTGCATCGAAAACGACAGAGATCAAGATTCCATAAACAACGGCCAAAACTCCCACCGTCCACGCGACGAGGTGAGGGCGCGGCGAGTTAACAGCCGCCAACGCGGGTAAGATTAAGCTTGAAAAAACTATATAGACTCCGGTTAATTGAACAGATGAAGTAATTGCGACGCTAAATAATAAATAGAACGCAACCCCACCTCGCCAGGCTGGCTTCAAAAACCAAACGGATAGGATTACTACGTAGATAGGAAAGTGTTTAACAAGATCTTCCCAAGTGACAAACAGCAATTGACCTGAAAGCAAATGCCTCAATTCATCGCCACCATGAGGATGATTAGCGAAGGCCAAGATCGTCAGTGACGCAGCAACCACAAAGCAACAACCAATGATCGCTTCCTGATATTCCGGTGAATTATTTTCAACTCTTCGAAAAAAAAGG
>Ga0310344_10004613_pt1 | contig 10229 bp, 7 predicted proteins | sample HC15DNA20200_MG_FD_203801 | JGI IMG/M metagenome (GOLD analysis project Ga0310344, IMG submission 203801) | Marine microbial communities from station ALOHA, North Pacific Subtropical Gyre - HC15-DNA-20-200_MG | ecosystem: Environmental > Aquatic > Marine > Oceanic | place: Pacific Ocean: North... | reverse complement strand
ATATTTCTGTATCCAGTTAACTCCGCTTTTTTGCGCTTCGTAATTACTATCGGGAACAGTAATCACCTGCATACACAGCTTACCTCCAGCTACAAGCAAGTCACTGCACTTTTTGAAAAATACAGAGAAGTACTCGGCGCCAACTGCTTCGAACATTTCTATTGAAACGATTGCGTCGAACTCGCCTTGAATATCCCTGTAATCAGAAAGTAATATTTCAATCTGATTAGCAAGACCTGCTTCAGTAACTCTAGTTAAAGCCAAATCCCTTTGCTCTTGTGAAATCGTAACAGTATGAACTTTGCATCCATACTCCTTAGCTGCAAACATTGCAAAGCCGCCCCAACCTGTTCCGATCTCTAATAAGCGTGTTGAAGCAGTCACGTTGGCTAACTCACAGAGAGTTCGATATTTGTTCAGTTGTGCTTGTTCTAAAGGCTGGTCATCTGATTCGAACTTTGCAGCCGAATACGTCATTGTTCTGTCAAGCCATAGCGCAAAAAAATCATTTCCCAAATCATAGTGCTCGTGGATATTTTTTTTAGCTTGTTCAACTGTGTTCTTGCGACTCAAATGTAAGCGCCTGTTAAAAATAGCTGAGAGAAGCCTTATAGGCCCTGAATTTAAATCAACACTTTTCCTGTTATCAATAGCAAGAGAAACTAGCTCAACCATATCTGGGGAAGAAAGAAGGTCGTCCATGTAAGCTTCCCCAAAGCCTATTTCCCCATGGCGCAAAAGCCTATAGAAAAACTCATCGCTGTGCACGTTTAACTTTGCTTTTGGTCCGCTTTTAGATCCGTTAAATTTATGGACTTTGCCATTAGGTAACTCTAGCTCTAATGAGCCAACAGACATTTTGGATATTAAGCGTAAGAAAATTAAACGGGATACTGAATATAAAACTGACTCAACTATCTTTGTTACAAATGGCATGTCGGTTTATTAAAAAGATCCTCCATGGACCGTAGAAAGATCAATACGGTTCGCTATTGACTTCCTAATTTTGGATCGAAACTTTTCATATATTGCGTTAGGGGTAGGGACTGTGCCTAGAATTCGTGTATTTTGTGAAGTTTCATTATGCGAAGTTAACGGCAGCCCAACTGACTCAAGCACTGCTTCTCCTAAAAGCTCGTAGCCCCTTCCGCCAAGCTTTTCAATGAGCCCTTGAATATGTGTAGCTTTCACCGGCCCAATGTTTAACCCAGCAGATATAGCAACGTCTGTAAGCAATTTTCCTGCTCTGCTTGAATTACCAGCTATGTCAAATAGATGCTTGACCATTTGTTGTGCATTGTAATTAAGGTCAGCGCCAGCACCAGCCATCCACCGTAAAACATGGTTTTGATACTCTGGAACCAGCGATCCACCTGGCATGGTGAATGAAGTAACACTTTCTGCTACTAAGGGTAATAGACCAGGGTCAGATTCCACCTGAATGCAAGACATCTCTTTGTACCAAACATAGTGCAAAGTTTCCCTGCGCTTTACCTTCGTTGCGAGAAGAGCGGCTTGGGGCGCTCTGCGCCTTATTAGCTTTGCGAGCATTCCGTACCAGTGGTCGGTTAAATATTCCTGAATCATACCGAATGTCGTTAGCTCAACTGGTGATTTACCAGTTGTATGGACGTATGTTTTTTCCAACGTCTCTTTAATGGATGCATCCAGCTCTTGCTCGCTAAACCCCATGTCCAACAACATAGCTTTAAAAGGGTTTGTATGGTTATATTCGTCAGGTACCCAAGTGTGACTTGTGAACCTGCCCAGCCATGGAGCTGAGTGGTGCTTAGCTGCATCAAGAAAAACCTCTGCATAACTATCAGTTGCACATTCTGTGAGCATCGATAAAGAGATAATTCCAACTAAGTCATTTTCATTTAGGCCTGTAGGTAAATCATCAATTACAGCATTTACATTCAGTGGCTCATCAGGCGGATCGAGCTCACCAGGCCTGACTTTGGACAAAGGACTAGTCTCTATGGACTCAACTAGCTCATTCAATTTTCTGGTAGTTTCGTGCGGAAGCACGTACGAGGAGGTCATATTGAAGTCCTGAGTATCAAATAAGATTTAATGAAATATTTGCCTCAATGCATATTCATAGCACATTATACTAGTGATTATGCTATCTAGAAACAGCTAGACGAATGTAGCTTAGCTATAAGTGAGTGTCAATGGACTTAGCAGCAAAGAAAACGAGCGTTAGCCATTTTCCAATGTGTATTGGTACTCTGGGCTCGTTCTAATGAATCATTAATGCCTTTTCCAGAATAAACCTTGATCAACCTAAGCTTGGAGGCCCAGTATTCCTTAAAGCAGGCTCACCTACCATCTTTATTTCAACGCAGGGCATGTTCGAAAGTATCCTTTTGGCTAAAAAAAGAGGGCCCCACCAGGGCAACCGCAAACGCACATTTGCCTTTATGATCCCTAGTACCAGCTTAAATAACGGTCGAGGAATTGTACTCCAATTAGTCCACCTTTCTAAGAACATTATTAAGTAAGGTAATTTTTCATCAAAACCTTTAATTACCCTTGCCTGCGCTTTGAAGTCAAACCCAGTTGGTCCTTCTACAGAATGTAAATAAACAACTGGATTGGCTTTAATATTGGCCACCCAATCTCTTTTACCGGGGTATCCAGATAAGTAAATAGTGCGTGCACCGTCCCACACAAAAGTGCTTTCAAAAACATATGGCTTTTTGGTAACTTTCTTTTGAGTTGTGGTCCGTATCAGAAAACTAGCTCTTAATACTGACTTCACATAATCGCTTAAGCCGTTATGCCTTTCAGAATTGTGGCCTCTTAGATTGTCCATTTCGACTAGCGTTCTTTTGTGAAGAGAATCCATCTTTTGAATTCAATTAAATATTCACTCACTCGAGTTATAGAATCTTGGTCTATCAAGTTTCCATTGTTGTCAAAGTTGCCAAGGCCTCCCGATATTCCTACATCCGAACCAGGTAGAGGTAAAGCCCCTGGAAATACTACTGATTGCCGTACTTCCATTCTGGCTATCGAGGTATTCCCTCTAGTTCCACCCCCAATTCCCATTATTGCTACAGGTTTCCTGTATAGAACATTGCCTTGCACACTTTTGACTGAGGCCCAATCTATTAAATTCTTTGTTACAGCTGGTATTCCGAAATTATATTCTGGCGTAACAAATAAGATACCATCGGATTCTGAAATGGCCTCTTTGAAAGCATAAACAGCATTTAGTGAAATGACATCTTCTAGGTCTGCATTATATAAAGGAATTAAGCTGATATCTTGGACTTTAATGACCATTCCTTGTGGGGATAAAGAGATTGCAGCACGCAGTAACTTTTTATTGAGTGATTCTTTACGTAAACTTCCGGCTAAACCAACTATACGTACTTGTTCAGTATCTAGATCATCATTTTGCATCGAATTCGCCATCCCAATTCTGAGTTCACATTGATAGTTCACTATCGTGCATTTTAACTGCTCAAAGGCTAGGATAACCTAGCCTGTAAGCCTTGCGATACTTGTGAAACCCTTAAAGGTAAAGCATAGGGCTTTTGTAGATAGTAATTATGAACGCAATTAAAAGAATTTTCGGTATAGCCCTTAAATACCATAAAAAGCGCCTAATGATAGGCTACTTAACCGTACTAGGAGCTGCTGCATCTGGTCTTGGAATCCCTTTAGTAATTAGGTCAGCTGTTGACGATGCCTTGTCCAGCGAGAATGCTACAAGAGCTCTGCTAAACATAGGAATTATTTTGATTTTACTTGGGCTTTGTAGAGGCTTGTTTGCCTGGTCACAGACTACTATTGCTGAAGGACTCTCCCAAAAAATCGCCTACCGTATTAGAAACGAATACTACGATAAATTGCAAAATCTCAGTTTTGCTTTCCATGATAAACAAGCAACGGGATCATTAATGTCGCGTGCGACTGCTGATGTTGAAGGTGTTCGAATGTTCATCAATATGGGAGTTGTACGATCACTTTTTATCCTTCTTATGACATTAGGAGCTTCAGTTTCGATGCTTTTATTGGACCTTCAGCTCGCATTAGTTACTTTAGCTTTTATTCCATTTTTAGCTTTCCGTGCTGTAATTTCTAGCCGTAGGCTGCGGCGTATGTGGATGAAAGTACAAGAAATGACTGCCGATATGGTAGCAACATTACAGGAGAGCTTATCTGGTGTGCGAGTGATTAAAGCCTTTGCTGCGGAAGAGCATGAAAAATTAAAATTCAAAGAAAAGTCTGAACCTGTAGCTGAGCAAACCTACTTGGCAGAGAGCACTTGGGCTAAGAATTTCGCGATTATGAATTTTGGATTCATGTTGGCAATGACTGTAATACTTTGGTTTGGGGGGAGCAGGGTTATTGACGGCAGGGAATTAGTAGACGGTATTTATGTCTATAATGGATTAACTCCAGGTGAGCTTGTAGCTTTTTTTGTTTATATGAACATGATGATTATGCCAGTTCGCATGATGGGATGGACTGTTAATACTTTTTCACGTGCAGCCTCCTCAGGAGAAAGAATCTTTGAAATCCTGGATACTGTCTCTCCTGTTAGAAACTCTCCCGATTCAGTTGATGCAGGAAGAGTTAGAGGAGAAGTCGTATTTGACAATGTTTCTTTCACGTACGGTGAAGAAGCCGAAGCCCTCAAAAGTATTAACGTGCATGCACCTGCAGGTTCAACGGTTGCCTTGGTAGGTAGGCCAGGGAGCGGTAAAACAACATTCGCTCACTTAATACCACGCTTTTATGACGCTACAGATGGAAAAGTCACTGTCGACGGAAAGGACGTCCGCAGTTTCACCCTTGACTCATTAAGAAGCAACGTTGGTGTTGTTCAGCAGGACGTATTCATCCATACAGCTTCCATTCGCGATAACATTGCTTACGGATCCCATGAATCACCAAGCGAAGACATAGAAGAGGTAACTAGAGCAGCTCAGATGCATGATTTCATAGCCGACTTACCAGAGGCTTATGAAACCGTCGTTGGAGAACGTGGAGTTGGTCTTTCTGGTGGACAAAAGCAGCGACTTTCCATAGCAAGAACCATACTTCTTGATCCTCCAATATTGATCCTTGACGACTCTACATCCAGCGTGGACGTGCATACGGAACGCCTAATACAAGACGCCCTTGATAAGGTCGTGACATCACGAACTACTTTTTTGATTAGTAATAGATTCAGTGTTATTGCAAAAGCTGATCAAATTTTAGTATTTAAGAACGGTGAAATTACCCAAAGAGGTAAGCATGAGGAGCTCCTTGAGGAGCAAGGGGAATACCGAGAACTTTACGATTATCAAATGAGGGCGGCTGAAACAAAAATTAGTGAGGCTGCAGGGTAATGGCTACCAACTCAAGCGATCTACCAAAAACCAGAAGCGTTACAAGCAACCTTGATGAACTTTTTTTGGGCAATGTTTATGACGCAACTGTAGTAAAGCGCCTTCTGTCGTACGTTTATGTATATCGTAGTACATTTTTCGTTGCGCTTATTGGTGTGATTTTTTATATAGCAGCAGTGGTTGCCCAACCTTTAATTATCGCTTGGGGTATAGACGGTTTTATTGCTCCAGACCCTGGCGAAACACGCTGGGGAAACTTGAGAACTGTATCTTTAATTTTCCTTTTTGATGTTTTGGTGATGGGGATTTCTCAGTATATCCAATTTCGAGCTCTAGCCCGACTGAGCACTCGTTTACTATTCGATCTCAGGCGAGACATGTTTAACCATTTGCAAGGTCAATCCGCTACTTTCTTTGAAAGGAATGAGGTAGGGAGGCTGATGTCTCGAGTTCAAAATGATGTTTTAGCACTTCAAGAGTTTACCGAAATTAGCGTGCCCACATTAGCGGATATATTGATGCTAGGCGTCATAGCTGTAACGTTATTTATAACTGATTTCAACCTTGCTCTCGTAGCAGTGGCTCCTATTCCTCTTATGGTTATTACAATGGCCATATGGCAAAGGAAAGCTAAGCCAACCTTCCTTCGCATTAGAACTGCAATTTCTTCAGTCAATGGCAACCTTCAAGAAGGTATCACTGGGGTCAGAGTTACCCAGAGTATGAATAGGCAAAACAGGAATTTAAGGAAATTTGACACACTTAACACGGAACATAGAGACGCAGCTATAAGGGGTGGGTTTTTGTCGGGCATGCTCATGCCACCAATTGAAGTTATATCAATGGCCTCAGTAGCTTTGGTGGTAGTCGTAGGAGGCCAGCAAGTCCTAAATGGAACATTGGAATTAGGAATTCTCACAGCATTCATTCTTTACCTTCTTCGGTTCTTTGAGCCCATCCGTGCTATGACCATGCAATTTACCCAATTTCAAAAGGCAATGGCTTCCGGAGCAAGGATTTTTGAATTGCTGGATATTGAGCCCGATCTCGTCGATGCACCTGATGCTAAACAGATGCCGCCAATTAACGGGAAAATAGAATTCAAAAACGTATCATTCGAATACGTCCCTGGTTTGCCTGTCTTGAACGATATTAACCTTACGATTGAACCAGGGGAGTCCGTAGCCTTTGTGGGGTTAACTGGTGCTGGCAAAACAACTCTGGTATCACTAGTTCAGAGGTTATATGACGTCACATCGGGCCAGGTATTAATTGATGGTGTAGATGTACGATCAGTTACAAGAGCATCTTTGGCTGGCCAGATGAGCTCTGTTCTACAAGAGCCCTTTTTATACTCCGAGGCAGTTTCTGCGAATATTAAGTTTAATCACGTTAATGTAAGCGAAAAATCCGTTATTAATAGCGCAACGGCTGTCGGTGCACATGACTTTATTTCTAAACTACCCACTGGGTATTCTTCAATTTTAGAACAAAGAGGGGCGAACTTGAGTATGGGGCAGCGTGCTCTAGTAAGTATGGCCCGTGCTATTGTTGCCGATCCCAGAATTTTGATCTTGGATGAAGCTACCGCCAATATGGACTCTGAAACAGAATATCAATTACAAGAAGCACTTAAGGAAGTTCTGGATGGCCGAACTTCTTTGCTTATAGCTCACAGGCTTTCTACAATTACTGGTGCAGATAAAATCGTAGTCCTTGAACATGGAAAGATAGTAGAAGTAGGTAGACATGAGCAACTTCTTGCCAACAAAAGCGTGTACTCAAAACTATACGCAATGAACTTTGGAGAACCAATCAGATAACCATCTGGTATGGGTATCAGCATTCAGGTTTATTTCAGAGATATTGAGGAGACTATGGTTAATCGTAAGAATGATCGCCCAAACCTAATATTTATTTTAAGTGATGATCAAGGTTCATGGGCTATGAACTGTTCTGGCACTAAGGAGCTGAATACGCCTAATTTAAACCGACTGGCTAAAGAAGGAATTCTTTTTGACAACTTCTTTTGCTCTTCGCCTGTTTGCTCTCCAGCTCGCGCATCAATTCTTACCGGGCAAATTCCTTCTGCTCATGGGGTTCTTGATTTTTTGCGTAGAGGCAATTCGGCTCATGCGTCTAAAATTGCAAAACACGCTGAAGATGGGATTGAGATCACTTACATGGAAGGGCAAACCTCCTACATTCAAGATCTTGCTAATGCCGGGTATGTTTGCGGCCTTAGTGGTAAATGGCACTTAGGGAACTCCAGGTTACCGCAACTAGGATTTTCATATTGGAACGTCCATGCTGGAGGCGATGGGAATTATTACAATGCGCCTATGTGGACAAATTTTAACTTCTATGAACCTGAAGGGTACGTAACTGATGTAATCACAGATAATGCAATAGAATTTTTAGAGGACCAAAAAGGTAAAGATGCACCTTTTTCGCTAAACATTCATTACACAGCACCACATGCTCCATGGAACCGTGAAAATCATCCTATTCAGCGTTTTGATTCATACTTTAATAACTCTTCCTTTGATGAAATGCCAAATCAAAAAATTCATCGAGACCATCTCCAGAAGCACCCATTAGCTAGCCTTCTAGGGGATACACCTGATAATAGGCGCTCAGCCTTGAGTGGTTACTTTACTTCAATAGAAGAAATGGATAGGAATATCGGGAGGGTTATTGACTGGCTAGAAGTAAATAACCTTAGGGATAATACTTTGCTGATTTTCACGTCCGATAATGGTATGAGCATGGGCCATCATGGAATATGGGGGAAAGGCAATGGAACTTACCCTCCAAATATGTTCGATACAGCTATAAAAGTACCTACTATAATTTCACAGCCGGGTATTGTTCCTCAAAACATAGTTTCTGATGATTTGTTAAGCCAGTATGACTTTACGCCAACAATTCTTGAATACTTGGGACTGGATTTTACTCTTAGCGAAAAAATGCCTGGAAAGAGCTTTTCCAACTTACTAAAAGGTGAAAGCTTCGATTCATCTAATCACATATTTGTGTTTGACGAGTATGGTCCCACAAGGATGGTGAGGACTAAAGAATGGAAATACGTGCACCGTTATGCTTCAGGGCCTTATCCATCTGGCCCGCATGAGCTATACAACCTTGAATTGGATCCTGGAGAAGAAACTAATCTCATGGAATACCCAGAAAATCTTCCTCGTGCCCAAGAATTGCTAACGATGCTTGAGGAATGGTTTGATCGGTTTTCTGAGCCAGAAACTAATGGCAAAGATATTCACGTAACTGGCAGAGGCCAAATAGGCAAGATTGGAGATAGTGAAAAACCCTTCGCTGATGATTTAGTTTTTTATTATAAAGAGTAATGTTCTACTCTCGGAGTACTGGGTACCGCCATGCAACAAATGCTACGACAATGATTCCAATGAATGTCAAAATGGCCACGCTACTCCTAGAGCCGATTAACCCTGCAGCTATACCAATACCTAACATACCTGGTGGACTCACACCTATTGCTAAAGCCACAGCACCAAGGGCTCTGCCTCTTAATTCAGGCGGCACAGCCTCAACGACAAGTAAAGGTTGCATGGTGGCAAAGCATACAAGTCCCATCCCAGCGATGAATAATAACGTGAGCGAGGCAAGGTACCATGGTGAAAGTGCGAAAATGAAAGACGCAATCAGAAATAGCAATGTCCCTGCGGTGTACACATAGCCTCTTCTTTTGGGATTGAACTTTGCGAGCAATATAGCTCCCGCGATTGCGCCTGCACCAATACCTCCTACTAAAAGTCCATACATTATTTCTGGGGCATCAAGGTCATTCCTTGCAATCACAGGAATCTGTGTAGTTATAGGCCATGCAAATATATTAAAAACAGCAGTTAGAAGTACTACTGCTGCAACATTTTTATGAGCTTTTGCTGTCGAAATAGCTTCACTTAAGGCTAATAACGGATTGACGCCTTTAATCGTTGTGCGTTGATCACGGTTCAGGGAGAGCATCAACACAAAACCTAATAATGCTAAGAATGCGATTCCTATATATGCACCTGAAAATCCAGACCAGCGAATCAATGCAGTACCTAAAATAGGTCCAGTAAGGTTGCTACTGATAAGCGCTCCACTATCTAGCGACATAGCGTTGGTCAGTGAACGCCCTTTGAATAGTGAGGCTAGGTAGGCCCTTCTTGCTATGAAATCTAACGCCCAAGCGAATCCAGTAAGTCCTACTGCAAAGTATATGGGGACTGGCTTAGCCTCATCCAAAAATAAAAGAAGCGATATGAAAATGACTGCACAAATATTTATAAATTGACCCACAGCCATCACGGAGTACTTAGAAAACCTATCAGCAATGCTTCCCGCAAATAAACCCAGGAAGAACATTGGTGCTGCTCGAGATGCGCTTACAAGTGCAACCTGAAATGGAGAATTGGTAATTTCAAGAACAAGCCAGACGAGAACAGCTAGTTCCATGGACCTGTACGTGTAGTAAGACCATGATGCAGCCCAAAGTCGTTTGAAAATGGGGCTCTCTAACGCTGCGAGAGTAGCAACTTGTGTTTGTGAATCTGAAGAGTCTCTATCCTGAAGCATTAACTAATAATAAGCGCTTTGGTCAGAAAAAGGGCTCTTTTCATTTTAACTAGAAAATTAATTATACTTTATGTAAATAAATTTTTATCTTTGTATAAAAATGTCAGAGGCTGGACAATATCTCTATGCATGAATAGTATGGGTTTTTACCAACCTAATGGAATGACTATTAAGAGTTTGCTTAGATCAAGTTTAATCGGCGCCTTTATTACCTTAGCCCTAATTATTGTACCTTTGGTCCACTTCTTAACTGTTTGGTTTGCTTCATTCCTGGGA
>Ga0310344_10004612_pt1 | contig 10229 bp, 7 predicted proteins | sample HC15DNA20200_MG_FD_203801 | JGI IMG/M metagenome (GOLD analysis project Ga0310344, IMG submission 203801) | Marine microbial communities from station ALOHA, North Pacific Subtropical Gyre - HC15-DNA-20-200_MG | ecosystem: Environmental > Aquatic > Marine > Oceanic | place: Pacific Ocean: North... | reverse complement strand
GAATGAAATCCCTCGGTGCTTTGGTGCTGCCGGATCAGTACGCACAAGCATCGCTATGTAATCGGCATGGTGGGCGTTGGACGTCCAGATCTTTTGTCCATTAATTATGTAGTCATCACCGCTGCGCTCTGCACGCGTCTGAAGAGATGCGAGATCCGAACCAGAACCAGGTTCAGAGAATCCCTGACACCAGTTCGTGTCACCGGAGAGGATTTGTGGAAGATACTCTCGTTTCAGATCGTCACTACCGTGGATAATGATCGCGGGGCCGATCTGTGCGATCTCCTGCCCACCCACTTGCGGCGCTCGAGCGTCCGCCATCTCGTGATTAAAGATGAATTGCTCCATCGGAGACAATCCTGCACCCCCATACTCACGCGGCCATGCGGGTGCAATCCAGCCACGATCAGCTAACGCCTTGACCCATCGATCAGATGTCTGCTTGAGCTCAGCATCGTCCGAATGTCGATCATGTCCCCATGTTGTCGGACCTGCTTTGTCTGGCCGATACCGACCAGGAAGATCCTCAGAGATGAACTGACGGACGGCAGTACGGAACGACGCTTGCTCCTGACTATCTGCCCAGTCCATATATATTGACTCCCAACTAAGATCAGCTACCAACGGCGCAGTGCGAAACTAGCATCGACGCTACCACACATGAAATACCTCAAGCTTTCATGCAAGAAGGAATCAGCGCCCCACCTCTTCCTCTTTAATCATTTCGTAAGCCGATTCTTACTCGATTTGAACAACATGGTTAAGCAACATCTCGCCACGCTGACGACGAACAAAGTTCTCAAGGAAGATATCGACTACCCGATCGTCGTTGCCATTCGAGACTGAAGAGTTATGTGGTGTAAGTAACACTTGTGGCATATCCCATAACACAGAGTCATTCGAGAGTGGCTCTTGTTCGAAAACGTCTAGGTAGGCACCAGCAATATCATTACGCTGAAGTGCAACGATCAGTGCTTTTTCGTCGACTACAGCCCCCCTCGAGACATTGAGCAAGTGCGCATGGTTGGGTAAGCGATCAAACGCAGCTTCGTCAATCAAACCGCGGGTTTGTTCTGTGAGTGCACAAGAGAGAAATAGCCAGTCAGCACGTGGTAACAAATCATTCATTGCCGACGGGGGATGGAGTTCATCGACTTCGTCATCAGGACGAAGAGGTGACCGACGAACGCCAATAACATGGAGTCCCAATGCCTGAGCAATGCGACAAGCGTGCCTTCCTATAGCTCCGACACCAAAGACTACTAGCGTCTGGCCACGCAGATCACGGGGCTCGTCAGGAGTAATAATGCGATCCCAACGGCGCTCTTGCTGTGCCTGACGCCAATGCGCAAAAGGGCGCGCAAACCAAAGCAATGCCGCCATCGCAGTCTGTGCAATCGGTTCGGCATGTGATCCTGCAGAGCTAGTGAGCGTGATGCCACGATCTAGTAGTGCCTGATATCGCGACCCATTCACACCGGCATGAAACACGTGTAACCAACGCAAATTTTCTGCCTGATTAATCGTTTGGAAGAAGTGCTCAGAACCCCTAATAAAGATATCCCTAGAGAAAACAGCAACCTCGACTGAAGCAAGTTGCTGATCACCAATTTCTTCTTCATCAGAAATGAGAACAATTTGATCAGAGCCATGCTCGCCCATGATCGCTTCAACTCGGCGTCCGTAGCGTTCAAAAAACGTCTTTGTGACCATAACGCCGCCCGGTTTACTTCTAACCATTAGTGCTCCTCAGACATTCGATAATCCTGCACGACAATTCCATTGCCTTGAGATAACTGATCCGAAAGGTCTGTATCGCATCAGACCTGTCTCCTATCTGAAAATGATATCGACGGTCTTGCCGCTCAAATCGAAGGTTGAATCGACACTTGCATAACCATAGCTACTTAGAGTCCATTAGGTATCACAATAAGCACGTCAGGTAGTCAGTTCGTACTAGCAACCGAGCACTTCCTGAAATCAAATGACGAGATAGGTTATCTCCACTCATTGATCAGTTATCATCCCCACCGCGCCAGAGTGATTAATCCTCACTCGCTATTTGGAAGGACTATATCGATGTCAAACGAAAACAACAGCGTCCTCTTCGAGGTCGACAACGGTGTCGCGCTGATGACATTGAATCGACCGGAATCGATGAATGCACTGAACGTCGACATCTCGAAAGGTATCGCCGCTGGTTTCGAGCGCATTGACAATGATCCAGACATCGTCGTCGGGATTGTCACAGGCAACGGACGTGCCTTCTGCGCCGGTGCCGACCTAAAGGAGCGGGCTAAAGCTGGTGATAGTGGTGGACAATGGCATGATGTCGAAGGGTATATCGACGGTTACGGCACACCACCACAACCAACAATGAAACCACTTATAGCTGCCATCAACGGTCACGCACTTGCAGGTGGGCTCGAACTTGCCCTGCGATGCGATTTGATGATTGCCAGCAACAACGCAAAATTCGGTCTTCCAGAGATTGTCCATGGGTTCTTCCCGGGAGGTGGTGGACCTCAGCGCCTCCCACGCGCGATCCCTCGAGCAGTAGCAATGGAAGTGATTCTCACTGGCGATCCGATCGACGCAGAAACTGCTCTTCGCTGTGGGTTAGTGAGCCGTGTAGTCGAACCTGACGAACTCATCCCAACCGCCAAGAAACTCGCTGCTCGTATTGCCGAACACAATCCTGTTGCATTACGTGCAGTCAAAGAGATTAGCGATGGCACCGGCGATATGCCGATGCAACAAGCGCTCCGATTTGGGAACGCCCTTCGGTGGATTGTCGGACAAACAGATCGAGCAAAAACCGGCTCACAAAAGTGGGTCGACAGAGCTCGTTGATGCCGAATCAATACACAGGAGTGAGAGAGGTACTCCTTGCCTGAGCATTCCTACTTCGACCTTCATGTTCACTCAACTGATGGTTCCGACGATGCTGGAGGAACCGTCGAGGGCTACTGTAAATGGATTGAAGCTCGTCGTAATAACGGATATCACGTAGACGGTTTTGTGCTCACCGAGCATCGAAACTACCTTGACGATGCAAACTATTCGGCTCTGTCTGAACAGTACGATGTCACGATCCTCAGAGGACTCGAAATAGAAACAGACATCGGCCATGTACTTGTGTACGGCGTCAAAGACGAATTCCTGCAGCGCTTTGACCTGAGTGACATATCGCTACCGTATACAGACGTATTCAAAGCTGCTGAGCAAACGGGAGGGATCGCAGTCGGTGCCCACGCAGGCCGTCCACGTATCGGGCTTGTCGAACATGTCGACGAGCGGAACATATCACTCGCACATATCGGCATCATCGAAGCACTGAACGGTGGGAGTAGCGACTATGAGAACGGTCGCGCTTTCGATCTCGCTAACGATCATGGACTGCTGACCATCGGTGGATCGGATGCTCACTTCGTCTCGGCATTAGGGCGCTGCCTCACCGAATTTGATGCACAGGTCCAGTCCAACGAAGATTTAGTCGATGCCCTTCGTAGCGGCAATTTCCGTCCTGTTCGCGTAGAAGACACACGCGAAGGAGCGCAGCGTTCGGTACTTCCCTCAGCAGCGCACATTCCCGCAACAAGCGGTCAAGGTGAACTTGGCGGAGAAGAAATCGAGATGGATAAGAGCGCAATCGGTGAGGAAGTACATGTCGGCTCACTAGCAGTGACTATCGATTCGATAGCAAATTACTGCGAAGCTCTAGAGGAGACGAACCCCCTATACATCGACGCTCATTGGGCAGAGACCGAGGGGCCGTTCGGCGGAATTATTGCACCTCCAGGCATCCTCAATACTGCGAGATTGCGCCCTGGACCGGATCCTCAAATTCGATTTGGAGACCAGTCATTCCACGCGGGCACTCGACTCGAAACGTTTTCACCTATCCGGCCTGGAGATACGATCGATGCCTTCACACAAGTGAAAGAGGTCTACGAGAAAACTGGTCGTAGCGGTCGCATGGTCTTTGTCGTGCGTCGCACGAGGTATTCCAATCAAGATGGTGTCGACGTCGCCGCAACGGAAAATTCGCAAGTAATGCGGCAAGTGAAAGCACTCGACGACTAGTTACAGAAACAAGGGGCAGACTATGGTTCACTCGGGCAGTCAGCGATATTTCGATGATGTAGAACTGGGCGAAGAATTTGAGGAAAGCCAGGCGCCGTCGTCAGAACAGGTCAAACAATTTCTGGGGCAAACACGCCACATGGGCCTCGATGGCAAAAAGGACGCTGGAATAGACCGCTTCACTGATACGGCAGAAGCTCGCAGCCAAGGCCTTGAACGGGCAGTCGTTCCCGGAAGCATGTCGATGGCAATGATCATGCGTCTCGTGACGGATTGGATGGGGCCACTCGGCCGCATCATGGAGCTTGACGTCAGCTACCGAAGACCAGTGCTCCACGATGACAAGCTACGCTTGCTAGGGCTGGTGACTGACGCTGAGACTCCACCACACGTACATCTCGATCTAGCGCTCGAGAACGAACGTGGAGAGCGCCCCCTACAAGGCACTGCGGTAGTAGAGTTACCGACGAAGAGCACTTAAAACAACTTCGACGGTAGCTAAAGGGTCGCACGACTCCAACTACCATTTCTGCTTTGTTTGATCAGCTCGCTTTATCGATAGCTTCTACGCGTTCCCGCAACAAGGGCAGCAAGTGCTGTCCATATTCAACAGCATCATTCATTGGATCGAAACCTCGCATGAGAAACGCACGGACTCCGAGTTCATAGTAGCGAAGAAGTGAATCCACAATCTGCTCGGCCGTACCCACCAGAGCAGTCGTATTGCCGGCAGCACCCGTTGCCACAGCTAATGGCATCCACAACCTTTCGTCATGCACATCCGCACGGTCGGCATACTCAAGCAAACGTCGTGAGCCTTCGCTTCCTGCACTAGCGATAGCATTATCCCGTGGTGTTGGGGAGCGACCGAGTTTATCCAGAATTGAATGAGCTCGCTTCCACGCCGCCGACTCCGTTTTACCCAAAATTGGACGTACCGATAGCTGGATCCGAGGGATACGATCAAACATTGCACCGGCTTCGGAAATCATCTCAATGCGTTCTTTGACACCTGCCAGCGGTTCCCCCCAAAGAGCGTAAACATCGGCATATTCAGCACCTACCGACACTGCCGCTGTTGATGCTCCACCAAAATAGAGCGGAATATGCGGTTTTTGGAATGGTTTGACCTGACTGTAGGCGCCAGCGAATCGATAGAACTCGCCGTTGTAATCAAACGGTTCATCACTAGTCCACACTCGTCGCATGACTTCCATATATTCACCTGAACGGCGATAACGTGTGTCGTGATCTTCGAAATCACCATCACGTTGTTGGTCAGCATCACTACCACCACTAATTATGTGGAGTGCGATACGTCCTCGACTCAGTTGATCAAGTGTCGCCGCGAGTCGTGCAGCAACAGTCGGTTGCACGAACCCTGGCCGATGCGCAATCAGGAACCCCAAACTTTTAGTGTAGTGTGCCGCATAACTTGCAATTGCGAATCCGTCGGCGGTTGTCGCACGATAACCAATGAGTACCTGATCGAATCCACTAGCTTCGTGCACTCTCGCGAACTTGGCGATGTGATCAGGTGAGATTCCTGAAGCAGTCGACACATGTACGGTCGAGTCGGACGAGCGAGACTCCTCCTGACTACCAATCATTCCAATGAGTTCGATCGGCATACTCCACCCGTCGTTACTAATTTCAGAATTGCGCTGATCGGAAATTTTCTAAATGCAAATTCTGAAACGGTCTGTCTACCGAAGAAATCTAAACCTTGCTTCATTCCCTAAACGGAATCTTAGCTGTTTCAGTGGACAGTCAGATCTTCTAAATAACTCTGACAACAAATGACATTGCAATTTTATTCGATAATTGTGAGTGCTTTTAGAAAGTAATAACGCAGCGGCCACGAGTACCTCCGGCCTCGAGACGACGATGCGCTTCGGCCGCCTGATCGGATGCGTATGTCGCTGCAACTCTAAGAGTGAGGAATCCTTCTTCTACCTGGTGGCACAGGGCATCCAATAAATCCTTCCGGTGATCGTACTCGCGCACAGAAGTTTGATAAAACGCTATCCCTCGCTCACCTGTACCAGTCCAGCCACGCACTGATGCAAAGGCTCCACGGTCCGCAACTCCCGGCACCGCGAGCTCGTTTTGGACAGCGCCATCAGCAAGACCGTCGACACCGTCAGGAAACACTTTCCGTATCTGATCCGCGATGTCATCTCCTCGAGGAACTACTATGTCAGCACCCAAATCATGAACTAGTTGCTCATCGGCTTTCGATGCATCGGCTATGACTTTAAGTCCTTCAGTTTTAGCTAGCTGTATAACGTAGCCGCCATAACAACCGGCTGCTCCAGTAACAGCCAGAGTTTGCCCTGGTCTCAGTCCAAGTTGATCGAGCGATTGACGAGCAGTAAGTCCGTTCATAGGGAGCGTAGATGCTTCAACATGCGTCGAACTTGCCGGTGCGTGAGCTACCGAATCAGCAGCTAACACAATGCTCTCTCGATATGCACCATGACTACCAGTAGGAACCACCATCGCCATCACTGAATCCCCGATAGCGAAGTCAGTTTCAGTTCCGGCACCAATCTGGTCGATTACGCCAGCGACATCCATTCCAGGAACATATGGTGGCGGAGTTTTCTGGAGCAGCTGAGCACGAGATCCGTCTCGTAGGACAGTATCAGTAGGGTTGACCGCCGCACCGTGGACCCGTAACCGAACCTCTCCCAAGGCAGCATGACTCTCTGGAAGATCGATAATCTCTAAGACCCCCGGATCGCCGAACTCCTGAACACCAACTGCTCGCATTCTTACCTACTTTCAGCACACTTCAAACTTAATTAGTGAAGGGCAACATCGGCAGTCCATGAGATTCAGAATCCAAGCGACATCTAGTCACCTCACGCAATCGGGTAAATCCATCTGAACCGAAGCGCCTGAATCTCACGGCAATACAACGCAGTTGCAATCAATAACTGCTGATCACATCTTCAGATTTAGAACTCTCGCGGCGTTACGCCATAGCCACTTCTCCTGAACTTCAGGTTTTAACGGCAACTGTTTTAGTTCTTCGTAGCTTTCTCGGAATGGCATCAGTGGCCATCTACTAGCAAACAGGACTTTGTCTTGTATTACTGAATTGCCAAAGTGAAGCAACTCGCCCCATCCAGTATTGGGCATCCCTATATACTTCGGACGCCATGCGGCAGTATCCAAATAAACATTCGGGCGGCGCCACGCTACTGATACCAATTCATTAACCCAGGGCCAGCCGCCATGAGTCGCAATAACGGTCAACTCCGGAAAATCAGTCGCAACTTGCTCTATATGCCTCGGGTGACTGTAGTCTGATATGACTTGAAGACTCATGTTCTGAGATCCGTGCAGGATCACGGGAACATTCAGTTCGACGCATTTTGCGTAGAGCGGATAATATCTCCGGTCGTGCGGATAGAGCTCTTGCCAGAATTGTCCGATGTTCAAACCGCGGAGACCAAGTTCCTTTATTGCGTGCTCAAAATCGCGTACCGCGTCCATCCCACGATGAGGATCAGCACCCGTAAATCCAATAAGACGCTCCGGATCCGTTGCGCAAAATTCGGCAAGAGTTTCAGGTGCCACTCGCGTCCCTATAGTCGTGCGATTATCTTCGGTAGGAAGGAGTGCGTGAGAAATACCCTCTGCATCCATCCGTTCCAACAACTCTTTTGCGTTGGTCGGCTGGTTATCCCGTTGTCCGCTAGAGATTCGATCGTAAACCTTGTCGTACAGTGTCTCGTGCGCGCCGTGCGGTGTCCCCTCGCCTTTTAGTGGTGCACCTACTCGAAAATCAACTACCACAACTACCCCCCCGGAATACGCGACGAACTGCCGCTGCTGGATTATATACTGGATGAGTCGTGTGACCGGCAACGTAATCCACCATCTCAACGATTTACGATCCACCATTCACTTTTTCGCTAAACTACTGCTGCACACACATACCTAACCGTATGCACGAGGTACTGATGAGGGTGAACAGTGAATAGCGGCCTTGCACTCGAATCTGTGCGGATAATCGACATGACTGAGCATGTGGCTGGTCCTTACTGCACGATGCTCCTTGCCGGACTCGGCGCCGATGTAATAAAAGTCGAACCACCAGGAGGTGAGGCCGGACGGAAAGTAGCTCCGTTCAGTGAAGGCCACAAAGGCATAGAACGAAGCCTTCGTTTCCTGCACTTAAACCGTGCAAAACGAAGTGTCGTTTTAGACGCAGACAATTCATCTGATAAACAATCACTGCGCAACCTAATATCAACAGCTGATCTATTAATATTGGATACCGCAGCTGACTTAGCACTCGCGCCATGGGATCTCAATATCTCCGAGCTACGTCTCACCCAACCAAGCTTATCCGTAGTGAGCTTGCCCACGTTCGCATCTGGCGGCCCATGGAGTGAATGGACAGGAACGGAACTCATACTATGTGCTGCGAGTGGTCAGGCTTCCTGTACTGGTGAAGCCAGCAAACTTCCACTAAAAACAGGCGGATACTTGTCTCTGGTCGCACAAGGCCAAACTGCAGTTGTGGCATCACTGACCGCACTCTACGAAACACGTCAGAACGGCATCGGAAGCGATATCGAAGTTGCAGGTGCTGACGCTAGCACCGAGATGCTTGGACTGTGGACAGGTGGTGATCATCAGCGCATGCCCAGACAAGGACGTCTCCATCAGTCGGCTTATCCATGGCATTGCTACCCTGCTCGCGACGGTTGGGTAGGGGTACAGGCTGGGCCAAGCTCCTGGGGAGCGTTTTGCGAACTTATTAATGCGCCCGAACTGACCGTGTACGAATCATTAGAACAACGGCGTGAAGTCTCCGATCAGATTGATACCGCAATCGAAAGCTGGCTCGCAAGCCTCAACAAGCTTGAGGCTTACCATTCAGGTCAGGCAGCCCGCTTTGGCTTCGGCTATGTCGCGACAGCGGAAGATCTCGCGCATTCACCACAACTCGAGGCTCGTGAATTCTTCAGAGCAATCGAACACCCTGAACTCATGACAGCAATCTATCCGGGACCCCCATTTGTACTCAGGAGCGGATGGCGAGACGCTCGGGCGCCATTGCTCGGAGAACACAACGACGAAGTACTCCTCAACTTGCCTTCTCCAGATCTCAAAAAACATTCAGATACTCATTCGAAATCACGCATCGAACACTCTGCCCTTCCACTAAACGGTATCCGTGTACTGGATCTAACTCAGATCTGGGCGGGCCCCCGAGCAACCATGGTGCTCGCGGATTACGGTGCAGACGTGATCAAGATTGAGTCACTGGAACGCCTCAGCAATACCGGGCGTGTTGGCTTATCACAGGAGCAACAACGTGAACTGAACATTGGTAGCGGTCAGGAAAATCTTCATCGTGGTAAGAAGCACGTCACGCTCGATCTGCGCTCAGAGCTGGGGCAGAGAGCTTTCCGTGAACTCGTTGCGGTCAGTGATGTCGTAATTGCAAACTTCGCCGCAGGCGTATTAGAGAAATTAGGCGCGACCTTCGAACAATTGGAATCGATCAACCCAGAAATCATCGTGGTCTCGATGACAGGCTTCGGTGACGATGGCCCGGAACGCGATTATGTCGCATACGGAGTTGCGCAAGAGCAGCTTTGCGGTATCTACGGGATCACTGGCTACGAGGGAGAAGAGCCTCTTAAGTCAGGATATAACATCGGTGATCCGATGAATGGAATGCATGGAGCCGCTGCAGTAATGGCCGCTCTTTTAGATCGTGAACGCTCTGGCCATGGACAATACGTTGAGCTTTCGCAATTTGAATCGAGCATTCCTTTCATCGGGGAGCTTCTACTCGATTACGTGGTGAATGGACACATCGCCGAGCCAGCAGGAAACAGTGACCCTACATGGGCCCCTCATGGGATTTACCCCACTGACGGTGAAGATCAATGGATTGCACTCGTCACCCGTGATGATGAAGAATGGTTAGACGCACTGAATATTCTTGGCGCTGCGGCACTCGCCAACGACCCTCGCTTCAAAAGCATCACTGATCGGATTCAAAACCATCGAGACCTCGATACGGAGCTTGCGACATTTACTAGACAACACAGGAACGACGTCCTCGCAGGCATGCTCCAGAACATAGGAATTCCGGCAGCGCCAGTGCTACA
>Ga0310344_10004611_pt1 | contig 10229 bp, 11 predicted proteins | sample HC15DNA20200_MG_FD_203801 | JGI IMG/M metagenome (GOLD analysis project Ga0310344, IMG submission 203801) | Marine microbial communities from station ALOHA, North Pacific Subtropical Gyre - HC15-DNA-20-200_MG | ecosystem: Environmental > Aquatic > Marine > Oceanic | place: Pacific Ocean: North... | reverse complement strand
CTTTTCTAGAAGGAAGAGAACCATCTACTACTTCCCCTCTAAATCCGATCAAGTTAGAGGTCGCCATAGATTCCCGAACAGGTTATCAAGCAACTTTAGAGACCCCGCCTGAGTTTATTGAGGTTATCGAGGTTAAGCCTAAAGATCTTCAACGCTATCTCTCGCCACGCCCGGAAAATCCTATAGAGCCATGAATGACACTCTGACTGCTGTGGAAGGAATTGAGGTAGGCCACTGGACTGATTCAGAGCAATCCACTGGATGTACAGTGATTTTGTGTCCTCCTGAGGGATGTGTAGCGTCAGTTGTTATCTCCGGCGGAGGACCCAGTGTTCGCGAGACGGCTCTTCTTGCACCTGAGAAAAGTGTGCAGCGGATTAACGCGGTTGCACTCTGTGGAGGAAGTGCCTTCGGACTGGAAGCAGCAGGAGGTGTCATGAGGTGGCTCGAGGAGCGCGCGATTGGCTTTGAAACCATTTACGGTCCAATTCCCATTGTTCCAGCAGCAGCAATTTTCGACAGATGGACAGGTAATCCGCGTGCGCGACCTGGTGTCGAGGAAGGTTATATTGCTGCTAGCAAGGCGACTGGTTCGCCAGTCTTAATGGGTCGAATCGGTGCTGGTACAGGAGCTCGAGTTGGGACGTCTAAGGGAGTCGATAAAAGCTCTTACGGTGGATTGGGATCGGCCTGTACTCATGTCCATGGTGCGGTAGTATCTGCTCTTGCCGTGGTAAATCCGGGAGGAAATATCGTTGATCCCGAGACCGGTCATTTCGTAGCTGGCGTTCCCGGAGAAACCGGAGAATTATCAGCAGGATTGCAGGGATCACCTGTGACGAACACAACCCTCGTGGTGGTCGCAACAGATGTACCAATATCTAAAGCCGAGGCAAGGCTTCTGGCTGGAAGTGCTCAGTCTGGACTGGCTAGGACTATTACGCCAGTCACTCTGTTTGATGGTGACACATGTTTTGCTTTAAGCACAGGCAGTGGTCCGCATGTACCACTGATAGAGCTCTCGGTAGCAATTCAAACTGTTGTCGGGGCTGCTATATTGGCGTCCGTAAGGCTCCCACAGTAGCGCCCGCTACTGCTCCCTGTAATCTTCGTGGCAACATAACTAATAATGACCGTTGGCATCCTAGCTCTTCAGGGAGCATTCCGTGAACATAGAAGAGCTTTTCAGCGTCTTGGAGTTGACAGTGTCGAAGTCCGTCTTCCGAAGCATCTTAAGGGCTTGACGGGCCTTATTATTCCCGGTGGAGAATCGAGCGCAATAACTAAATTAATGACAACCTATGGTTTAGATAAAGCTATTAAGGATTTTCACCGGGCAGGTGGTGGAATTTGGGGTACGTGCGCAGGCGCGATCACAGTTGCTAACCAACTTCCTGGTCATACGACCCAGGCCCGACTTGGACTTCTTGCTGTTTCGTTGGAACGAAACGCTTATGGTCGTCAGGTAAATTCTTTCGAAGTAGCTCTGAAAATCTCAGGCTTTGAAAGCTTGTTCCCTGGAGTTTTCATCCGGGCGCCAAAGATTGTTTCAATCGGCAAGCAGGTAGAAGTATTGAGCTGTTTTGAGGAATGCCCTGTACTAGTGAAGTCTGATCGAGTGCTCGTGTCGGTTTTTCACCCAGAGCTCACTGGAGACGACCGTATCCATGCACTTTTTGCCAACCATATATGTGGAGAGCTAATTATAACTTGATCGCCAACACTCTTCCTATAAGGATAGCAGCATAACTAAATAATAAGTTGCCCAATAGATAGAATATGCCTAGAAAAACTTTCGAGCTTCTTAATAATTGGTCAGTTTCAAATTCAAAGGCAGAAAAGGTTGTAAGGGCTCCCAAGAATCCTGCAGCGATCGCAATACGGAGTGGTCCGGGTAGCTCAATTTTTGATTGAAAAAGAAGAAGAGCAAGCAGAAATGATCCTGCTACGTTGACAACTAAGGTGCCTAAAGGGAATCCAGCTAAAGTAGTTGGCTTGAGAAGGCCCTGGAAAAATATGTTTATGCCATATCGACACAAAGTGCCGAGAGCTCCTCCCAACGCTAAGCCTAGGAGAGTCATTCGTGGTAAATATCCGAATTACAGGAGATTACGTATATCATGGCGGAGTGTATCATCGTTGAGGCTAGTGGTAGCGGTGTTCAGAGGGTTTGAGGTTGTAGATGTCAGGAATCGCCTGAGATTCTTCTCTGTCGAGAGTTAAGGGTGGGTACGGTGCATTCAGGGTCTTATTGTAATAGTGGTGAATTGAAATTTTTTGGTTACATTGCTTTCCCGTAAAGCCCCAAACATAATACCATTCGAGATTTATAGTCGTAATTCTAATGCTATGAGTAGAACTATACTGGATAAGATGCGGATAATTAGGTTCTATTGGTTTTGGTGGGCTGGTAATTGCCAAGACCCACGTTGTTCTTTTCCAGAGCACGTTCAGCTCTATAACTCGACCTTACTAGCGGTCCCGAAACCACCTCGTGAAATCCCCGTTTAAGCCCCTCTGAGCGTAAACGATTGAAGGTATCCGGATGTACGTAACGACTTACGGGAAGGTGGCTAGCAGAGGGCCTTAGGTATTGACCTAGCGTAAGAATGTCGACGTCAGCTAGACGCAGGTCATCCATGGTTTCCAATACCTCTTGATCTGTTTCTCCTAATCCAAGCATGAGACTTGTTTTGGTAAGAACATCCGGGCGACATGTCTTAGCTACCTTCAATACCTCTATAGTCTGCTCGTAACTGGCACGGGGATCACGTACTGGATGTGTGAGTCGTCGGACAGTTTCAATATTTTGCGCGAAGACTTCTATCCCTGACTTAACAACCGTTCGGACAGCCTGAACATCACCGCTAAAGTCTGGTGTGAGTGCTTCCACGGCAGTGGCGGGGTTTAGGGTTTTAATGCTTTTGACGCAACTAGCATAGTGATTAGCTCCGCCGTCAGGGAGATCATCACGGTCTACTGAGGTAAGAACCACGTAGTTCAGGCCCATGGATCTCACTGATTCCGCAGCTAATCTAGGTTCGTCCGGATCAAGAAAGCGCTGAGGATTTCCTGTAGCTACAGCACAGAAACGGCAAGCCCGAGTGCAGACTGATCCCATCAGCATGATCGTTGCCGTACCAGCATCCCAACACTCAGCTAAATTGGGGCAGCGCGCTTCTTCGCAGACAGTAGCAAGGCGCTTCTCGGTTACCGTTTTGCGGATTTCTTGATACCGATTACCAGTCGGTAGCGGCACCTTCAACCAGCTAGGCTTCTTGTCATTTAATTTTGTCGGGTTGGATTTAGCGATGCCGCCGTGAACGGACCGTATGAGATGTTTTAAGTCTCTAGAGTTCATGAGATCTCCTTTTTTAGGTCTGTCGAAGGCTTTTTGAACGCAGCGTGCATCGCCTCGATTACCAGAGGACAGATTTCCTCGATTGTAACGGAGCGCCTTAATAGTTTCGTTAGGCTAGTTACACCCCTATCAGGAATTCCACAAGGAACGATTGTTTCGAAGTGTTGTAAATTTGTTGCAACATTAAGAGCAAATCCATGCAAAGAAACGTCCCTACGCACTGCAACGCCTATGGCAACTACTTTTTCAGTTCCCACCCATACACCTGCATAGCCTGGACTACCAGTGGCGTTTATCCCAAGTTTGCAAAGAACACTTATCATGGCCCCTTCGAGCGTTCGGAGGAAGCGTAGAACCCGTCTGCCAACAGGAAATAAGGGATAACCGACTAATTGGCCTGGACCATGATAAGTTACGTTACCTCCACGCTCAACATCGTAAAGCTCGAATCCCCGGGCAGCCAACGTGGATTCACTATATAAGAGGTTTTGACGACCACCTCCCTTTCCGAAAGTTATCACTGGCGGGTGTTCAACTAGTAGTAGCGTAGGAGCAGATTCCCCGGCGACAATCGCAGAATGTATTTCTTTTTGTATGTCCCAGGCTTCCTGGTAAGGGAGCAGTCCTAATTCACGTACCTCGAACATCTCGTCCATAAAAGAATAATACCAGCGGTTGTTGCAATAGATAGTGTGTGGTGCATTGGTTGTGACTCAGCCAACCGTAAACCGAAATTCTTAAGTTGTGACGTATAATGACTGTTGATCAATGTACTTCTAGAATTTAGTGAGATTATTGAGTATAAACAAGTATTTAACAGGCATACATTGAACTCTCTGTCGAAAAAGACCTCAATAAGTTATAGAAACTGAGTTGGTTTAGTAGAATTCGCCGGCTTCATCAAGTTCTGGATATGGTTCATCAATTTCGTCAAGACGGCGAGCTTCTTTTGGATATAGCCAAGAAAACGCTTTACGAGCGATAGAGTCAGGATGCAAACGGGGTATTTTGTAAAATCCGATCTCACGACGTTGACGCTGAGCTTCGAAAAGAATTACAGCAGCGGCTACTGAAACGTTGAGCGAGCGAACCATTCCAAGCATGGGTATAACAATGTGATGGTCAGCGTGTTGGGCTGCTGGTACACTCACCCCAGCTTTTTCATTTCCTAATAAGATGCACGTTGGTATTGTGTAGTCTACGTCCCGGTAGTCTAGGGCTTCATCTGAGAGGTGAGCCGCTAATATCTGTTTTGCCGAACCTTTAACACCCTTAATTGCTTCCTTAATATTGTTGTGTACTTTGACCTCAACCCATTTATCGGCACTTGCACTAGTGGCGCTAAATGTTGGGATACCTCCTGTAGGGTTTACTGCGTGGACAGTGCCAACTCCCACCGCATCGCAACTGCGCATAATAGCTGAGAAGTTGTGGGGTTTATATACGTCTTCAGCAAGGACAGTCAGGTCAGGTTGTCGCCGCTGTAGTACTGCCAGGATTCTTTGGTACCGAGACTTTGTCACTTACTCTAGGATAAACCGTGAGATAGATAGCTCTCTAGTATTCGGCCTTCACACACCTTGACACCTCCTCAAAGGGACAGTATCATCCTCCATGCCTTACTTGCCGAGGTGGCGGAATTGGTAGACGCGCTAGCTTGAGGGGCTAGTGACCGCTTAGGTCGTGTGGGTTCAAGTCCCATCCTCGGCACCAGAATATTGATATGGCTCTTTAATAATTCTAATTCTGCGTTTTGTGTTCTTAATTTGGGGTAAATGGCATGGTAGCGTTGACCGTGGTGGACTCCAAATTTCCCTTCCGCAATTACCGGACTGGTCAGCAGGAAGCAATTGAAAAAGCACGGGAGGCCTTCGAAGATGGGAAGCGATTTGTCGTAATCGAGGCACCCACGGGATCTGGAAAAACTGCAATCGCTGTAACTTTAGCGCGTGAGGCTCGAAGTGCTTATGTGCTAACCGCTCAGAAGATACTTCAAGATCAATATTTCCGGGATTTCCCTGATCTGGCGACTATGAAAGGTCGAGCTAATTATTCGTGTGAGGTCGCCCCGACTAATGCGGCGGCAGCTCCTTGCATTGCGGGTCATCGATTTGCAGAATGCGAATCATGCGGCTACTTCTCTGCCAAAGGTACCGCTATTGCTGCACAAGGTGCTGTTTTAAATTACGCGTACTTTTTAGCAGAGTTAAACAATGAGGGTGGGTTTTCGGAACGCGAGCTTCTTGTACTTGATGAGGCGCATAATGCTGAGGCGGCTTTAATGAATTATGTTGAAATTACGCTTTCAGACCAAAGCCTTGCTAAAGCAGGGATTCTTGAACGCATCCCTAATGGATTCGATGATGAGAGCTATTATGATTTCGCAGCTAACGTTATCCCTTATCTCAAGGAACGAAGCGATATCATTCAAGACCAATTACGTAAGGTTCCCTTGACATCTAGACTAGCGTTGACGCTGATGCAGACCAAACAATGGCTCGATCAACAGGTCGGACGGTTAGATCTTCTTGAAAAGAGCCGTGAGGAAATGAACGATGAATGGGTGATTGAGCGTTGGCGGAACACCGAAGGTCTTGGAATAAACTTCAAGCCGGTTGGGGTCTCAGGCTTGGCGAAGGACCTGCTTTTCGGATTTAGCCAAAGGATACTCATGCTTTCGGCAACCATTTTAGATCTTGAAACCTTCCTCTCTTCCTTAGGTATTACGCGAGATCAAGCCGAATTCATTCGGATAGAGTCGGATTTTCCCCCTAAGAATAGACCACTTTTCCAACGACCAGTAGGAAAACTTACGAGAATGCATCTCAATAGAACACTTCCGCATCTCGTGAATGAGATTGAAAATCTTTGCGACTCTCATCCTAACGACAAGGGCGTGATCCATGCACACAGCTACAGGATTGCCCAGCACATAGCTGATAATCTTCCCAGGTCTTTGAATTGGCGGTTACTTACCCACTCTGGTCCTGAAGGTAGGGAGGCTACTCTAGACAAACATTTGAACAGTAGTGAACCAACTATTCTTCTTACTCCGAGTATGACCGAGGGGATAGATCTATTTGATCATTTGGCACGGTGGCAGGTAATTTGCAAGATACCTTACCCGTATTTAGGTGATCCACAAGTAGCCCGCAGAAAAGAGTTGGACCCTGACTGGTACCAATGGCGGACCTGCCTAACAATGGTCCAAGCCTATGGTCGTTCTATCCGGAGTTCAAATGATTTTGCGGTGACGTATATACTCGATGCTGACTTTTCTGCTTTTGCTGCAAAGCAAGCTGATCGTTTGCCGGGATGGTTTCTTGACGCTATACAGGTGGAATAAATAGTGTTAAATAGACCTAATTGCTTTAGGCGAAAAATGTCTTCTCCTTGGTTTGGGTCATTGAGTAATGATACCCTCGTCCTGTGCAGATACGCATCATCGGTAGTGCTAAATCTAAGGATACTCGGAAGGCCGAGAGATTTTTTCGAGAGCGAGGTATCCGGCCACATCTTCTTGATGTACATAAAGCCAAAGTTGCTCCTGGTGAGCTAAGGCGATTCGGAAGTAAATTCGGTCAAGCAAGGCTGATCAATACTGAGAGCCCTCAATATAAGAGTAAAGGATTACCTTACTTAAAGCTTACTGAGAAAGAGCTTCTCGAATTACTTGTAGAAGAGCCTAGTTTGCTTGTGCAACCCCTGTTGGCCGCAAACGGGACATTAGGCCTAGGTTGGGATGAGTCCTTTTGGCGCACCTGGTACCAAGACAAGGTAAGTCGTCACTAACTAGCATAATTTTGTTCTAATTCAAAGCCTACGACCTATCGTGGACCTACAAAGTTCTGGTCAACTTTGCTTTAAACTGTCTACGTGAACATCTTATTTGTGGGAGATGTGTTTGGTCAGTCGGGGATGAAGGTAGTTCGTCGTTATTTGCGCCAAGTACGAGATGACTATGATTTTGTTGTAGTGAACGGTGAGAATGCTGCTGCCGGGCGTGGAATAACCCGTAAACTGTTTGGTCAACTTCGTGAAGCTGGTGCGGATGTAGTTACTTTGGGAAATCATAGTTGGGACCAAGCAGAAGCTCTCAAGTTAGTAGAAGAGACTCCACATCTAATTAGGCCTCTAAACTATCCGCCAGGTACGCCTGGTCTTGGTTCAGGTACGTTCTCTGCGAGAAATGGAGAGAGGGTGACTGTAGCTCAGGTTATGGGTCGTGTCCTTATGCAGCCACTTGACGACCCATTTAGAGCTATCGATAGGGTCCTTACTGAACAGCCGATAGGAGCTAACATTCTAGTGGATTTTCATGCTGAAGCGACGAGCGAAAAAAAGGTCATGGGTTACCACCTAGCTGGTCGATGCAGCGCGTTAATCGGTACTCATACTCACGTCCAGACCGCTGATCAAACTATTCTATCCGGGACAGGTTACATTACCGATGTTGGGATGACTGGTCCTCAAAACTCTTCAGTAGGAATGAATTTTGACGAGGTACACTATCGGTTAACTTCCGGACTACCAAAACGATTCCGACCGTCTTCCTCCCCTGGAGAGATACGGGCGGTAGCGATTGTTCTTCAAGAGGGTAAAACTCGGGCAATCCGGAGGATCCAAGCTGGGCACAAAAATAACGATATTGGTCAGGAAGTAATTGAATATTAAGCCGATGGCCAACGTATTACAATTCGCTGGTCATCGGCTCGTTAAGCTTAGAAGTGCTTCAGGGAGGTCTATAGCGGATTTGACATTGAGGTTAAGTACCGATAAGTGGATGAGAATCTGATTCTAATTTTAAGTGTCGTGTAATGCTTGTAGCACGTGGATTAATTCATCAGGTTTTAACCCATGCCCAATAGGATGGCCTGAATGGATACAGATAAAGGAGGAGGCTCGGCATGAAACTTTTGCTCAGTGGAGGCCCTGTCTTAGTTGCTATTCTTCTGATATCGCTATATGGGACATATTTGTTTTTCGCTAGATTTCTTAAATTATCGAAGGAGAGACTTGCGGCTGACGTCCTGATGGCCAAAGTTAATCGGGCAGTGCAAGAAAGAGATCTTGAAAAGGCTCTTTCGGTTTGTGATGCGCATGGAGGTCCGGTTGCTCGAGTTTTAAAGGCGGCCCTTAACAGGCTCCCTTATGGAAGATCAGCAGTGGAGGCAGCCTTTCAAGAAGCATCACTAGAGGAAGAGCAAAGCCTAACCCGTGGACTTAGACCGCTCGCAACTATTGCACAGGTTGCGCCACTTCTAGGATTGCTAGGTACGGTGACTGGGATGATTATTGCTTTTGCCGAGATATCCAACCAAGGTACTGGCAACCCTATGGTCCTAGCTGATGGAATCGGCCAGGCTTTGGTTACAACAGCTGCGGGTCTAATTGTTGCGATTCCTGCTGTCATCGGACAAAATTATCTAGCTAACAAGGTCGATCGTATTCTTCTCGAGATTGACCGGCGGCGTGAGGAGCTTATGGGGAATGTTGTGCAGGTAGCAGCGATTAAACGGGCAGAACACAAAGATGCTGATACCAATGAAAACGAGTCTTCAGCATTAACTAATCCCCTATGAGGACTCGGAGTGGGCGACAATTGTCGCGAGTTAGCGCTGGACTCGACCTTACTCCAATGATTGACGTGGTTTTTTTATTAGTTATCTTCTTCATGGTTTCTACTACCTTCATAACTTTTGAGGCTGGATTGCCCGTAGACCTTCCTCAATCTCAGAATTCCTTGTCTCAGACAGCAGAGTTACCGACAGTAACTATCAACAAAATGCAGCAGGTTTTTTTAGGAGGTTCTTCCATCGAGGAAGAGGATCTTGTCAAATCCCTTAAATCCCAGATGGCAATTCTTGAATCGTCAGTCGTAATTCTTCGAGCTGATAGCGAAGTTCCGCACGGGTTTGTTGTTCGTGTGATGGATCTAATTAAGCGCTCTGGTGCAGAGCGAATCGCAATTGCCACCGGTGGTTGAGCAGCTTTATGGGAACCCAATCATTATGGTCGGATCCTGATCGCCGCAGAGCCATACTCCTATCGATAACACTACATTTATTGTTGGTGTTGGGTCTAGGAATATGGATAACGATTCCTAAAGAGACACCGGTTGAGAGGTTGATTGTTGTTGAGGTAGGAGTGCCTGATCAAGCAGCGTCTCAGGTAGATGTCCCCCAGTTAGATTCTTTGCCTGAGAAGCCTAGCTCGCCCCAGGTAGTTGTTTCCGAAGTGCCTATACTTGAAACTAGGATAATTTCAGAGCTCGAACCTACAACCGCTAATTCAGAATCGGCATTCAACCCTAGTGTTAGAGGAGTGCCAGTTGGGGGCGGAAGAGAAACGACTGACAGTCTCATTGAAGAGGAAGTCGTGACCAGCACTAGAGGAGATACTTCGGATTCACTAACTTTCATGGACGGATCACGTCAATTGGAGCCATTACCTTTCGATCTTCCCAGAGATAGTATTTCCACAACTACACTTCCAGAAATCGAATCTGAAGAACTGGCTGAGATGGTTTCTATAGAACTTATCAATATTCCAATACCAGTCTTGATGGAACAGGTACCTAAATCACAAGTGATTGCTATATCGCCGACTCTTGTCTTACTAAATGAAAAGGTGCTAACTGATCAGGAAGTCCTAACCCCTGAATTAAAAGTCGTTACTTCTAATCCTATCGAGGTGCCGATCCCACAGGTTGGAACTTTTGTTACGCCTGAAGAGATCATTGCATCGTCTAGTCCCACCGTTGAATTACCTGGTGTACGCAATGTACCTCTACCTGAATTGACTAGTATCATTTTGGATCAACTTTCTATTCCGCAGCCTGAAGTTAACACTGGCACTTTTTCAAAAA
>Ga0310344_10004609_pt1 | contig 10233 bp, 9 predicted proteins | sample HC15DNA20200_MG_FD_203801 | JGI IMG/M metagenome (GOLD analysis project Ga0310344, IMG submission 203801) | Marine microbial communities from station ALOHA, North Pacific Subtropical Gyre - HC15-DNA-20-200_MG | ecosystem: Environmental > Aquatic > Marine > Oceanic | place: Pacific Ocean: North... | reverse complement strand
GAGAACGGTGGCAGGAATGGCCGCCATGAGCTCGTTGAGCTGAGGGAGTTTCCCCGTTTCGACCAGCACCTGAGTCTTCTGCGCCAGATCTTTTCCGATGCCATCGATATCCGTCAGCTGTCGAGACTCGTCGGCTAGAACACCAGCTACCGGTTCGGGAAAATCACGAATGGTCCGTGCGCCATTGCGATAGGCTCGTATACGAAACGGATTGGCACCTTGGAATTCCAGCAAGTCGGCGACTTGTTCAAATACATCAGCGATTTTGGCGTTTGTCACGTATGCAGCTCCACAACGTCCTTGTCCTGTACGACATAGTCCGCTTTCACCATCGTTCCGTCGTGGACATCACTGCCCCAGACACGCGCGAATTTGAGATCCTGTACATAGTCTTTGTGGATTTGTTCGGCAACATCCAATAGGGTGCCTCCTCGACGTACTGTAAAGGGTCGATCGTAATCGGGTTCTTTTTGGTTCGGGAGTTTTGTGTACACGCGAATCATATCGAGTGAATGGAAAATGGCTTCGCGTAATGGTTCCAAACCCGTTTCTATGGTTGCCGAGACGGGGAATTCGGGAAAGTCGAGAGGACACAGTTCATGCAGTAATTCGAGCCGTTCAACTGCCCCGGCGGAGTCGATTTTATTGGGTGTGGCAAAGGTGCGAGTAAACGATAGGCCAATGTCGTTTTCATCCAGGTACGAATCGGACGCTAATCGGGTTTTCGTGGAATTTAGTTTGTCGAGGACTTCTTGGCACTGCTCGATGCCGTCGTCAGACCCCAAGTCAATCACGAGTAGCGCCAGATCGGCCCCACGGATTAGCCCCTGCATGTACGACTCAAGATAGTCTGCGGTAATGGGAGGAGTGTCAATGACCTGCACCGTGATATCTTGCCAAGGCATCATGCCTGGCAGGGGTTCACGGGTACAAAACGGATAGGGTGCGATTTCCGGATTGGCACGAGTTAATGCCGCCAAGAGTTGACTTTTACCCGAGTTGGTCCCCCCTAGCAGGATGGCCGTACCAGCCCCTTGTCGAGGGATGCGAATGCCGGTTCCTTTTTTTGTGGACTTGCTGCCGGACGTGAGCTCTTTTTTGAGCTTGCTAATCTTTTGTTTCAGATCCGACTGTAATTTGTCGGTGCCCTTGTGCTTCGGCATTTCACGCAGCATTTCTTGCAAGCAGCGCAATTGCTCGTCGGGCATGACAGCACGTCGATATTGTTCTTCGGCCTTGTGGTATTGAGCCGTCAGGTTTGCGGGCATGGCAGGAACCTTTCGTGATACTTTCTACCGCATAGTTTACCCCTGACGGTGAAGAGTGACCACGGTGGAGCGTGGTTTGGACGCTCAGAAGTTGTCATCTTGGGTTGCGATATTCTCCCGAGAGAGAGAATGTTGGAACCGCTGCTATGCTCGAGATGCGGCCAGCAAGTCTTCGGCGCCCGCGTCGAACAGTTGTTGCGCAACAAGCTCACCCAATTGTTGCGGAGAATCGGGATCTCCCGTGGCTTGGCAATGTAAGCGTTGCTTTCCGGCAGGATCCAAAACGACTGCGTCCAGTACAAAGTGGTCCTTTTCGAAACGAGCCCAAGCACCTACCGGCGCTAGGCAACCGCCGCGCAAGGTAGCCAGCAAACTGCGTTCAGCGATGACAGCCTTGTGGGTAGCACGGTCGTCAAGGGTTCGTACTGCATCACGGGTGTCTGTGTTATCTTCTCGGACTTCGAGTCCCAGGGCGCCCTGTCCGACGGCTGGTATCATGACCTGAGGATCTATCGTTTCGGTGATGCGGTCGGTTAATGCCAGCCGTGACAATCCGGCTGCAGCCAATAAAAGAGCGTCGAATTGACCTTCGTCCAGTTTACGCAGGCGAGTATCGACGTTACCTCGGATATCAGCCAGTTGTAGGTCGGGGCGTGCGTACAACAGCTGAGCCTGTCGCCGTAGGCTACCGGTTCCCACCCGTGAACCGGGCGGGAGCTGGCTAAGTGTGACACCATCTGCGGCAACCAAGGCGTCGAAGGGGCTGGACCTTGAAGGTACGGCTGCCAGTGTCAGTCCAGCAACGGGGTCGGTGGGCAAGTCTTTCAAGCTATGGACTGCCAGGTCAATACGCCCATCTAGCAAGGCTCGTTGCAACTCCTTTGTGAAGAGTCCCACTGAACCGACTTCTCGAATGGAAGTATTCTGAACACGATCCCCTTGTGTCGAAATGGGGACAAGCTCAACGAACGTGCCTGCGGAATGCAGCAGATCTCGAACCCACTTGGCCTGCCAACGGGCCAAGGCGCTATTTCGCGTTCCCAATCGAATAGGTGCCGGCATATGAAATTCGCCAGAAGGACATTAATCAGTACCTTACGAGAGCCTCAAGACTTGTCGGGGCTCTCGCCTACTGTTGGCTCAGGTCTTCTTCGCTAGAAGACTCGACTGCGAAATCACGACGAGATGCAGACAGTTCCGAGCCGTTTGTCGACACCGGATCATGTTTGAGAAAACGTGGGTTGGTGGGGCTTCTCAGTTGATGCGGTGCAACTACGACTCCGCAGCTTACCACGAATTGGATGGCTTGATCTACTGTGATGTCCAAGTCAATCGCCTCGCTGCGGCGGATGGTGATGGTGTAGCCAGTAAGCGGCATAGGAGAGGAAGGTAAAAAGACGGTCAATACCGCCTCGTTGGCAGCGCTGCCAATATCTAACATACTATCGCCCGTTACGAAGCCGATCGACCAGATGCCGCGCCGAGGGTATTCCACGGCAATTACCCGATGGTACTCTATTTCCTTCTCGCTAAATACAAAGTCGGTCACCTGTTTCACGGAAGAATAGACGTTACGAATAATTGGTAGTTGGTGAATGAGTTGTTCTAAGAGACCCACAATGATGCGACCAAAGCGGATGGCTAAGAATTTTCCCAGCAGATACAGGATCATGATGAACAGGCTGAGAAAAAGTGGTATCGTGAACCGAGGTTTGAGGTACCGCAGTTCCACATACCGGTCGTACATGAGTCGTGCTGTTTCGGGTTTTGGATCCTTGCTACGATCGTGGTAGTTGACGAGGGTAACGATTTCTTTCGGTACCCATTCATTTCCAACTTGAACGAAGCGACTGGGCACGCCACTGCCAGCATCCGGGTCTTCTGTGTGAATGTCTTGGATCGACCAGACAATGATGTTGCGCGCACCGGAATGGACGGGAACAAGAACATATTGTTCTATCGCATTCCAGACCCAGATCAGGATCACAATTGTCAGAAGCGGCGGAAGTATGACAGCCAGTCCGCGCAGAACGGCACTCTGAAACGGATGTCGTCGTTTCACCTGCACGATAGATTTATCTGGTACGGAATTAGGTGGCATGTTCCAACCGTCGTAAAAATCCTGTCCCTCTATTCACTATTTTTTGCCTTAGTTAACAGTTGGGCTACTTATTAGAGAGGCAAAGCCCGCGCAACCACGGCAACCGCCACACCAGCTGCTCCTGCTACGAGAAGTTCTTTCGTTGCTTCATTGGCTGTCGCCCCGGTCGTTAAAACATCATCAACCAGTACAATACGAGCGTCCCTTATATCGTAGCCTTTTGTTACACGAAACGCTCCCTGAACGTTGAGTGCCCGATCGGCAAAAGATAACATACTTTGCTTGTTGACTTTACGGCGACAAGCCATCAGCCGAGGCAAAACAGGAGCTCGCAAACTACGACTTGCTTCTCTGGCGAGATTTTCTGGAGCATGCGTGCCTCGCTGAAAACGGCGGCTCCAGTGACTTGGTACGCAGGTCACCAAATCGGCCTGAAAATCAGCCAGTTGAGATGCCCAGCGGTTTGCTGCAAATTTTGCGATGGTCACGGTGAGCGATTCGTGGCTACTGTGTTTCATACGCTTTACGGCCTGTTTTAGTTCGTCACGGTACCAGCCGTAGGGTGCGACTCGTAAGAATCGCAATTCAAGTTTTCGACAATGTGCGCAACGACCGTCCGGGCTGGAAACCTGGGGTACGGGACATCCGCAACGTTGGCAGACCCTTTCGGCTACTTTAGTGAGCTGTGAGCGACAACCGACACAAAGTTGTCCATGCTCGCCGGTCGCCTCAAGTTCCAACGAGCAAAAATCGCACTGAGGCGGAAATAGCACGTCCAAGGTTGCCGCCCAACTTCGTTTGAGCGGCCGAAGCCAGGATACACTGTTCATGCGGTCATCGTATCGTACTTCAGGGGGGCCGGTCCATGTGGGGCACGTTGCACACGAGTGAAAAAAACCGCCGGTTTCGACTTACGGTCGAATCCATGTATACTTCCGGTGCTTGTCTGTGTTGAGCACAGACTGCGGGCTCTGGGCAAACCGGTTGTGTTGTCGGTCGAACCGGGCAAATGTATGAGGTTCGGAGAACACCGTTCAGGATTCAGTGTTCAGAGATTAGAGCATTCAGGGCGTTACGAGTCCGGCAACCAGCCTCTAGCACCTCCGTATCCCGCAACGAGCCTTGAGCAACCAGCACGTAAGGGAATTCACTGATGAGTCAGCGAAGCGAATGGGCCGAAGGTCAGGCGATAGGCGAATTAATGGCCTTACCACTTCAGTATCCTCAGCTGATCTCGCTGGCAGCCGGATTTGTGGATCAGCAATCCTTGCCCCTCGACGCCGTGCGCATCGCTTGTGAAGCAGTCATGCGTGACCCGGTTGTAGCCCAAGCAGCACTACAGTATGGAGCAACTCCGGGGCATCCGCCGTTACGAGAGTGGTTACTTGATCGACAGTTAAGCCAGGATGGAATGCAGTCCGAAAGCCACCGGTTTGACGTGAGCAGTGTCGTATGCACTGCCGGTAGTAACCAATTACTGCAGATGGTTAGTGAGTGCCTGCTGGATCCGGGCGATATTGTGCTCTGCGCGGCTCCCACCTATTTGGTCATCCTGGGTACTTTTCGAAATATGGGAGCTAGAGCGATAGGTGTGGACACGGATGACGAGGGAATTGTGCCGGAAGCATTGGCGGGCAGGCTGTCTCAGCTACAGCAACGAGGAGAGTTAGGTCGTGTAAAGGCGATCTATGTTGTTTCCTATTTTGACAACCCGCGCGGATTGACCTTGTCTGCAGAACGTCGGCAGCAGATCGTGGAGATCGCCAAGCGATGGTCACGTGAGGCGAATTCACAAATCATGGTGATTGACGATGCTGCATATCGAGAGCTTCGTTACACCGGGCAAGAAGTTCCTAGCATGTTGCGCTTCGACGAAGATCGCGATACAGTCGTGGTGGCTGGCACATTTTCCAAGCCTTTTTCGCCTGGAATGCGTGTGGGGTGGGGTATTTTGCCCGAGGCATTGGTGGATCCTGTAAATAATGTCAAATCCAATGCAGATTTTGGCTCACCAAATTTCAACCAGCACTTGATGACGAAGGTCGTTGAGCTGGGACTTTACGAGCCTCATATTGAAGGCTTGCGATCTCTCTATCAGGGCAAGCTTGACACCATGCTGTCAGCCTTGAACGATTGCCTGGGAGGCCAATCTTCGACTTCCTGGAAACGGCCTGACGGAGGATTGTATATCTGGCTACAATTGCCGGACGGAATAGATACGGGACGAAGCGGTTCTTTGTTAACCCGTGCAATGGATGAAGGTATATTTTACGTTCCTGGTGAATACTGCTTTGCGGCAGAAGGCGAGCCGATCCAGAAAAACACGATTCGGCTAAGTTTCGGTGTCCAGGATGATGATGGCATCCGCCAGGGGGTAGAATCTTTGGCGCGTGCACTGCAGGATTCCTTAGCGTGAAGGACGACGCGTCAGCATGACTTGTCTGGACCGATATCTCCTCCGCTTGTTTCTGAAATCGTTCGTGGTCTGTTTCATGAGCCTGGCTGGCTTATACGTGGTCGTTGATCTATTCACCAACTTGGACGAATTCATTACGTTGGGACAAAAGGAAGGCAGTTTGTGGACGATTCTGGGTCAGTATTACAGTGCGCGGGTATTGGCTTTCTTTGAGCGGACCAGTGGCATCTTGACGTTGATTGCGGCAATGTTTGCCATCACCATGTTTCAGCATCACAACGAAATGACGGCGATGTTGGCGGCTGGAATATCCAAAGCACGCATCGTGAAGCCGATCATTTTGGCGGTCATGGTCGTCAGTATTCTGTCGGTTCTCAACCGTGAATGTTTTCTGCCCACCTTTCAGAATCGGCTGTCTCGCAATGCCCAGAACTGGCATGGTACCAAAGGAGTTCGGCTGAATGCTCGCTATGACCACGATAGTCGCATACTGATTCGTGGTGAAAAGTCATTTGCCGACCGGCAGATGATCAGTAAGCCAGGTTTTCGGCTACCAACGGCCTTACAGTCTTTTGGTAGAACGTTGGTTGCCCAATCTGCTTATTACCAGGAGCCCAGCGAGGCACGACCGGGTGGTTATTTGCTCAAAAAAGTGGCACAGCCGGCGAACCTGCCAGAATTACCGTCTGGGACGATCGCTGGACGAAAGGTGATTCTTTCTCCGTACGACACAGAATGGTTGGCTCCCGATGAGTGTTTTGTTGTGAGTAATGTCAGTTTTTCGCACCTCCAGAAGAGTCAACAGGGGCAGCAATTTGCCTCGACAGTGTCGCTCATCGAGTCCTTGAGGAATCCTGGAATGGAATACGGAGCACGTACCCGAGTCTTGATCCATAAGCGATTTGTACGGCCCATTCTGGACGTTACCTTGTTGTTCTTGGGTTTACCGCTTGTTTTGAATGGAGCCAATCGCAACATTTTTCTGGCAATTGGAATCAGTATGCTTTTGGTGATAGGATTTTCGGTGTCGGTGGTTTTTTGCCACACCCTGGGGGATCAATACCTGGTGGCGCCTGTTTTGGCTGCCTGGTTGCCCGTCGCTGTTTTCGTGCCCCTGGCGGCTGGTCTGGCCCAGCCGATGTTTGAGTGACTTGTCGCCGGACGTCGCGGCACATACACTGGACACTTGGACGAAACAGTCAACTGAGCGATTCGGCAACCGCCGAGGTGTCCCTGCTATCCACGGGCTTCCGCTGTGCGGAGCCGTATCTTTTTCATTCAAAGGTTAGAGAAGTGCCAGGAACGTGTGTGATTGGGCTGCAGTGGGGCGACGAAGCCAAGGGCAAATTGGTTGATTTGCTGACGCCTCAATTTGAAGTGGTCGTGCGGTTCTTAGGAGGGGCCAACGCGGGACACACCGTGGTGACCGGTGGTGAGACTTTTAAGCTTCATCATATCCCCAGCGGGATACTCAATTCCGATGTGAAGAATGTTGTCACAGCTGGAGTTGTATTGAACCCGGGTACGGTCATTGAGGAAATCGATGGCCTGTTGGAGCGTGGTGTGACGGTTGGCGACAATTTGATGTTGAGCGACCGAGCCCATGTCGTGATGCCATGGCATTTGGAGGAAGACCGAATATTAGACGGGGCTGCGATTGGTGGCGAAAGTATTGGTACGACGCTCCGAGGTATCGGGCCGTGTTATCGGGACAAGGCGGGACGCAGCATGGCTATCCGGTTGGGCGATATGTATCGACCCGGATTCCGTGAGAACGTGGATCGAATTGTGGCTGCCAAGAAAAAGATCTTGGGGCTCCAGAACGGTAGCTCGTCTGTATCCTTAGATGCCGACCAGATTTTTCACGAATACTCGCAATACGCGACGAGGCTTGAACCGTATGTGGATGACACAACGGCTTTTCTGCTTTCGGCTATGGAGTTGGGACAATTAGCTATTTTCGAAGGGGCGCAAGGTGCTTTGTTGGATTTGGACCACGGGACTTTTCCCTTCGTCACCAGCAGCAATAGTTCCGGGGTGGGCGTGAGTGCCGGATCGGGAGTGCCGCCTCGATGGATCACCAAAATGATTGGTGTAGTCAAGGCTTATTGTACCCGTGTCGGTGGCGGACCGTTTCCAACCGAACAGGACAACGAAACGGGTCAGCACATCCGTGACGAGGGAAATGAATATGGCACGACCACAGGACGGCCACGCAGATGTGGTTGGTTTGATGCGGTAGCTGCACGGTATACAGCGAGACTGAGCGGCGTTGATGAACTCGCCATCATGATGTTGGATGTTCTTAGCAAGTTACCCGAGATATCTATCTGTGTTGCGTACGAATTAGATGGAGAACGCATCGATCAATTTCCAGGGCAGGTGGAAGACTTGCGACGCGTGAAACCGATTTTTGAAACGATGGAGGGTTGGGAGCGCGATGTTACTTCTGTGCGAAATGTCGACGACTTGCCCCATCAAGCTAGGGCCTATATCCATCGTCTGAGTGAATTGGTAGGATGTCCGGTTGGAATTGTTTCGGTCGGACCGGACCGTCAACAGACTATGTTTTCCGAAGATTTTTCTGCTGTTGTGTCGTGATGTCTTTGCAGGATGTTCCTTCCGAACGTCGGCCGCAGCACATCGCCATCATTATGGATGGTAACGGGCGTTGGGCTGAACGCCAGGGTCTACCTCGCATTGAAGGCCATCGTCAGGGGGTGGCTACGGTGCGCCGTGTGGTTGAGGAAGGCACGCGGCTTGGGTTGGAGCAGGTGACTTTATATTGCTTGTCTAGTGAAAACTGGAAGCGACCCCAGCCTGAACTAGAATTCCTCATGCATCTGCTCGAGCAGTACATGATCGAGGAAAGGTCTTCGATCATGGAGCAGGATATTTCTGTACGTGTTATTGGCCGACGAGACGGAATACCTGACACGACCTTGTCCGAAATGGACAAGACGGTCGAGATGACGGCAGAAGCGACGGGGATGCGTCTGTGCCTGGCGATTAACTACGGTGCCCGCCGAGAACTGTTGGATGCCGTACGTGACTTTGCGCTTGATGTTCAAGCAGGGAAGGTGGACCCTCAGACGCTGACGGAGGAATCGTTTGCCGGTTACTTGTACACTCGCGAAATGCCAGATCCTGATTTGATGATCCGGACGGCCGGTGAGATGCGCGTCAGTAATTTTTTACTGTGGCAGATCAGTTACTCCGAGCTGTGGATAACGAATCGTTGCTGGCCGGAGTTTTCTACAGCAGATTTACACCAAGCGATTCGAGATTTTGCGGACCGCGACCGGCGGTATGGTGGATTAAACATAACGGAATGATTCGAACCGACCGCTAGTGCATCACATGGGATACTCTTTCGGGTCTTGCCTTTAACGTAGGGAGTGATAGGCGTGCTTCGTTGGCGAGTCGTTTCGTCGTGTATGATTATTGCTGTGTTGGTCGTGGCCTGCTGGCTTGACTTTCATTATCACTTCCAGAGGCCGGGAATCTGGCTGTTGCCGATTTGTATCGTCATTTGTGCCTTGGCCACAACGGAACTTATCGAGCTGCTCTCTGCGAAATACGCTCGCTCTTCTTCACGCTGGGCGCATTTAGGTGTCATCGGAATCTACCTTCCCCCGATTGTCCCCATGTTGGTGAAAGGTTATCAGCCCGGCGTCACGGAATTCCAGCTTCACTGGAGTGTGCTGGGAGTGGCCTTGGCGTTCGCCATAGCATTCGGTCGTGAGATGGTCGTGTATGAGCAGCCGGGGAACGTGATCACGCGTGTTGCCTTAACATTGTTCGCCATGATCTATGTAGGATTACTTGGTTGTTTTCTGGCAGCGCTGCGGACGTTTCAGGGAAATGAAATTGGCATGTTAGCCCTGCTGTCGATGGTTTTCGTCGTCAAGCTTGCCGACGTCGGCGCATATACCGCAGGGCATCTTTTCGGTCGGCATAAACTTGCACCGACTCTCAGTCCGGGCAAGACGATCGAAGGATTGGTGGGGGGGCTGGTAGCGGGATGCCTAGGCGCCTGGTGGATGTTGCAGGTGGTGGCGGGATATCTTTTGGGGACTCCACTCAATTCCGTGCCCGTTTGGAAGTGTCTGCTGTACGGTGCACTATTGACGTTGGCCGGACTCCTCGGCGATCTTTCTGAGTCTTTGATCAAACGTGATATGCAACGCAAAGATTCCAGCAAGCGTTTGCCGGGTTTCGGAGGGGTGCTGGATTTAACGGACTCGCTGGTTTTCGCTGCGCCGCTTGCTTTCGCATGTTGGCAATTCGGTTGGTTTACATAATAATTCTGATGCGGTGGCAGTGTGTTCAGCTAGTGAACCCCCAGAGACCGGTTTACCACTTCCCATCTGGAATGCTGAGTCTGTGATTGCGTTGAGTTCTCGCGACCAGCAGGATACAAATCTGTCCTGCAATTCTGTTTGCAA
>Ga0310344_10004608_pt1 | contig 10235 bp, 9 predicted proteins | sample HC15DNA20200_MG_FD_203801 | JGI IMG/M metagenome (GOLD analysis project Ga0310344, IMG submission 203801) | Marine microbial communities from station ALOHA, North Pacific Subtropical Gyre - HC15-DNA-20-200_MG | ecosystem: Environmental > Aquatic > Marine > Oceanic | place: Pacific Ocean: North... | reverse complement strand
CCGCAACCTGGTGGAGCACCTGGTCTTTCTCGGTCCCCGCGGGCGCGTTGAGCCGGTCGATCTGATCCCGCAGCTGGAGCGACCACCGGCTGTAAATCCCAGTCTACCGGTAGCCACCAAACCGCCGGACGAGCGGGAGCTGATCTACTTCGCCCTGCTCGATCTCAAGCGGGAGGTTTCCGAGTTGCGAAGGTTGGTCGAAGAGCGTTTCGCCCAGCCGCTGCCGCCCACCGCTGCCGCTTCAGCACCACCTTTGGTGCCGCTGGAGGACGCCGCCATCACCGGCATGCCGATCGAGAACGCCACGGTGGAGCGGCTCGATCCGGAGACCCCGGGCGAGAATGGGACCCGCTCGCTCAAAGAGATGGAGCGGGAGCTGATCCAACGCACCCTGGTGCAGGTGGGCGGCAACCGCAGGAAAGCGGCTGAGATCCTCGGGATCGGTGTGCGCACACTCTACCGCAAGCTGGACGAATACGATCTACGATGAGACGGAAGCCGCCGGGTCGCATAGGGGCAACCACAAGCGCGGCGATCGCCGTCTGGCTGACGCTGTCTGCTGCCGTCCCGGTGCTGCTCGACGCTGCGGAGCCCAGGCCGCTGCCGCACGCCAAGCGGGCCTACCTCGAAGAACTCGAGGGGGCTTTCAACAGTGCCTACCGGCAAGTCTCGCCAGCGGTGGTGCTGGTCACCAAAACGCCCCAGCTGCCCTTTGGACATCCGCGTATCCGGGAGGATGAGCTCGAGGGGGGCCATCCCTTTCAACGCGAGTTCAGGCACATCGGCTCGGGCATCATCATCAGCGAAGACGGCTACATCCTGAGCAACTACCACGTCGTAGAGGACGCCGACTCTATACGCGTCACCCTGTCTGACCGGCGCGAATTCATGGCCCAGGTGGTCGGCTACGACCCGCTGATCGATATTGCCCTGCTCAAGGTCCCGGCTCGGGACCTGCCGACCGTGAGTATGGGCGACTCGGATCAGCTGCAGATCGGCGATCTGGTGCTCGCCATCGGCCATCCGTTGGGGTTGGGAACGACGCTTACCGACGGCATCATCTCGGCGCTCGGTCGCCAGGCCTCGGTAATCCATGGGGATTACAGCATCGAGAGCTTCATCCAGACCAACGCGGTGATCAACCCGGGCAACTCGGGCGGCCCCCTGCTCGACATCGACGCCAACGTCGTCGGCATCAACACCGCCATCTCCACCCGCACCGGCTTCTATATCGGTTACGGGCTCGCCGTGCCCATAAACCTGGCGCGGGCGGCCATCGACGACATCCTGGCACACGGTCGGGTCATCCGCAGCTATCTCGGGGTGCAGATGCAGGCAGTGGGACCCGACCACGTGCGGACGCTGGACCTGCCTCAGGAGCTGCCGCGGGGCGTCTACCTGGACCAGGTCTTCCCCGCCAGTCCAGCCGAGGAAGCGGGGCTGAAGCGCAGCGACGTGATCATCGCCGTCGACGGCGCCGCAGTTGACCGCCCGAACCAAATCCAGATGCTGATCTACGACCGGGACCCCGGCAGCCGGCTGCATCTGGAGGTGCTGCGTGGTCGGGAGCAGATTGGGGTTGTTGTGACCCTGCGGGAGAGGGAGGAGGACCGCCTGCTGGCGCACGGCAAGCGGCGCATCTCCCGACTGGGCATGACGGTGACTGCCGTCGGCCGGGAGAGCGCCGCGGCGATGGGGATCTCCGAATCGGTGGCGGCGCAGCTGGGTTTCGCCGACGCCGAGCAGATCGTCGTCGTCACCGCAGTGCAAGCCGAAGGGCCTGCGGCCACGAAGGGAATTCGCATCAACGACGTGATCACCGAGGTGGACCAGGAGCGCATCACTTCGCTGCAGCAGTTCACCCGTTTCGTCTCCGGACTCGAAGCGGGCAAAGCCGCCCTGTTCTGGTTCTGGCGCCAGGACGAGGGCATCGACGTACGCGCCCTGCGCATCGACGATTGACCGCACAGTGACCATCGACCTGGACGGCGCCGACGGCCTGCTCATCGTCGGCGACAGCGAGCGCTCAGCCGATCTGTATTACGCCACCCGGTTCATGGCCCCCGACCCCTTCGTCTTTCTGTGGACGACCGCCGGTCGCACCCTCATGGTTGGCGACCTCGAGCTCGATAGGGCCCGGCAGCAAGCCCAAGTCGACGAGGTGGTCGCCTCCTCCCGGTATGAGGCTGAGCTGAAGGAGCGGGGTCACACCCGCCCCGGGCAGACCGATCTGCTGGTGGCGCTGCTTGAGGATCGCGGCCTGGCCCGTCTGAAGGTGCCTCCCGACTTCCCGCTGCAGACAGCGGATGCCCTGCGCGCGGCCGGCCTCCAGCTGCAGGCGGCTGCGGCACCGCTGCTGCCGCAGCGGCTCAACAAGACGGCCGTGGAAGTAGAGGCCGTCCGCGCGGCCATGGCCGCTTCGGAAGAAGCGATGGAGGCAGCCATCGCGGCCATCGCGGCCGCGGACGTGCACGAGGGAGAGGAGCTCTACCTCGAGGGCGAGGTGTTGACGTCCGAGCGGTTACAGCGTCTGATCCACGTAACCCTGATCGAGCGCGACTGCGTTGGGCGGCACACGATCGCCGCCGGCGGCCGCCAGGCCTGCGATCCCCACCAGCAGGGCCACGGTCCACTGCGGGCGGGCGAGACCATCATCATCGACATCTTCCCACGCCATTCGACAACTGGCTATTTCGGTGACATCACCCGCACCGTGGTCAAGGGCGAGGCGACCCCGACCGCGAAGCGCATGTTCGACCTGGTTCTCGAGGGCCAACAGCTGGCGCTGGACACGATCGCCGCCGGCGTCGATGGCAGCCAGATCCACGCGGCCATCCAGAGTCTGTTCGCCCAAGCCGGATTTTTGACCGGGGAGCGGGATGGCCACATGGAGGGCTTCTTCCACAGCACCGGCCACGGCCTGGGTCTGGAGATCCACGAGGGGCCGCGGATCGGCCCCCGGGGCGATGTACTCGCCAGCGGCCAGGTGGTCACGGTGGAACCCGGTCTCTACTACCCTGAGCACGGCGGTATGCGCATCGAGGACGTCGTCGTCGTCACCGACCACGGCTGCGACAACCTCACCAATTTCTCCAAGTATCTGGAGGTCTGAGAGACGGCCTCCCTCGACGCCCTGCGCTACTTCCGAACGCCCGTGGGCTCGCAGCTGTTGGCGGCAGCTGCCGACGCCGTCGACTTGGCGGATCAGGAGCGCCTGCGCCGCCACTTTCCCGCCGCCTTCTGCCCCGAGGCAATGACGCTGGCCACGCTGCGGCGAGAGGGCCGGGTCAAGTTCGAACGCGCCGACGAGCTCTACTTCGACCGGGAAGGCCTGGAGATGGCGACCCGGGAGAGCGTCGCGGCGCACCGGGCACACCGCTTCCGCGACTGCGGCACCGTCGTCGACCTGTGCTGCGGTGTCGGCGGCGACGCCATGGTCCTGGGCCGCCAGTCGCGCGTGATCGCCGTCGACCGGGATCGCCGGCGCCTCGAAATGGCCCGTCTCAACTGCACGGTGGTCGGCGCTGCGGCCGCGTTCGTGCAAGCCGATGCGACCGGCTTCGAGCCGAAGGCCGATGCGGCATTCATCGACCCGGAGCGCCGGCGCGAGAGCGGCGGCGGCCGCGGCCGCATTCGCGCCGGCGCGGTCTACTCGCCCCCCCTGAGTTTCGTGCGAACGCTGCGGCAACGGTACACGGCGCTGGCGGTCAAAGTGGCACCCGGCATTCCCGAGGACGAGCTCCCGGAGGATGCCGAGGTCGAATTCGTCTCCGCCGCCGGACAGTGCCGTGAGGGGGTGATCTACTGCGGCGCACTGGCCTCGGCGCGACGGCGGGCGACCGTACTTCCCGGTCCTCACTCGATCGTGAGTGCGGAGAATAGAGGGCCGGCGCCGCAGGGCCCTTTCGGAGCCTTCATCTACGATCCGGACCCGGCGGTCGTGCGCGCCCATCTCATCGATGAGCTGGCCGGGGCACTGGAAGCCTGGAAACTGGACCCGCAGATCGCCTACCTAAGCGGCGACCGCACCGTCGATACGCCCTTCGCCCGGTGTTATCGCGTGCTCCGCCACGTGCCGTTCAACCTCAAGAGCCTGCGCCGCCTGCTCGGCCGCGAAGGGTGGCGACCAACCGCGATCAAGAAGCGCCGGTTCCCGATAACGCCGGATGAGCTGGAACGTCTTCTGCGGCTGGAAGGAACCGGAGAGCCGGTGACGCTGATCGCCACGCGCATCGCCGAACGACCGGTAGTCGCGGTTTGCGAACCGGTGGTGTTTTCGGCAGATTCTGATCGTCCCCACTGGAGTGAGAGAACGCCGTCGTGAAGAGCAAATTTACCTTCGGGGCCGTGCTGATTACGGCCGGTCTGGTCTATCTTTTCGTCTCATCAGTCGAACAGTCGGCGGCCACGCACGTGAGCCTCGACACGCTGCTGGAGGACAGCGGCACCTACGCTGGCCGGCGACTGCAGCTGGGCGGGTGCACGGTGGTTCCTGGCTCGATCCAGTGGGACCAGTTTCGCCACCGTCCCGAGTTCCTAGTCACCGACGGCGACCGGCGCCTGCGGGTGCGGTACCGGGGGAACAGCGTCCTGCCCGACACCTTCAAGGACCAGGCCCAGGTCGTGATGGAAGGCCACTACGACCGCGGCTCTGACCATTTCGATGCCCAGGTCGTCTTCGCCAAGTGTCCGTCGAAGTACGAGGGCCAGGACTACCAGGGCCACATCGACGCCATGCAGAGCCAGGGCTGATTTTCTCGGCGCTGGTTCACCACACCACCGGAACGGATGATTGACATCGGCTATTTCAGCCTGTGCGTGGCACTGGCCTTCAGCGGCTGGGCCATGGTCGCGCCCCTCGTCGGGGTGCGCCGTGGCAACGAGTCCCTTATCCGCAGCGGCGAGCGCGCTTTCCTAGCCGTCTGCGCGCTGATCACCGTCGCCGTCATCGCCCTCTGGAACGCCCTGCTGAGCCACGACTTCCAGGTGCAGTACGTGGCCGAGACCAGCAACCGGGCGATGCCTCTGATCTACGTCATCGCCGCGCTATGGGGGGGCCAGGAGGGCAGTCTGCTGTTCTGGAACTGGATCCTGACCATCTACGGCGCAGCGCTGGTGCTGATCAACGCCAAGCGCTATCGCCGGCTGATGCCCTTCGCCGTACCGGTGGTCGCCGCCACCGTCTTCTTCTTCACCCTGATCCACCTGTTCGAGGCCAACCCGTTCGTCCGCCTGCCATTCACGCCGGCGGACGGCCGCGGTCTCAATCCGTTGTTGCAGCACCCGGTGATGGCCATCCACCCGCCCACGTTGTACCTGGGCATGGTGGGGATGGCCGTCCCCTTCGCCATCGCGGTGGCGGCCCTGTGGAGCGGCCAGCTCGACCAGACCTGGCTGCACGCCGTGCGCCGCTGGATGCTGGTGCCCTGGACCTTCCTGGGCGCGGGACTGCTGCTCGGCGGCAAGTGGGCCTACGTCGAGCTGGGCTGGGGCGGCTACTGGGCCTGGGATCCGGTGGAGAACGCCTCCTTCATGCCGTGGTTGTCGGCAACCGCCTTCCTGCACTCCGCCATGATCCAGGAGCGTCGCGGCATGCTGAAGATGTGGAACCTGATCCTGGTGATCCTCACTTACGCCCTGTGCATCTTTGGCACCTTCATCACCCGAAGTGGCATCATCGACTCGGTCCACGCCTTTGCCCGCTCAAACATCGGGCCCTTCTTCTCGGTTTTCCTCATCCTAATCCTGGTCTTCTCGATCAGCCTGCTCTGGCACCGCTACCGCGAGTTGCGGGCGGAGAATCGGCTCGAATCACTGGCCTCGCGGGAGACCGCTTTCCTGCTGAACAACTGGGTCCTGCTGGGCATGCTCTTCGCGGTGTTCTGGGGCACCATCTTTCCACTGCTGTCGGAGACCTTCACGGCTGAGAAGATCTCGGTCACGGCCCCCTTCTTCAACCAGGTGAACATACCGATCGGGCTGGTGCTGATCTTCCTCACCGGCGCCGGCCCCCTGTTCGCGTGGCGGCGCACCTCGGCCGAAAGTCTCAAGCGCAATTTCACATGGCCCGGCGTGGCGGCGCTCGTCACCGCTGCCCTGCTGGTCGCCGCCGGCATCGCCGATCTGTACGCGGTGATGTCCCTGGCCCTGTGCGCCTTCGTCCTCGCCAGCCTCTTTACCGAGTTCCATCGCGGCACCCAGGCGCGCCAGCGCACGACCCAGGTCGGCTACCTGCGCGCGCTCTACGCCCTGCTCGCCAAGAGCCGGCGCCGGTACGGCGGCTACCTGGTGCACCTGGCGATGATCCTGTTGTTCGTCGGCTTCACCGGGAAGGCTTTCACAGTCGAACGCGAGGTCGAACTCGGCGTCGGCGAGTCGGTTCAGATCGACGACTACACGGTGCGCTACGAGGCCCTGGCGCAAAGCGAGGATGCCAACAAGACCGCCGTCGCCGCCGCCCTAAGCCTCTTTCTCGACGACCGCTTCGTCACCACTTTGATGCCGGCGCGCCACGAGTACAAGAGCTTTGAGCAGGGCACCACGGAAGTGTCGATCTTCTCGCGCCTGCGGGAGGACTTCTACATCATCCTGGTGGGCTGGAACGAACTGCAGAGCGCCAAGTTCCTGGTCTACATCAACCCGCTCGTCAATGCGGTCTGGGTCGGTGGCATCGTTTTCGTGCTCGGCTCCCTCTGGGCGATGTGGCCCACTGCCCGGGACCGCCGGCTCGCTCAGGTGGATCGACGCGCGATGCAGGCAGTCGGGTCCGGGGCCACGACGCTGCGGCCATGAGATGGGGCCGGCTGGTTCACCATGCCCCGCGCTGGCTGCGACGCGGGTCGCTGGCGTGGCTTCCGCTCCTCTTGCTGGCACTGCCCGGCGCCAGCCGGGCCGCCACGTCCGCCGAGATCAAGACCGTGGCCCGCGACATGGTCTGCCTGTGCGGCGACTGCAGCCGCGAGTCCCTGGCCACCTGCCTCTGCGGATTCGCTCAGAGTGAGCGCGACCGCATCGGCGGCGCGCTCGACGACGGCCAGCAGCAGCAGCAGATCATAGCGCAGTTCGTACAGGAGTACGGTCCCGTCGTCCTGGCCTCGCCACCGGCAAAGGGCTCGAACCTGCTGGCCTGGATTGCGCCGATCCTCCTCCTGCTGGTGGGGATCGTCCTGGTTCGGTCGGTCCTGCTCAACTGGCGGCGCGCACCCGCAGACGAGGCTGCCGCCGAACCGGCAACCGGTGGTGGCGGCACCGGGTATGAAGAGAGACTCCGCCGCGAACTGGATCAATACGACTGACCGTGGATTTCACGCTACCTATAGTCTGTGGCGCCATGCTGCTGGCATTGGGCTACTACATCGCCCAGCCGCTGTGGTCCCAAACGGCAAGGGCCGCGGTTGCGACGGCCACCAGCGCGCCGCTGTGGTCGCTGCACGAACGCAAGGAGCAGATCTACACGACCATCAAGGAACTCGAACTTGACCGCTCCCAGGACAAGCTCTCAGAACGCGACTACAACCAGCAGCGCCAGGGACTCGAGTCGGAGGCGCTGGCCCTCATCGAGCAACTCGACGAACTCGACGGCGCCCACGACGACACCGCGTTGCGCGAGCAGATCGAAACCGAGATCCGCGGTCTGAGAGCGCAAGTCTGCTCCTCCTGCGGCCAGTCACGTCGCCCCGGCGACCGCTTCTGCCCGCACTGCGGCAGCGAGCACACCCAATCTCCGGCGGCACAGGGAGACGGCGATCTTCCCCGGACCAACTAGCGTGGGACGGCTGCTGGCTACAGCCATCCTCTGCGTCGCCCTGCCGGCCGCGGCCGACACCATCACCGGCACCGTAGTCGACGGCAACCACGGCACGCCAGTCGCCAACACCGAGGTAGCCTTCTTCGTCAGCGAGAACGGTCAGGTGACCGAGATTGTCCGCAAGAACACCGACGCGGAGGGCCGCTTCTCCTTCTCCGGTCCGTTCCTCACTCCGGACCTGACCTTCGTCCTCGTCGCCCTGTACCAAGGCGTCCCCTATTCGTCATCGGAGCTGCGCGCTGACGGTCAGACCGAGATCATCCTGGAGGTGTTCGAGCCCTCGAATGACGCCGGCGACCTGCACATTCCCAGTCACGCGATCATTATCGGCGATAGCGGCCACACCATCGAGGTATCGCACTTCGTGCAGATCGACAACCGGGGGGTGCAGACATTCGTCGGTACCGGCAGCGGCACCGACCGCCGCGTCGCCGAGTTCGCCCTGCCCGCCGGCCTCTTCAATCTCAGCGGCAGCCTTAGCACCGCCGGGGGCGGCCGGTTCTTCGACAATCAACCGCTCCCCCCTGGCCTGACGCAGATCTCGTTCACCTTTCAGTTGGATCCCGGCGACCTGGATGACGGCTACCTGCACCGCGCCGTCTACGGTACCGAGGTTCTCGAGTTCTACGTGCAGCCCGATGTCTCCGGTGCCGGCAGCTTCGAGGACCTGGGCATGACCGAGCTGCACGGCGTCGAGTACCGACACCTGCGCGCCGTCGGCCTGCAGGTCAGGCAACAGGTTATTGTCCCCCTCGAACTGCCACCAGAGATAGGCTGGACACTCAAGTGGGTGGCCCTGGCCGCGACCTTTGCACTAGGCGCCTTGACCTTCGCGGTGGGCCCGGCAGGTGGCGACGGACCACCGGTCGGCGGCGCGCCATCCGAGTCCGCGGCCGCGGCGGGGGCACAGCAGTACCGGATGCTCCTGCAGCGGGTCGCCGATCTCGACGACGGCCATGCCGCCGCATCCCGGGACGCCGGGTACCTGCGGCAGCGCGAGGCACTGCTGTGCGAACTCGTCCTCCTGCGCCGGCGGGACGCCGGATGATGAGACCGACGGCTGACGCGATCCGCGTCGATGGCGTCAGCAAGGTCTTCGGCTCCCTTGTCGCGCTCAGCGGAATCGACCTAACCGTCCCCACCGGCTGCATGGTCCTGATGGCCGGGCCCAACGGCGCGGGCAAGAGCACCCTGTTGCGCCTGTTGGCCGGGCTCGGCCGTCCCACCGAAGGCAGTGTCCACATCAACGGCCAGGACCCGGCACGCGACGCGCCGGTGCGCTGTCAGATCGGGTTGCTGTCCCACCACACCATGCTCTACGAAGACCTTACGGCTTCTGAGAACCTGCGCGTTGCCGCCCGCCTCCACGGACTGCCCGGATGCGCCGCCGAAGCCGCCCTGGCAACCGCCGGCCTGGCCGGGCGCGGTAGTGACCGGGTCCACACCTTCTCCCGCGGCATGAAACAGCGCCTGGCGCTGGCCCGCGCGAGGTTGCACGACCCATCCATCCTGCTTCTGGACGAACCGTTCACCGGACTGGATCAAGGTGCCACCGAATGGCTCACCGAGCAGCTGCGCCTCGTTCTCGAGAGCGGCTGCACCGGCATTCTGGTGACTCACCAGATGGAGGAGGCCGTCCGGATTGCCGACCACCTGGTCATCCTCAGGGGCGGCCGCGTCTGTTTCGACGCGGCCTGCAAGCAGGGCGATCTGGAAGGACTCAACGCCACCTACCGCCGTTTCGAGGAAGCGGACCTGTGACCTTTGCCCGCCAGGCTCTCGTGATCCTGCGCAAGGACATGCTGACCGAGTGGCGCACCAAAGAGCGCCTGGGTACGCTGGTATTCTTCGTGCTCTTGGTACTTCTAGTGTTCAATTTCTCATTCGAGCTGGGCGGCTACGCGTTGCACGAGATCGGGCCCGGCGTATTGTGGTCCTCCTACGTGTTTGCCAGCCTGCTGGGACTGAATCGGACCTTTGCCGGAGAACGGGAAAACGGCTGTCTCGATGCCCTGCTGCTGGCGCTAGCCGATCGCAGCAGCCTATTCGTGGCCAAGATGCTGGGCAATCTGCTTTTTCTGCTGATCGTGCAGCTGCTCAGCTTGCCGCTGTTTGCCCTCTTCTTTAACCTTGCGATCGATGCTCAGCTGGCGGCGCTTTGCGTCGTCTTGGTTCTGGGCTCGGCGAGCCTGGCTGCCGTCGGCACCTTGTTCGCGGTGATGTCGACCAACTCGCGGCTGCGGGAGATGCTGCTGCCGCTGCTGGTCCTGCCGATGTGCATGCCGGCCCTGATATCCTGCGTCCAGGCCACCGGCGCCATCTTCGCTGGGCGGGGCCTCGACAGCGTCCTTCCCCACATCCAGATCTTAGCGGTCTACGTCGTCGTCTTCACGGCCCTGGCCATCCTGTTGTTCGAATTCGTGATCGA
>Ga0310344_10004607_pt1 | contig 10238 bp, 14 predicted proteins | sample HC15DNA20200_MG_FD_203801 | JGI IMG/M metagenome (GOLD analysis project Ga0310344, IMG submission 203801) | Marine microbial communities from station ALOHA, North Pacific Subtropical Gyre - HC15-DNA-20-200_MG | ecosystem: Environmental > Aquatic > Marine > Oceanic | place: Pacific Ocean: North... | reverse complement strand
TTTTATTTTATTAAAATTAAATGTTGATAGCAGAGAAATAGTAAATGCTTTGGTTGGTTTGGGTTTTGGCGCATCTCTTATATCAATTTTTGCTAGATTAGGTGGTGGTATATTTACCAAAGGAGCAGATGTAGGTGCTGATTTAGTTGGAAAAGTTGAAGCAGGAATACCTGAAGATGATCCAAGGAATCCTGCTGTGATAGCTGATAATGTAGGAGACAATGTTGGAGATTGTGCTGGTATGGCAGCAGATCTATTTGAAACTTATGCAGTTACAATAGTAGCTACCATGGTTTTGTCTTCTATTTTTTTTATAGATAATTTAAATATGATGCTTTACCCATTATCAATCGGCGCATCTTGTATTGTTACATCAATTTTAGGAACTTACTTTGTAAAATTAGGATCTAAAAAAAATATAATGGGCGCTCTTTACAAAGGGTTTGTTGCTACAGCAATTTTGTCAGTAATAATTTTATACCCAGTTACAGATCATATAATTGGTTTAAATAATATTTATATATCTTCAAATTCCGAGTTTAGTGGTTTTGATCTTTATTTTTGTGGAATTATAGGTTTAATAATTACAGGATTAATAATTTGGGTTACTGAATATTATACAGGCACAAAATTTCGACCTGTAATAAGCGTAGCTAAATCATCTATAACTGGACATGGAACTAATGTTATTCAAGGATTAGCAGTTTCTCTTGAGGCTACAGCTTTGCCCGCATTAATTATTGTTTTTGGAATATTAGCAACAAATCATATAGCCGGTCTATTTGGGATAGCTATTGCTGTTAGTACAATGTTAGCTTTGGCAGGTATGGTGGTTGCTCTTGATGCGTACGGTCCGGTTACAGATAATGCTGGTGGAATAGCTGAAATGTCAAACCTACCTAAAAATGTAAGAAAAACAACTGATGCTTTAGATGCTGTAGGAAATACTACTAAGGCTGTAACAAAAGGATATGCTATAGGTTCTGCAGGATTGGGTGCTTTAGTTTTGTTTGCCGCTTATACAGAAGACATAAAATTTTTTTCTAGCCTTAAGGGCTCATCTTTAGAAAATGTTGTAGTAAGTTTTGATCTTTCTAATCCATTTGTTGTTGTAGGTTTATTAATTGGCGGTATGCTTCCTTATTTATTTGGATCAATGTCGATGCAAGCAGTGGGGAGAGCTGGAGCTGCTGTTGTCATAGAGGTTAGAAGACAATTCAAGAAAATCCCAGGAATTATGAAATACAAAAGAAAACCAGATTATGGAAAATTAGTAGACTTGCTTACAAAGGCAGCAATAAAAGAAATGATTGTGCCATCTTTATTACCAGTCTTATCACCAATAATTTTATATTTTTTTATATATTTAATAGCTGGTATTGAAGCTGCTCTATCATCAGTTGGAGCAATGTTGTTAGGAGTAATTATTACAGGATTATTTGTCGCTATATCAATGACTGCTGGAGGAGGCGCATGGGATAATGCGAAAAAATATATTGAAGATGGAAAATTTGGCGGAAAAGGATCTGAAGCTCATAAAGCTGCTGTTACCGGTGATACTGTAGGTGACCCTTATAAAGATACGGCAGGGCCAGCGGTAAATCCTATGATTAAAATAACTAATATAGTTGCTTTGCTCTTATTAGCATTTATAGCTCATTAAAAAAAAATTTACTTTCTCTTTGTTGCCATTTTTTGTCTTATACTAGACAAAAAGCCATATACAAAATTCTCTTTTTTAATTTCGTTTTCAGTAATTGCTTTTGCAAAATTAACTTTTTTCATATCATCTTTATCGTAAAAAGCTTTTTTTTCTAATAATCCATATTTATCAAATTCTAAAAGCAACACGTTATTTTTCTTTGTATAGTTTCTTCCCAGCTTTAAAAGTTTACCTTTTACAATTGTTCTTTCTATGTATATCCACATATTATCATCCGTCATTCCTTTTGTGGCTGGTTGACCTAAAACTTTGATCGTATCATTTTTGTTTGATTTATTTACTATTATTAACTTTTCTCTTTTTTCGAGATATGATACACCGTGGCTTTTAACTAATTCATCACGTTGACAGCTTGCTAATAATATAATTAAAGATAGTAAAATAACTGTATTTTTCATAATGCTAGGCCATTTTAATAAAAAAGGTTCAAACGTGAGTCTATTATATAATAAAATTCTTTTATTATCACGAAATAAATTTTTTTATTTGGATCTTGGTTTGAATGATTCTTTTCAAAATAGGATTTACTTAATTTTTTTACACATATCATTTTTGCTTATTAAATTAAAAAATACAAATACAAATACTGAACATAAAAAATTTTACCAAAAAACATTTGATTACATATTCTCTCGTATTGAAATAGATATGAGAGAAATTGGTTACGGAGATCTATCTGTAAATAAAAAAATGAAGATTTTAGTTAAAGATTTTTATAATATCTTGCTTAATTGTGAGAAATATAAGAATAGCAATATTGGCAATAAAGAGCGTCTTTTTACCAAATTTTTAAATTTTGAACATACTAAAAAAACCAATAATTATAAGGATATGATTCTCTATTTTGATGAATATTCTTCTTTTTGCTGGGATTTATCTATGGATAGTGTATTAAAAGGTGAATTAAATTTTAAATATTTGAAATAATATAGAACTATTGACATGGCTGTACCTAAAAGAAAAACATCAAAATCACGAAGAAATATGAGAAGATCTCATCATAAAGTGAAGGATGTAAATATAATTGAAGATAAAAAGTCTGGAGAATATAGACTATCTCATCATGTCGACCTAAAAACTGGCATGTACAAAGGTAGGCAAGTTTTTGAGCCTAAAAAATAAATAATTAAATTTATGAATAAAAAAATAAGAATTGCTATAGACGCAATGGGTGGTGACGATTCACCAAGAAAGATTTTAAAAGGAATTGAAATTGCCATTAAAAAGAATAATGAAAACTATTTCATTTTATATGGAAAAGAAGATTTAATAAAAAAAGAGATTGGAAATAATGACTTAATTAAAAAAAATATTGAGATTATTAATGTTAACGAATCTATATCAAATGATGAGAGTCCATTAGCTGCAGCAAAAAAAGGAGATCGGACAAGCATGTGGCAAGCTATTGAGTCTCAAAGAAAAAACGATACTGATATTTCGTTATCAGCGGGTAATACAGGAGCATTATTGGTCATGTCTAGACTCATTTTAAATACAATTGAAGGAATAAATAAACCTGCCTTAGCCGGTCTATGGCCTAATCAAAATAATATGAACATTGTTTTAGATTTAGGAGCTAATATTGAATGTACTGAAAAAAACCTGGTTGATTTTGCTTCTATGGGATCTGCTTTATTTAAATCATTATTTGACAACAATAGTCCAAAAGTTGCTTTATTAAATGTTGGGGTTGAAGAAATAAAAGGCAGTGATGTTTTAAAAAAAACTTTCTCTATACTAAAAAATACTAATATTGATCATTTCGATTTCTGTGGCTATATCGAAGGCAATCAAATTATGGAAGGAAATGTTGACGTAATAGTTACTGATGGATTTACTGGAAACGTTGCTCTTAAAACTGCTGAAGGAACAGCAAACTTTATAACAAGAAATTTAAAAAAATCTTTAAACAAATTTTCTATTTTATTATCCTACAAATCATTAAAAGCTTTTAGAAGTAAATTAGATCCAAGAAAATATAATGGGGCAATACTATTAGGTTTGCAAGGTCCAGTTGTTAAAAGTCATGGTGCTACAGATTCGATCGGATTCGCTTATTCAATTGATGTATGCAATAAAATAGTGAAGACAAATTTGATTGAAAAGATAAAATCACACTTAATTACTGTTGACCACACTGAAAAGCAATAATATTTTTTAATAATGATAAAGAAAAATTTAACAAAGAAAGATATTTCTCAAAAATTACATAAATCTTTAGGTTTTTCAAAAAATTTTTCACTTTCTTTAGTAAATAATTTTTTTGATACATTTATTACAGAATTAATTAAACTCAATAAAATTAAAATAACTTCTTTTGGCACTTTTAAAATTATTAATAAAAAGGAAAGGGTAGGCAGAAATCCAAAAACTAAAATTGAAACAATGATCACTGCTAGAAAGGTAGTTAAATTTAAACCTTCGGATATCATGAAAGAAAAACTTAATCCTAGATGAAAAGTAATTTTAAATCAAAAGATGCTTATATTACTATTGGTGAACTTGCAAAAAAACTTAATTTAATTGACAAAAAAACTGGTAACTTGCAAACTCACACCATTAGATATTGGGAAACTCAGTTTAAACAAATCAAACCTTCGATTAGAGCTGGTAAAAGGAGATATTACTCTGTCAAACATTACGAAGTAATTAAAAAAATCAAGTTTTTACTAAAAGAAAAAGGTTTTACTATTGGTGGTGTTAAAAAATTACTTAATAATGTAAATATTGATTCTGTTGACGACATTGCTACATTGGGTGTAAATAAGTCAGTTTTTAATGATAGTTCTACGATTAAAAATAGATTGAAAAATATTCATAGAATTACAAAGGAATTAAAGGAATACAAATAATGGCTAAAAAAACATCTATTAAAGTTCGTTTGGTACCAGAAGGAAAACCTGATAGTCCTTTTTTTTACTATGTAAAAAAACCTTCTTCTGGAGAGAAAGCTAAAATAAAATTAAAAGCAAAAAAATATAATCCAGCTACACGTAAGCACGAAACATTTATTGAAAAAAAACTACCACCGCACAGCAAGTAGTTATTTTTTTTTAAAATTTCTCTTTTGATAATCAACATAACTCCAAATCATAGATTTCCAAATCTTTCTTGTAATTATTGGATCTACACCATGTTGTATTGATTTTTTCTTTATATTTTTAAGGATAATATTAATTCTTCTTTTATCTACAATTTGATTCTTGTATTTTTTAAGACTTAACATGTGCTTTACAACATAAGTCCTTTTTTTAATTAGATTAAAAATATCCCTATCCAGCTTATCAATTTTCTTTCTTGCTATATTTAATTTTTTATAATTCATAGTAGTGACAAATTTGTAATTTTAATTATATCCATTAGATATGTATATTAACTTAATGATTAGTAAAAATAAAAATTTTTACATTAAATTATGGCTGTTGTTAATAACTTTTTTAGTAGCATTAACAATATTAATTGGTGGATTAACAAGATTAACTGATTCAGGATTATCTATTACTAGATGGGATTTATTTTCAGGAATAATACCACCATTAAATACTGAAGATTGGAAAAAATATTTTTCTCTTTATAAAGAAATACCTGAATATAAATTGTTAAATTTTGCAATGACTTTAGAAGAATTTAAAGTTATTTATTGGTGGGAGTTTGCTCATAGATTATTAGGTCGTATTATTGGACTTTTCTATTTAATTCCTCTTATTTATTTTACTTGGAATAAAATGATCAAAAAAGAAAATTTGATATCATTTTATATGATTTTCATTCTTATATTTTTTCAAGGTGTCATGGGTTGGTATATGGTAAAAAGTGGTTTAGTTGATAAAACTGATGTTAGTCACTATCGTTTATCCCTTCATTTAACATTAGCTTTTATTATATATATATTGCTATTGTGGAATTTTTTAAAAATTCATAATCAAAAAGATTTATCCTCGATTAATAATTTACCAAGTTTTTTGCCAGTTATTTTTTTGACTTCTATAATTTTACAAATTTCTCTAGGAGCACTCGTATCGGGATTAGATGCTGGACAAATTTATCGATCCTGGCCATTGATGGGTGACAATTATTTTCCAAACGATTCTACATTTCATGAATTATTTACTTTAAAATCTCTCGAAACACCTTCACTTGTACAATTCATGCATAGAAATGTTGCCTATTTTATTCTTTTTTTACTGATATATATTTGCTTCTTAATATTTCGAAACAATAAATTTTATCATTTGAAAAAAATTACTTTATTAATTTTTGTTATTCTTTTATTTCAAATTTTTTTAGGTATTTTAACTATTCTATCTGGTGCACAAATAATTATTGCATCAATGCACCAAGTAGGATCTATATTTTTAGTTACTGTTTCTCTAATACTAGTATTTAAAAATTCTAAAATTAGCTAACAGCTTTTAATTTTGCGCTACCTGAAGCTTTTAAAGCTTGATCTAAGTCTGCTATTATATCATCAGGATGTTCTATGCCTATCGATAGTCTTACATATCCAGGAGTAACTCCAGCGGCCAATAATTCTTCTTCAGTTAATTGACTATGCGTAGTAGTTGCTGGATGTATCGCCAGACTTCTTGCATCACCAATATTAGCCACATGATAAAACATCTTTAATGATTCAATAAATTTTTTACCAGATTCAACTCCACCTTTAACTTCAATACCAACCAAGCCACCATTTCCGCCCTTAAAATATTTTTTGGCTCTGGCACCAATTTCACCTTTATGTAGAGTTGGATAAATAACTCTATCAACATTTTTATGTTTCTGTAAAAATTCAACAGCTTTCTCAGCATTTGAACAATGCTGTTTCATTCTTAAAGCTACAGTTTCTAAACCTTGAATAATACCAAAAGCATTATCTGGCGCTAAGGCTGAACCTAAATCTCTTAACAAAACTACTCTAGCTCTTACAGCATAAGCAACATTGGCTCCAGTTAGTTCAGGAACAACTTTACCCCATACAGCACCGCCATAACTTGCGTCAGGTTCATTAAATAAAGGTTGTCTTTTAGGATCGTTTGTCCAATCAAAATTACCTCCATCGACCAAACAACCACCAATTACGGTTCCATGTCCTCCTATAAATTTAGTTAGTGAATGTATAACTACAGCAGCTCCATGTTCTATAGGTTTGCATATAACTGGTGAAGCAGTGTTGTCCATTATAAGCGGTATATTATGTTTTCTTCCTATATCAGATACTTCTTTAATAGGAAAAACACGTAAATATGGATTTGGTAATGTCTCAGCATAAATACATCTTGTTTTTTCATCAATTAATTTTTCAAAGTTTTTTGGATCCGAAGGATCTGCGTACCTAACTTCTATTCCTAATTTTTTTAACGTGTGAGTAAATAAATTTACTGTTCCTCCATAAAGATCTGTAGAACTAATAAAATTATCGCCTGATTGGCAAACATTTGTTATAGCAAAAGTTGAAGCTGCCTGACCTGATCCTACAGTAACACATGCTAAACCACCTTCTAATGCTGCTACTCTTTTTTCTAGAACATCATTAGTAGGGTTCATTATACGTGTATAAATATTACCAAACTCTTTCAGCGCAAATAAGTTTGCTGCTGTACCTGTATCCTTAAATTGATATGAAGTAGTACGATATATAGGTACCGCAACAGCTGTTGTTGCAGGATCACTTCTATATTCACCACCATGTAGTGCTATTGTTTCTGGGTTTTTTATTTCTTTTGTCATTTTAATTTCTCCTTATTAACTTATTAAACCAATAAAATTAATGAATTTAAAGCACTTTTAGAGCTAAAAAATTTGACTTTATATATAAATACAAGTACTTATGCGCGAATTACAATGACAAATTTTATTAAAAAAAATGAGATAAAAAATAATTGGCTTTTAATTGATGCGGAAAATCTGATAGTTGGGAGATTAGCTGCCTATATTTCAAAAGTATTAAGAGGTAAAAATAAAAGTCAATATACTCCTCATATGGACAATGGTGATTTTGTAATCGTCACAAATATAGAAAAAATAAAGTTTACTGGTAAAAAATTAAATGACAAAAAATATCATAGACACACGGGTCATCCAGGAGGAATTAAAACTACCACACCTTCTATCTTAATCAAAAATAAACCCGAAGAAATTTTAAAACTTGCAGTCAAAAGAATGTTACCAACTGGCTCATTAGCAAAAAAACAATTATCAAAATTAAAAATTTATAAAGGAAAATCACATCCTCATGATTCACAAAATCCAAAAATCATAGATATGAGTAAACTCAACTCAAAAAATAAAATTACATTAAATTAATATGGAAATCCAAAAAAATAATATTACACCTAAAGAAAAAATAAATTTTAATTGTAAAGAATCTAAATATGCGACTGGTAGAAGAAAAAGATCTATTGCAAAGGTTTGGTTAAAAAAAGGTTCTGGTCTTGTATATATTAATGGAAAGAAATTAATTGATTATTTTAAAAAGGTAAACTTACAAGAAACTGTTTATAAACCACTTAACATTACTAAGAGACAAAATGAATTCGATGTAAGATGTTTGGTTAAAGGTGGTGGACTGAGCGGACAAGCAGGAGCTATAGTACACGGAATTTCAAGAGCTTTAATTGAATATGAGCCTACACTTAAATCCACTCTTAAAAAAGAAAAACTCACCACTAGAGATTCGAGAAGCGTAGAAAGAAAAAAATACGGCCATCGAAAAGCAAGAAGAAGCTTTCAATTTTCTAAAAGATAAATCATCTTTAGAATATATCTTAATAACTTTTACTGGTATAAATATTAAAAATGAATGAATCGTTAAATATAGCAATAGCTGGAGCCACAGGATATGTTGGATTAGAATTAATAAAAATATTATCTAAACATCCTAAGGTAAAAATTAAATATTTATTCGGAAAAAAATCAGCTGGCAAATCAATAAATCAGTTTAACAAAAAAATTAAAAAAAAATTGCCTAAAATTTGTAAGATTGATCATGTTGATTGGAAATATGTCGATATTCTTTTTACCGCATTACCTAATGGTGAAGCTCAAAAACTTGCTAAATTAATTCCAGAAACTGTAAAAATTATTGACCTATCAGCGGATTTTAGACTTGATAATTATAAAGATTATAAAAAATGGTATGGAATTAATCATTCTTGTAAAAAACTTTTAAAAAATTCGTTATATTCAATTACTGAATTTACAAAAAAAAAATTACAAAAATACAGAATAATAGCGTGTCCTGGCTGTTATCCTACATCAGTGCAAATACCTTTAATTCCATTAATTAAAAATAAAATGATTAATGTTAATAATATTATTATTGATTCTAAATCAGGTTATTCTGGTGCAGGAAAGAACTTAAAGAAAAAATTCCCTTCTACTAATATATTTAATTCAGTTTCTGCGTATGGGGTAGGTAGACACAGACATATGGCTGAAATTGATCAAGAATTATCCAAGATAAATAAAAATAAAATCAAAGTTCACTTCACACCACATTTAATGCCAATGTTCAGAGGTATTTTGTCGACAATATACGTAAGAAGCAATAAAAATATTAATGCTATTAAAATTTACAAATATTTAAAAAAATTCCATAAGAATAATTTTTTCGTAAAAATAGCAAAATTTAACACTGCTATAGGTACCGGCGAAGTTATGAATACAAATTTTTGCAGAATCTCAATTTGCAAAGATAGAATTAATAATAGAATAATTATTATCTCAGCTATAGATAATTTAGTTAAAGGAGCTTCAGGTCAAGCAGTTCAAAATATGAATATATTATACAATTTTAAGGAAACAGAAGGGCTGGTATGAAACTTCTTTTCTTTTTATTATTATTTTTTATAGCTATATCCTGCTCAAACGATAAATCTGTATATTGGTGTGGAGATCATCCTTGCATTAATACTAAAGAAAAGAAAGCCTATTTCAAAAAAACAATGATTGTTGAAAAAAGACTACAAAAAATTAAAGATAAAGATAGATCTGAAGTAAAAAAAATAACAGAACAAGCAAAAGTTAATGAAAAAAAAAGAATTAAAGAAGAAAAAGAATTAGCTAAAATTGAAAAACTAAGTAATAAAGAAAAAATTAAACGTGAAAAAAAACTTTTAAAACAAGCAAAAATTAATGAAAAAAGAAGACTTAAGGAAGAAAAAAAGCTTAAAAAACAATTAAAATCAGAAGAAAAAAAATCTAAAAAAAATAAAAAGAAAAATACTAATACAAAAATTTTAATAAGCGATGGTAAAACAACTATAAATGTCTCTGAATTTAATAAACTAGTAGAAAAAATTAATAAAAAAAGTATGCTTCAAGATTATCCAAATATAAATAAAATAGGAAATTAACATGAGTAACAAAAAAATTAATATAGCTATTGCTGGTTTTGGTAATATTGGAGGTTACTTTTACAAAACATTAGAAAAAAATAGAAAAAAAATTGCAATTAAAACAGGCATAGAACCTAAAATTAAATATATTCTAGCTAAAAATTTAAGTAAAAAAAGAA
>Ga0310344_10004606_pt1 | contig 10239 bp, 7 predicted proteins | sample HC15DNA20200_MG_FD_203801 | JGI IMG/M metagenome (GOLD analysis project Ga0310344, IMG submission 203801) | Marine microbial communities from station ALOHA, North Pacific Subtropical Gyre - HC15-DNA-20-200_MG | ecosystem: Environmental > Aquatic > Marine > Oceanic | place: Pacific Ocean: North... | reverse complement strand
TGCCTATCAATCCTGGGGTCAGGGTGATCAACTGCCAGATGGCGATCAAAATTTGGCATTAGCATTTGACGAACTCGCCGGCGATCGTTTCATTATTGGTTCTCCAGATGACGTCACTGAACAAATCGTAAATCTTAATAATGAGGTCGGAACAAATCATTTAATCATGAGTATACAATGGGCTGACATGCCGCACTCTCTCACAATGGACACACTTTCAATTTTAGGTGAGAGAGTATTTCCCCAGGTCCGACAGATTTTAGGGTAACTACTAAACCTGTTCAGCTTCAATGTCCCGGGCAAGCATGCGGCGAACCGCAATGCCTGGTGCGTCTAAATTAATATCGATCAACCCGTTTTCGGGCCAATCTGTCAACATTTTCTGTTGGGCTTCGAGAATGACAACATCTTCGTCAAATGTTTGGGATACCATCCTAAATAGATCATCTGAAACTTCTTTATTTCCCATTGCAAAATCTCGAGCATGGCCAAAAAAATAATAGGTAGAAGTTTCAGTTTCAGGGGTTGGGGCATTTAAACTTCTTATATGCATTCCCTCACCCGGTTCACCAAGATCCGGATTACAAGAACCCGCATCACATGCCCCAGCGCGTATTTGCGTGAGACAGGGAGAAAAGGTTTCGACAATTTGCCACCGATCAACCGTTCCCTCAAAGTTCCCAAGCGTCTGGAACATAGGTGGCGCAGGCCGATCAATAATCCATCGTGTCATGCGCACCATATCTTTTTCACGATCAGTCTTAATTGGAAACTCACTAATATCTGTGGTTCCCAAAGTATTTAGGTGTACGTAGGCCAGATGTGATAGATCAAGCAGATTATCAGTGATAAGTTGGTAGTTACAGCCCAACTTTAGATATTTTCCCTTTACTAACTCCCATTCCGGGTGATCAAACCACCACCAATTTGGGATCAATCTGTCATCTGCTAATGCTGGATCTCCCATCCAAATCCACAACCACTTCCATCGTTCGACAAGCGGATAGGATTTCACCTTAGCATCGGGCGGGATCATGTCTTGTCCAGGTATCTTAACACATTCACCGGCCGGATTGAATTCAAGACCATGGTAACCACATTGAAGGCGATCACCGATAACCTTACCCATTGAAAGGGGAAGAGCCCGATGACAGCAGCGGTCCTCAAGGGCGACTGCTCCGCCATCTTCCCTACGAAATAATACGACCGGTTCACATAACAATGTCCGGGCCAATGGCTTTTGTGCCACCTCATGATCCCAAGCTGCAACATACCAGCAGTTTTTACGGAACATTGAACTCAAACCCCTTACAATGATCGGCCGTTGCCGTGGGCCGTTTCATTAAAATACCTATAATTTTACCCTTAAGACCACAGCTTTAATAAGCCGCTAACCCAAATTTAAGTAAAGAGTGATATTTTAATTATAGAAAATATTATTCAATAGCCAACAATCACCTCACCAGAATTAGGACTGATCACCTGGCCGGTAATCATTTCGGTTTCATCAGAGGCGAGCCAAGCCACAGCATAAGAAATATCCTGGGGCGTGGTTAAACGCCCAAGTGGCATGTTCTTTCCACGTTCCTCAATCATTTCTGGTGTATTACTACCTTGGGTCATACCTGTAAGAATAAAGCCCGGCGCAACAGCATTAACGCGGATTTTATCTGCCGCAAATTCTCTCGCCCAAGCTTTGGTGAAGCCCGATAGCGCAGCCTTGGCCGCAGCATAGTGTGAAGCGAAGTCACTACCCCCCATGGCATAAATAGATGAAATCATAATGATACTGCCCTGCCCGCGTGCTTTCATACCTGCAAGTACGGCTTTCGTTGCAAAAAATGATCCCCTGACCTGGATACCAAACATCTGGTCATAAATTTCCTCATTAATTTCTTCTGTAGGGAGTTTATTTCCGCTAACACCGGCATTATTTACAAGAATATCTATCTTGCCGTGTTCCACTTCTGCCGCCTTAATCTTAATAGTGAAATCTGGCACATCTAAAACGTCGGCAATCAATACAGAAGCTTTTTGGCCGTTGGAGCGGACCAATTCAGCGGTTTCATTTGCACCGTCTTCCTTGATATCGTGAACGATTACATCAGCTCCGCGTTCAGATAACAGGATCGCATGGCTGCGCCCCATACCACCACCGGAACCTGTGATTAATGCGGTCTTGCCCTCTAAATTTACTGCCACGCCTTTGCCTCCTATTCTTTCTCTTGTAATGTGCCCACATATTTTAAACGCGATAACCACCCAATGGGAATGGTAACCGCCCGCAAATAATAACCCGGGAGAAAAAAATGGCTGTGCAACCAGCAACTGGTATCGGCAAGTATGATGTTAAATCCCCTAAACTGGTTAGTTTTCACGACAAACGGGAAGAATTTTTAACGGGTACTGACACACCACGCGATTACTTGGAGCGCTGTATCAACGTCATTGAAGAAAGTAATGATGACATAAAGGCGTGGGCATTCAGAAATACCGATAAGGCACGGGAAATGGCAGACAAGTCAACAAAACGCTACGTCGATGGCAACCCCCTATCGATTGTTGACGGGATGCCCATCGGCATTAAAGACCTCATAGAAACTTCTGATATGCCGACAGAATACAATTGTGAGTTGTTTCGGGGGAACCAACCAATCCGCGACGCTGCATCCGTATATTTTCTGCGACAAGGTGGTGCTGTCCTGCTAGGCAAGACTGTCACTGTTACCCTCGGTGGTGGAGATCCCTCTATGACACGTAACCCCTACGACACCCAACGTACGCCCGGGGGTTCTTCTAGTGGCACCTGTGCCGCTGTCGGCGCTGGAATGATTCCCGCCGGTCTCGGAACCCATGCGAGAGGTTCAACCATTAGGCCCGCTAGTTTTTGTGGAAACTATGGTCTCAAGGCGACATTCGGTGCCTTGAACCGACAGGGAGGCTTTTCTGCTGCAGAAACAATGGATCATCTTGGCATCCTGGCTGGGTCAATTGAAGATATGTGGATAATAGCACGATACATCTCTGAAACGGCTGGCGGAGATCCCGGGCACCCAGGGCTTTATGGCGGACCCACCCCACCCCCAGCGAAAAAACCAGAACGCCTAATAATATTGGAGACTGCTGGTTGGAACGAAACTGATGGCACCAGCAGGGAGGTGTTTAATGACGCCATCGGCAAATTATCTGACGCGGGTTGTGAAATTTATACCCGCAAGGATGACCCGGCGATTGAAGCATATGAAGTCGAGACTTCCCATTCACCTGAACTTTGGAGGCAACTATACCGATTTGAAATGCGCTTTCCGATGTATCAATACCTAGAGTACGACGCTGACAAGATCCCGCCGCGCTTAAAAGCCGGTATTCAGGAAGGCGCCGGCCTTACGCAGGCAGAATATCGTGCCGCACTGTCCCGCCGTGCTTATTGGCGCGAAATGCATGACGCGCTTACCCGTCGTTGCGACGCCATGATCACTTTGTCATCACCTGGCCCGGGGCCAGTCGGAATGGATCAGGGTAGTGCAATCTATAATGAGGCCTCCTCCATCATCGGTATGCCCGCGATTTCCCTACCGGTTCTCACAGTAGAAGATATGCCCCTGGGTATGCAACTTATGGGCCGCGTTCACTGTGACGAAGCACTGACCGCCGTGGGTCGCTGGATTAGCAAGAAATTAGTTCAATAAATCTTTATTTTTTATTACGCAAGAGAGAGGGGCTCCTTGGAAAAGTATAGACTAGGTGTCGACGTGGGAGGTACCCATACCGATTTGGTACTAGCCAATTCGCATACAGACGAAATTCTGATCGAAAAGGTTCACTCTACGCCTATAAATCCCTCTGTTGCGGTTCTTGAGGGGATCCAGCGTTTTTTAAACAGAGGTGTTTTAGCTAATGAGATCGATTTCTTCAGTCATGGGACAACGGTAACTACCAACACTCTATTGGAGATGAAAGGTGCCACCATAGGTATGCTCATTACTAAGGGGTTCAGGGCAATCCAAGTGGTGCAGAGCCAAGCTAGGGAGAGCAACCAGTTTGACCTCAAATTCCAACGGCCGGAAATGTTGGTATCCCAACAAATGACCAATGAAATTACCGGTCGTATCGACTATTCGGGAACGGAAATTCAACAGCTAGACGAAACTGAAGCATATGAAGCAGTGGAACGGTTGTATTCGAAAGGGGCTACATCTTTTGCTGTTTGCTACATGTTTTCATTCATGAATTCTGCGCATGAGCTGCGCACAGCTGAAATTATCCGCGACATAGTTCCAAATGCACATGTGTCCTTGTCTTCCGACGTTTTACCTCGGATACGAGAATGGCCGCGAATGTCAACAACTATGCTCAATGCATACCTTGAACCAGGCCTTGCACGATACGCTGAGGATCTCGATCACGGCTTAGACAAGTTAGGAATTCAAACTCCAAAGCGCTTCCTAATGCAGTCGAATGGCGGTGTTATGCCACTTAGCGCAAAGGCTGGAGGGGGTAGGGCTATTAAAACATTGCTGTCGGGACCTGCCGCAGGTGTCCAAGCAACAAGCTATTTACTAGGTCACCAACAGGGATGGAAGGAGGTTGTTACTATGGATATGGGTGGCACCAGCTGCGACATAGCCTTCATACAGAATAGCGAGCCCCTAGAAATAACTGAAGGTATGGTTGCGGAGCGACGCCTAGACGTCCCCGCTTTCGATATAAGTACTATCTCGGCTGGGGGAGGAACAATTGCACGCATAACTGCTGCTAATTTTATGAGTGTAGGCCCAGATAGTGCCGGTGCAGACCCTGGTCCGGTTTGTTATGGGAAAGGTGGGGATCGACCAACAGTTACTGACGCGGATCTGATTTGTGGTTTCTTAAATCCCGAGTTCCTACTTGGGGGCGGAACAGATTTAAATCGCGAGAGAGCACTTTCTGCGGTCAAAAAAACCTTTTCGAGTGCGATGGGTCTATCGGCTAAAGAAGCTGCAGCCGGTATTATAAGGCTAATCAATGCACGTATGGCCGACGAAATCCGAGTTCAAGCCGCCAAAAAAGTTATCGACCTCACTACCTTTACCCTAGTCCCGTTTGGCGGAGCAGGACCTGTCCACGCGGCAATGGTTGCGGAAGAGCTTAATATTCCCCAAGTCCTCGTCCCGCCTAATCCTGGAGCTTTCTCAGCCCTTGGGCTTTTATGCAGCGACGTAGTTCATGACTATGTCCGATCAGATATTTGTGAATTATCCGAATTGAGGGCTGATCGTGCAGAGCAATGTTTTGGAGAGCTAGAAGTGCAAGCTGCTCTCGACATAAAAAGAGAAGGGCTATCTGATCATCGGCACATTTTCATCCGCGATATGGATTTAAGATATGCTGGTCAGGGGTATGAAATAAAAACCCCTCTTTATAGTTTGGGTGACCCTCCGATGACCCCAGATACCCTTAAACAGGTGCGAGAACGTTTTCATGAACTCCACCAAAGTCTCCATGGCCACTCGGCAAGAGACCAGGAGATTGAAGTCGTCAGTTACCGAGTACGTGTACAGGTTTCTGTACCAAAACAAAATTTGTCTGAAACAGATATCAATGGCGGCACCTCAGAACCGATTAAAACGCGTGAGGTGACATTTAATGGTATTGAAGCGTTTCCGGTACCCATATTTAACCGGCATGAATTGAACCTCTCAACCATTAAGGGCCCGGCAATTATCGAACAATTTGATTCAACGACAGTGTTGCCGCCCGGATGGACCGCAAGAATGGATCGTTTCGGTAACATTCTAGCAAAAAGGGATTTATCAAATGGCGGTTGATCCAATTACCGTTGAACTTCTTCGGAATCGGATTTCCAGCCTGATGGAGGAAATGGATTATCATTTTTACCGTTCTGGCTATTCCACAATCGTTCGGGAAAGCCGTGACTTTAGCTGTGTGATTGTTGATCCTACCGGTCGGCTATTAGTGTCGCCCTGGATGTTTTTTCACTCCCCGGTCTATTTTCACCTTGTCCAACGTATAACAGAAATCTATGGCGTAGAGGATCTCGCTGACGGAGATGTTTTTGTCAGTAACCATCCTTACGAAGGTAACATGCCCCATGCCTCTGACATGGGTTTCATTTCTCCAATCTTTTTTGAAGATACCCTCGTCGCCTTCGCTGGGACCATAGCACATAAGGCTGATGTCGGTGGTACGGTGCCGGGGAGTACTTATGGATCCGCAACGGAGCTTTACCACGAAGGAATGATGCTGCCTCCCATACGTATCCATCGCGCGGGAGAGCCGATTGACGATGTCATCCGATTGATCTCTGCGAATACTCGTGCCCCATATGTTGTACTGGGCGATATTTCAGGACAGATAGGCGTCACCCGCATCGGTCGTAAACATATTCAAGAGATGTGTGCACGGTTTGGCGGCGATACTGTTTTGGAAGCAATGGACGCAATGGTCACTGCTTCGGGTAAAGAGTTTCGTTCCGCTTTAAAGAGTATTCCGGATGGATTTACCGAGGCAACAGGGTATCTTGACCATGACGGGGTTGATGAAACGAAGAAAGTGAAACTTAACGTCAAGATAAGTAGCCAATCCGGTAAACTACATTTCGATTTTACTGGCTGTGACCCCCAAACACAGGGTCCGGTAAATTTACGGATCGCAATGGTAGAAGCCTGTGTCTATTACTGTCTTATTGGCTTAATAGACCCCGATCTCCGCTACAGTGACGGTATTCGTGACATGGTCACGTTTGAATTTGCTGAGCGAAGCGTTTTGAGTGCTGAACCACCTCGCCCTTGTTCTAGCTATATGAAATGTTGTCTTAAACTTTGTGATGTGATTCTTGAAGCTATGGACCCACTCTTACCTGGAAGAGCCATAGCACACTCAGGCGGCAGTGGGGGTTCTATAATTGTCTCTTGGAAAGGCAACACAAGGCCTAAAAGAGGCAATCAATACGAGATATTTGGCTCCGCATATGGGGCCGGTCGTGGAACTGATGGAGCCTCAGGCGCTAGCGTCATGCTCGCAAACCTTTTTGCAGCCCCAATCGAGATCATAGAGTCAGAGTTTCCGTGTCGTATTAAGGAATTTAAATTGAATAGGGACTCTGGCGGTGCTGGCGAGTTTCGTGGAGGGCTCAATTTCATACGCGAGTATGAAATGTTGGAACCGGGGGAAATAGTATATCGAGCTGACCGTTCCATCGAGCCCCCCGCAGGTTTACGGGGTGGAAAACCCGGGGGGCCGAGCCGATTTATCGTAAATCCAGGTACAAATGATGAACAGATTATGCCGTCATCCGCACGCATGTCATTACCGGAGGGTACGATCTTTCGCGTTAACGGGCCGGGTGGTGGCGGCTATGGTGACCCAAAAAATCGTGACCGCAAATTACTGGCCAACGACCTTGCAGAGGGTTATGTATCAAAAAAAGCGGCAGAAAAATTGTATAAATAACACCGTTAAATCAGCCTATGACTCTATTCAAAATAATTCTTTCAATCTAATGAAATTATTCGGTTACCTACTTTGAACAACAGAGAATCAACCGGACCGAACAAAAAAGATCTGCATGCTGTATATGCCTTTGGCATTTTCAGCATGGCTTTAATTGATATCTTCGTCCTATTGATTCCGATTTTTGCAAAGGACACTTTAGGCATGTCCGATGGGCAAATCGGTAGTTTGGTGGGAGCACGTTCTTTGCTTTCTCTCTTCTTATCAATCCATGGTGGTGCCCTTATGGATCGCTATGGCACCCGTCGTATAACCTTAATGTTTACCGGAGCAGTTATAGTTTGTGGTCCTTTCTTTCCATTTCTCTCGACCTTTTGGGCACTTTTCATGCTTCAGGTTATAAGTGGTTTTGCGATTTCACTTGGTTGGTCAGGAGCCCAAACACTGATCGCCCGAATTGCGGACGGTGACGCTGAATATATTGGCCGCTTTAGTACCTTCGCCCGCATAGGTACTACAGTCGCGCCAATTTTTGCCGGCTTCTTATTTGATGTTGGTGGTGCCTGGCTCGCTTATGGTTTTGGCACCCTATGGGCAATAGTAGCCTTCTATACATTATGGCGAGTTCCAGAGCCGAACCCGCCGCCCCAAAATAGTAAAAATGAACAAAAGTTCAAATTAACGGATATCATGCCAAAGGTATCGGACTACACCGCATCATTTGCTCTTATGGCAATACCTGCGGTCGCCTTTACCGCAGTTGCGATGTTGGTCAGAAATTCCACATATGGTGTTCAAACAACGATCTACGTTACTTATGCGCAGGATGCTGGTTTGACGGCTACCAAAATTGGACTTCTCTTTGCAGCAATCGAGTTAGCCGGTGCAATTGGTTCATGGTACTCGGGCCGAATTATGCGAAATTTTGATCCGATTAGAGTACTGGTACTCACAACATTTATTACCGTTACACTTGTGAGTGCCACTCCTTTAATTGGCGGTCTTGGGACAACTGTCTGGGGGATTTTTGCATTGTTATTCATTGGACAGGTCTTTCGCGGCATAACACAGGGTGTATCACAACCTATACTGTTCTCGGTTCAAGCAATCTCTGTAACCCGTGACCAACAAGGAACTGTCGTCGGCTTGCGACAAACCATGAACCGCCTGGGAGGAGTAATACTTCCACCAATTATTGGCTTCGTATCCGACTTTTATGGCCGTGAAGAAAGTTTTTATATTATAGGAGTAGGTCTATTGGTATTACTTCTTGGATTGGCGATCTATGGTCGTTTTGTTCCCAAAGTTAATACAACGTAAATACCAAACCTCTACATTTACTGACCATATTGAAACGAAGACAAACATGGAATGGAGATAATTCAAAATGGACCCTGTCGAAGAAGCGATAGAATCGGTCGAGGCGTTACGGAAACGTGTTACCGGTCTTAGTGAAGACGCAATGGACCTCTTATTTCGTGAAGCACGAACGCACAACGCATGGACTGACAAGCCAGTGACCGATCAACAGCTCCACACGCTTTATCGTCTTGTTATCAATGGGGCCACAAGCGGCAATTGTCTGCCGGCAAGATTAGTTTTCTGCCGTTCTTCAGAATCCAAGGCACGCCTCATTCCATGTGTTAAGCCAGGAAATATTGCCAAGATTAAAGCAGCCCCAGTGTGCGTAATCATCGGCTACGATACTTTATTCTGGAAGCACTTACCCCGACTTTTTCCTCATCGGGATTTGACAGCACAATATCGCGAGAACACCGAGCATGCAGAAATTAATGCGTTTCGCAATGGAACTTTGCAGGGTGCTTACCTCATGCTTGGGGCGAGGGCATTGGGTATGGATATCGGTGCCATGTCAGGTTTTAACAACAAGGATGTAGATACGGAATTTTTCTCAGGGACGACAATAAAATCAAATTTTCTCTGTAACATTGGTTATGGCGACACATCTGGCTTATTTCAAAAATTACCACGGTTCGATTTTGATGAAGTATGTTCAGTAATCTGAGACCCCCTATTATATCAATGGTAGTCATCGATTATTTTTTGGCTTATTTGTTGCTATAAGGATAAACATAGGGCCGATTGAATTAGGACTTTTATTGGTACATCAGAAATAGATATGCAAAAACTTGATCTTCCCAAACCTCTGGGAATTGTCGACGCGACTATGAGTGACGGTGCGATAATCCGCCTGCGACAGCATGGAAACCCAAATGGTCAGCGATTAATTCTGGCACATGGTAATGGCTTTGCGACCGATGCGTATTTTCCCTTTTGGCAGCTCTTCACAGACGATTACGAGCTTGTCCTGTATGACCAGCGCAACCATGGTCACAATCCCCGGCATAAAGACATGAGCCACCACGATGTTTCTTTCTTCGTGAGGGACATGGATACAGTATTCGATAGTGCTACAAAATCTTTTGGTCAAAAGCCCACGGCTGGTCTATTTCACTCTATTTCTGCCGTTACGGCGATCTGGCATGCGATAAAGAAAGGATGGCGTTGGGATGCATTAATTCTTTTTGATCCGCCGCTGGTACCTAGCCCTGGTCACCCGCTAAACGAAATTGCCAAAAACTTTGAATTGATGTTGTCTGACTGGTCCAAGACCCGACCGGCGCGCTTCTCCAGCCCAGGCGCATTGGCAGATCAATTTGCTAAATCAAAAAGTCTGAGCCGATGGGTGCCGGGTTCTCATGACCTAATGGCAAGATCTATCCTTAGAGAGGCGTCAGATAATGGAGATTGGGAATTATGCTGTCC
>Ga0310344_10004605_pt1 | contig 10239 bp, 9 predicted proteins | sample HC15DNA20200_MG_FD_203801 | JGI IMG/M metagenome (GOLD analysis project Ga0310344, IMG submission 203801) | Marine microbial communities from station ALOHA, North Pacific Subtropical Gyre - HC15-DNA-20-200_MG | ecosystem: Environmental > Aquatic > Marine > Oceanic | place: Pacific Ocean: North... | reverse complement strand
GTCCGATCACGTCTAACCCATCGCACTCACCGCCTCGCTATTCACCCAAACGCAAGACAGCTCTGGTCTTGACTGGCAGTGGTACAGCTGGTGCTTATCACGCTGGTGTGCTCCGGTCTTTGCAGGAGGCCGGCGTGAAGATTGATTTGGTAGCTGGCCGGGGGATTGGTGTTGTGAGTGCGATGTTTTCAGCAGTTGACGGAGGAACGGCCCTTTGGGATAACGAAGGTGCTTGGAACTCTCGGTTTTCTAGGAAGTTCTATGATTGGCGACTAACGGTAAAGGCAGCCATTTTGGCGTTGTTAGTTGCTCTGTCAGCTTTCCTTGTTCCTCTTATCGCAATTGTCACAGCGGCCATAGTTTATCCGGTTGGCTTTATCTTGCGCCTAGCTGGTCTCAACGCTGGAGATCGGTTAGCTCTTAGTTACACGCGATTAGTTGAAGCGGTTTTCCAGCCTGATGTTTTACCGCTCATAATTCCGCGATTTATATCGATTGCATTGCTGATTTTTATCGGCGTTCTGGTAGTGGGCGAACTATTACCACGAATATGGCGGAAACATCCTCGATCTCAGGGAGTGGTGTTGTGGCGTCTGTTCGGTGCGCCACTTAGCGTTTCTCGAATAAAGAATCATTTTACAGATCATCTCTGGGCAGTCATGCGTGGCGCCGCGAAGATCTCCAAACCCGAGGTTCATGATCTATCAGAACGTTACGTTGAATTGTTGTCTAACAATGTCGGTCAACCTGGATTTCGGGAACTGATAGTTACTGTGCATGATCTCGATGCTCGCCGGGATTTGGTATTTGGTCTACTAGCATCAGACGATCATGATTCGTTCTTCGGTCGCCGTCTCGGAGTTGAAGAAACTGGTCGCGACATGGAAACCATAGATCTTTCTGGTCCGGCTCAAGTTCATGCGGTTGATGTCCTATCTGCTTCGGTTAGAGCTCCCGTTGTGACCGAAGCGCATCTGACAAAGTTTGGCACTGGTACCGCCTGGAGTGACGAGACCCACCGTCTATGTGACCGTCCCGATGCAATTGGCCGTTTGTTGGAAGAGGTGTCGCTTGCTGGGGTCGAGCAAGTGATTTTGGTGTCAGGGGTACCAGAACCGAAAGGGCCGCATTCGTTAACTGCTGGACGGCGGGATTTACGAGGTCGAGTTGGTGAATTCTTGCTTGCCGTGGAGACTTCTGCGCTTCGAGACGCGCTAGCAGCATGGAAGTCGTCATTTCAAGCCGTGTTCCATATACATCCCAGCCATAATCCTCTTGGAGCATTTGACTTCTCAGGGATATACGACGAAAAGTCTGATCGTTTATTTACACCTCCCGACCTTATGGCGGTCGGTAGTGATGATGGATTTAAACAGTTTGTCGATCCAGTGCTCGGTGCGAGTGGAGAGGGGATCGGCACGCAAGTGTTAACGACACCAGAGTCGCCTGCAGATTCACCGGCAGATTCTTTGATTATTCCTCGGCCGGATGTTTAACAGCGGTGATATTGTCAATCTCACTAAAGGGTTTCAGGCAAACTGTCGTAGATTCGGATCTGGAGTTGCTTGGCTTTATTCATTTCTATGTGAATTGGTCAAGAATTCTGTCGCCAGTGTTAGAAGTAGAGCAGAGATTTGCGATGAATTGAGATTGCCAAATTTCTGCCGAAAGGCGTCAATCGGTACCACGGCCTTCGCCATTGCGCGATGGCCACCGGCCTTTCCAATTTTCTCGAAGAACCTCCTAACGAACTCTCCAGCGTTTCGTGAGTATCCTGAGTTCCTGACCGAGAAGATTAGTTCGTCGCCAACTTGTCCTGAGACAATCGACCATTTTATGTCATCCAATTGCAGGAGAAAGTCAGCGACATAGGCTACGAGGTCTTCACGAGGTGCTTTGCCTATATGGGCAGAGTAGATTTGGGAGCGCATTTGAGCGGACTTAACCGCGTGGGAAACAAACGTCAATCGTTCGGTGGTAATGCCACCGCCTTCCATTTTTCTGACAAGCGCTGCATTGGCTAATGGGTAAAGGAAGGTAAAGGCCTCAAGATCTTCTCGATTTGTTTGCCGACTTAGAAACAGAGTGTCTGATTTGATCGCATAGAGCATCGCGGTAGCAGTTCGCTCAGATATCTTTGCCTCGACGGCCTGGAGGTGCTCCGTCAAGATTGTCGATGCAGACCCGTAGTCTGGGCGTATGTCGGAAAACGTCGCCGAGGTTCCGGTGTGGTCTGGATGATGATCGATAACTAAGTCGACGTGACTGAGAAGCTCTCCAAAGTAATTGGGTTGGACATCTACGGTGGCAATTCGGTCGAAATTATCTAGTGAGTTTCTGGTGACGAGATCGACGGAGATATCTAAGAGATTGGCCATGCGGATATTTTCTGGCCGCGTTATTCCTTGGAAAGAACCAATGATTGCGGTGTTCTTCGTCCGATGCAGAAGACTGCGTAAAGCTAATCCGCTTGCTAGTGCGTCAGGATCTGGGTTGTTGTGTAGGAGTATTAGGACACGGTTGGCGTCCGAAAAGTAGCGTTGGTACTGTTTTACTCGTGCCCGTGTAAATGAACGCCCGAGTGCGTCTATCAGAGAGTGTTTTATTAAGTGGCTAAGACTAATCGGAGACACATCTGGAAAGTCTGTGCGCCAATCGTTGACTCGTGCGGACTTGTTGTTTCCGGTCGCCGTCAGGACATATACAAGCACAGCACCCGCATCAAGGATGGCCTGAAGTGGACGTTTAACACTATGCTGACCATCGTCCTCGAGAATGACACACGTAGCTGGACCAACATCACACTTCACGTAACTGTCAATTCGTCGTGGATCAGCCACACGTACGGAAACGCCGGCATTATGTAGTTGCCGGTACAACGTTTTGTTTTTGACAATTACTTCGACATCGAGATCTGGAACCAGAGCTTGCCATAGATTGCGGGCGACCTGAGTTGTTTGGCAGACTGCAACACACCGCATTAGGGTTATTGATTATACGGTGGGAAGTCTTCGTAGATAGGAGGTCCGGTTTCTTTGGCGCAGCGGCAGATGTTGTAGTCAGTTGTAGATTAATGTGGTTCGTTATACGAATTGTTGGTCCGCTTCGGCGCTTAAGCTATTATCTAGACTGAGTAGCAGGCTTTCACCTGAGGGACTTTTCATGCTACGAATCTGGGTTAACGTCCTGACATTTTTACTTGTCTCACCAGTTGTATCTGCACAGAGTCCCTTGTTCACGAGTAGCATTAACCTGGTCCATGTGGGTGTTACTGTCGTCGATGAAGATGGTGAGCCAGTAGTTGATTTGAGTCCAGAAGACCTTGAGATATATGAAGATGGTGAACTTCAAGAAATTCAGTATTTCTCTCGAGGTATGAATGTGGACAATGAGAGTCTTCCGATGCATCTCGGGGTGCTGTTGGATGCGAGTGCGAGTATGGGTGGGAACGACGAGCGACTCGCAAAGACGGCTGCAATTCGATTTCTCAATACCATTACGTATGCGGAAGACATGACGTTGGTTGACTTCGATGAAACAGTTCGAGTTGGACGCTACAGTCAGAATGATGTCCCAAGGCTCATCGAACGCATCAGGAACAGGCGGCGCGGTGTGATGACTGCCTTCTATGATGCACTGGGTGTCTATCTCGACGGAGCGTTTGATCAAGACGGGCGTAAGGTGTTGCTGATGTACTCCGATGGATACGACACTCGGAGTCGAATGCCATTTTCCGAGACTATTGAACTACTGCGAGCCTCTGATGTGACTGTCTATGCCATCGGTTTTCAGGGCAATATTCCTTCTTCGGACCGACTGCGTGAACGAATGAAACTCGAGCAGTTAGCCGAAATTACAGGCGGTCGAGTGTTTTTTCCAACCGAGGTTGATGCTCTTGATGGTATCTACGAGGATATTGGACGAGAACTCGAAACACGTTATGCGCTAGGTTACATTTCAACCAATTCGAACTTGGATGGAACGTGGCGCAGCGTCGAAGTCAAGGTGAAACCGACACGGTCCGAGTTGAGAGATGTTGATACTCGAACTCGCCCTGGATACTACGCGTTGTACCAGGAACCCGGTTCAAGACAGCGTTAAGACACGCAGGAATATTATGACTGCTTCCTTGTGGCTGACAAAGGACAGTCGTTTTCCACAGCGATGAGTTCCACAAATGATGTGTTTAACTTGGTGTCGGAGTTTGAAGTTCGTGGTGACCAACTACGTGCCATTACTGAACTTAATGATGGGCTTGTACGTGGTGACATACATCAGGTTCTCTTAGGGGTTACTGGGTCTGGGAAGACTTTCACAATGGCCCAGGTCATTGCCGCTCAGAACCGTCCAACTCTGGTGATGGTTCACAATAAAACTCTTGCAGCTCAGTTGTATCAAGAGTTCTGCCGATTTTTTCCAGAGAATGCCGTCGAGTATTTTGTTAGTTATTACGATTACTATCAGCCGGAGGCATATGTTCCATCTACAGATTCTTACATTGAGAAGGAAGCCACAATAAACGAGGAGATCGACCGAATGAGACTGTCCGCGACGCGGTCCCTTTTCGAGCGACGTGATGTCCTTATTGTCTCAAGTGTTTCCTGTATTTACGGCCTAGGTTCTCCTGAAGCCTACTACGGCATGGTATTGCCTCTGGAGTGCGGTCAAGACGTCGGTCGGGAATCAATTTTAAAGCAACTGGTAGAAATTCAATATGAGCGAAACGACCACGATTTCTCACGGGGAGTCTTTCGCGTTCGTGGTGATGTCATTGAAGTCTTTCTGTCTTACGAAGAACGGGCTCTTCGCATTGAATTGTTCGGGACAGAAATTGAGCGCCTTGAGACATTTGACCCAATCTCAGGTAAAACATTGAAACAGCACGACAAGATCGTCGTATATCCAAAATCTCATTTTGTGACACCGAGAAAGCGTACTCTTGAGGCCGTGACAAGAATTAAGTCGGAATTAGACGACTGGAGACCTCGACTTGAGAAGGATGGAAAGTTTAGTGAGGCTCAACGTTTACATCAACGGACGATGTTTGATTTAGAAATGATTAAGGAGATTGGGTACTGCCACGGTGTCGAGAATTACTCAAGGCACTTGTCTGGCAGAGAGGAAGGTGAGCCGCCGCCAACGCTCTTGGACTATTTGCCGAATGACGCCTTGACCATCATAGATGAGAGCCATCAGACGATTCCTCAGATTCGGGGTATGTACCATGGCGACCGGTCTCGAAAGACCGTTTTGGTGGATTTCGGATTTCGGTTGCCATCCGCGCTCGACAATCGACCGCTCAGTTTTGAGGAATGGCAGGAGCGGGTTGGTCAAGTCATCAGTGTGTCAGCGACACCGGGCCCGTATGAGTTGTCGTGTGCCGGCGGTGCAGTCGTCGAACAGATTATTCGTCCGACGGGACTCGTTGATCCCCAAGTGGATGTTCGTGAAGTCCGTGGGCAAGTAGATGATCTCTTGCACGAAATTAGGATGCGAACGGAGCAAAGTGAACGTGTTCTGGTGACTACGCTTACTAAGCGGATGGCAGAAGACTTGACCCAGTACTATCAAGGGCTTGGCGTGAGGGTTCGCTATCTTCACTCGGACATAGATACCCTTGAGCGCGTTGAAATCCTTCGTGACCTTCGTAAGGGCCAGTTTGATGTACTAATCGGCATTAATTTGCTGCGCGAAGGTCTTGATTTGCCAGAAGTGTCTCTCGTTGCGATATTGGATGCTGACAAGGAAGGATTCCTGCGGTCCGCTGGTTCGCTGATTCAAACATCTGGACGAGCTGCACGAAATGTTAACGGGTTAGTCATTATGTATGCGGATGCCATGACGGATTCTATGCGGGCGGCTATAAATGAGATGTCGAGGCGGAGAGAACTGCAAGAGTCGTACAATCGAGAACATTCTATTACTCCTGAGTCGATTGTGAAGCATATTGATGACGTCCTGTCGAGTCCCTACGAGCGAGACTACGTCACTGTGCCATCTTCGAAAGAAGTCTTACCAACATTTGAGACGACTGCTGAATTCAATGCACATATCGTGAGTTTAGAGCAGGACATGCGGCAAGCTGCGGCCAATCTTGAATTTGAGCGAGCTGCAGGACTCCGCGACCAAATCAAGCAACTTCGGAATCACGAACTCGGCTTGGGTAATCGTGTATGAGAAAATGATGAATTGATAGATGATGTATGTTGCAGTCTTGATGTTCGAAAGGAGGAGTTATGCCACGAGATAGTGACGCCCATGTTGGTGTCATGATGATGGCCTTTTTGATGGGTGCAATTGCGGGAGCGGCCACCGCGTTGTTAGTTGCGCCTACTTCTGGAAGTGAGACTAGGCGGGTGCTGAATGAGCGTGCTCGAGAAGGTCGTGATAAGGCGGGTCGCGCTGCGCGCCAGGGTGCCGAGTTCATCAAGAAGCAAAGAGAGCATCTGACCACAGCAATTGACCGTGGCCGAGAAGCCTACGACGAAGCTCGAGACTCCGAGTCACAGTCAATGCAGGAGAACGGGTAATGGAGACTGTGTTCCTTGGGACGATTGCCGCCGCGACAGTCATTATGGCTTTGGTGCAAGTCGGCCTTATTGTCTATGGTGCACGACTGGCAAGAAGGGTAGACCGGCTGACGGATGTCATTGAGACTGAACTTAAACCAACCCTCGCTAGGATGAATGAAATGGGCGCGGACATGAGCCGCGCGACATCGTTGGCGGTAGCTCAAATGGAGAGGGTTGACCAGCTGTTTGGACGTTTAGCGGAACGTCTCGATCGCGTGACCCTGGTGACGCAGGATGCTTTAATCGAGCCGTTTCGACATGGGTCTGCCCTGCTAGAAGGTTTTAAGGTTGCCTTGAGTATTTTGCGAGGTTCAAGAGGGAAGACTGATGAGGAATCGAGTGATACGAAGAAGACCGTGGCGGATGACGAAGAGGCTTTATTTATAGGTTGACTGTTTGGTTGGACTATCGTACATGTGACGTTGACGTGAGCTTCTACCGGTAATAAAACGTCACGGTCTGGCTGTTGCCTGATCGCTTGGACCGCTTTTTGAGGTAATGCGATGCTAAGAAACAAATCACGTCCGGGGTTTATGTTTAATTTATTCACCTGTGTGGTATTTTTCGTTGGCTCCGCTGGCGCTCAAGAATCACAATCGGCACCACTTGCTGCTGAGTTGTCGGAAGTAATGACTGCTGGCCAACTTGATGCTATTGCTGTCAAGGATGGCTCCGATGAAGGTCGGTATATTGCCGCTCTCGCGTTTCCTGGTCAACTTCTCGTGGTATCGGCGCAATACGAGGTGCCGCTATATGTCGATGAAAAGATAGAGAATCGACAGTTTAGGGACGTTTATATCGATCTTAATACTGCTTCGATTGACGGCACGAAAGTGTTGGTTACGGACGTGGGTGCGAATGGTTTACTGGCAAACGATGCTGGTGTTGACATGTATGACGATGGCTCCGGTATCCTTCGACTAGACGGTACGGGAACGGCGGGAGTTGACTATTCGACCGCCGTGGCCGATGCAGACCGAGAGTACGCGAGATTGCTTCGAGCGTTGATCGACCAAGCACGCTAGAGGCTGCACGTATAAGTTCTCGTGGGTTCTTGAAACTTCCCGTCTGGTGATTGCTCGGTAAGGAGCCGTTGCGGTACACTTGGCTGGCACCGATCAGAACTTTTATTCTCGGGCGCTTGGCTCAGTGGTAGAGCATCGCCTTCACACGGCGGGGGTCAGTGGTTCGAATCCACTAGCGCCCACCATCTTTTCTCATTCTATCTTTCCGCACTGGTTATCTCCTGTTGATTCTGCGTGCCTCGGGTTTAACCGTTATGGGACAGAAGAGCTATGCCGGCCACTTGATTTCACTTTAACGTGTTTGCCGACTTGTGCTCAAGTGGCGGTTGGTATGTGCGGATCTAGTTAGCGTCGAGAGATTGGTTAAGTCAAATTTAAGTAAATTCTAACCGACGTCCCCGAGGCCTTCGGTGTCACTCGCGTCACGTGCACTCGACGTGCGACGCCGAGTCGAGGTCTGCCTGACAGTCGCCTGTTGTGCACGTTTTTCAGCTAGATCCACTTCCTCCGACGCCGTCATCGGCCGAGTGAGAAAGGGATTCGAAACTTCTCCCATATATAGGGAGATATGAGGAAATGGGATTTCAATTCCTGCCGTATCGAATGCTTTTTTGATCCGCCGTCGTAATTCACGGCCGACCATCCATTGCTTGAGTGGACGAGTCTTGATGCGGATCTTGATTGTGACCGCAGAATCGGCAAAGTCATCGACCCCCAGAACTTCGAGTTCGTCCAGGATGTGCTGGCCGAAGTCTTTGTCTGACTGTATGTCGGCCCCGACATCTCGGAGGACATCGACGACAGTGTCAGTATCTTCTTTATAGGCTACACCGACGTCCATGACCGAATATGAGAATTCTTTTGACATGTTCGAGAGCGTTGTAATGGATCCATTCGGGATGATGTGTACAGTGCCAGAGAGATCGCGCAGAACGACGGTTCGAAGTTTGACTGATTCGACGAGACCACTCGTGTCATCGATTTTAACAACGTCACCGACGTGGATCTGATCTTCAAGGATTAGAAAGAAACCTGAGATGACATCACGAACAAGATTCTGCGCACCGAATCCAACCGCTAAACCACCGATGCCGGCAGCGGTTAGAAGTGGTGTAATGTTGACACCGAATTCTTCTAAAATCATGAGGGTGGCGGCGCCGATAACCAGAACGTTGACGGCATTCTTGACGAGTCCGCCTATCGTATGTAGACGATTGGCAAAATCGAGTGTGTCCCGGTTGTCGCTACCTCGATCTGCCACAACAGCCTCGAAATGATCAATTCCGAGTGAGGCAACGCGGGTAGCGAAATATGCCAACGCTGCGATTAGGAGGATTCTGAGTCCCTCACCAACCAACCAAGTACTTGTTCTCTCAAGCGATAACCCATAGCCGAGTTCGACACCGAGCATTTCAAAGATTGGTCGAGTTATTAAGGCTAGGACACTAACGAATAAGAGAGTCCGTGTGATTCGAATTGGTCGGCGTGTTATTGCGTCGCGAAACCCAGCACCTTCCGTTTCTGCGCTTACCGCCAAAAACCCGAGTCTGACAATTCGGGACCCTAGTTGCGCAACGACTAGAGCAACGATGACAGAGAGACCGAGTCCGACGGCGATATCCTGCCAATTCATTTCAGCGAACATCACAATCCTTTCGAAGACGGTGAAGACAGATGAGTATTACCTAGGACGTCCTTACTTCCCGCGGTTGTTTCAAAGTCAGTTTCAACTAATCCTGTTGAAGGTGACCATTGGACTCTTCTTGCGGCGAGTGTTTCGTTTGGCCGGTAGAAATAGATGAGCACCTCAGCGTAAGCGTCCTTTACCAATTCAGTCAGTTCTAGGGCGATAGCAATCGTCTCTGCCATTCGGTATGTGTGAACGTTTACTACTAACACGCCGTGACCTGACCAATAGTTGGCAACTTGCCATCCGAGGCCCCGGGTTGAGGAACGACCAGCCGGCGCGGTTGTTGATGCGCCCAGTGACCAGACGGGTGGTTCTTGCACGAGTGGGGTCCCGTTCGACAGAGCAAATGTCTGATGAATTCCATAGAATACCGCCACGATTGCGATTAGGCTGGTCAACAGAAACAACTTACTCATAGTTTGGGGTACACTAGCACGGACAGAGTATGGTTATATACTTCTGTTCGGGTCTCACAAATTGGCGTTTGACTAACCCGTAGTGGAGATGGGGTTCTGTGTAGCCCTGCCGTAGTGAGGAGGATTTATGAGGTGGCTCATTACTCTTGTAGTACTGGCTGTTACGGTTATGCTGGTAGGTAACGTTCAGGCCCAGGGCCTAATGCCTGGTGATGCCGCCCCAGCGTTCGAATTACCAGGGAGTGACGGTAAGACCCATCGGTTAGCTGACTATGCTGGGAAAACAGTAGTCCTAGCGTGGTTCCCGAAGGCTTTTACAGGTGGTTGAACGGCCGAATGCAAGTCGCTGAGTGAAAGCAGCGACCAGTTGAGTCAATTCGACATTGCCTACTTCATGATCAGTGTCGACGATGCCCCCACCAATAAAGAATTTGCTGAGTCTCTTGATGCAGGTTTCCCACTGCTAAGCAATCCTGATAAGGATGTTGCGATGGCTTATGGTGTGGTTAATGAAGAGCGTCAGTTTCCATTTCGTT
>Ga0310344_10004604_pt1 | contig 10240 bp, 8 predicted proteins | sample HC15DNA20200_MG_FD_203801 | JGI IMG/M metagenome (GOLD analysis project Ga0310344, IMG submission 203801) | Marine microbial communities from station ALOHA, North Pacific Subtropical Gyre - HC15-DNA-20-200_MG | ecosystem: Environmental > Aquatic > Marine > Oceanic | place: Pacific Ocean: North... | reverse complement strand
GCAGGTGCCAGATGTTCTGGTCATCAGTTCCACGGTGTCACCGCGTTTCGTCCGGGACCTTGGCCGGGAGTTGCCCGAGGGTGTGGCGCTGGTCGATGCGCCGATGAGTGGAGCACCTTACCGGGCTAGAAGCGGTACCCTCTCCTTTATGTTAGGGGGATCGGATGACGTGCTTGACCGCCTTGCTCCGCTGTTCGAGGTGATGGGTGAGACTTTCTTCCGGATGGGGCCGCTTTCCACCGGTATGACGGCGAAGGTTCTCAACAACTACTGTGCGGCCAGTTCGGTGGTTGCGACCCACAGGGTGCTCGGTATGGCCCGGGCGCTGGGCATCGATCAGAGACATCTGCTGAGGATCATGAAAGCCAGCTCGGGTTCGAACTGGTTTGCGGACCACTTCCACGATATTGACTGGGCTGGGGAAGGCTATTCTGTGGCCAACACCATAGGTATCATCGAAAAGGACGTGACGTCCGCATTAGACGCTATATCCGACCACCCGGCGGAAGCACAGCGGCCGCAGGATGATGCCCTGCTTGCCGCACTGCGCAACCTGGAATCGCTGGAGATCGATTGACGGTTCGGGAAAGCTGGGGCTGTGCCCGAGCGGGCCGGGTATCAGTGCTTTGAACCCCCCGACTGGACACGGCCTCACCCAGGCCGCCACGATGGCGGTCATTCTCGCCTTTGTGATGAACCTGATGTCTCGGGGCATGGGGGAAACATTTGCCGTTTTTCTGCTGCCGATCGAGTCAGACATGGGTTGGACCCGGGCGACGCTTACCGGCATCTATGCACTCTACATGGGTGCCCATGGTCTGGCCGGAATCATCGTCGGCTGGTTTGCGGACAGACTCGGTCCACGGGTGGTTTACGTAGGTGGCCTGGGGCTCTACGGATCCGCTTTTCTGCTCGCGCAGTTCGGCACAGCACCGTGGCACTTCTACCTCACGAGCGGTGTACTGGCAGGCGTGGCGATGACAGCGATTGGCATGACCACGGCGACCGTGCTGATAGCCCGCTGGTACCAAGGCCAAAGGGCCGCTCAACTGTCGCCGGCAATCGCCATTACCTATGCCGGCATGGGCGCCGGCGTGATGTTGTGGATCCCGGTCACCCAGGTACTGATTGATTCGATCGGCTGGCGAGAAACGTACCGGTGTCTGGGCCTGATCTTGCTGGGTGCGGCGGTACTCGTCTACCTGCTGCCGTGGCAACGTCTGCTTCGACCTGTTGAACCGGGTTCGTCCACGTCTTTGACGAACAGGCCCAAGGGTCAGGACTTTGCCGGTTCCGACCTCAAGTCGGCACTTCGAACCCGGGTTTTCTGGTCTCTATTCATGATTCTGTTTGTCACCGCTATTGCAATATACCTGGTCTCACCACAGATGGTGGCTTATCTGGTGTCAGTGGGGTTTGATGCCACCACGGCGTCCCTCGCCTTCAGCGCCCATGGCTTTCTTACTGTTTTCGGTATTGCGGGGACCGGGTGGCTGGCCGGGCAGTACGGCTCACGGCGGATTGCGACGCTGTCCTATGCCATGACCATTACGGGTGTCATCGGGCTGGCAGCTCTGATGGCTTTGCCCATGTTCACTCTGATGGTTCTGGCAATCATCCCGCTGGGGCTGAGCCAGGGGTCCAGGGGTCCGATCGTGTCGGTTGAAGCTTCACGGGTATTTGCGGGCCGGGGTCTGGGGGCGATCTACGGCGGAATGACCATGGGTGTGGGTCTTGGAGGCATGATCGGCACGTGGCTGTCAGGGGTTCTGTACGATCTGAGTGGCGGATATCTTCCGGCCTACGTGCTGTCGGTCCTGTGCGCACTGGCTGGTGTGTTTGTGTTCTGGGGGATACGTGAGCCTGCTCGGCGCTAAGGCCGATTTAAACCGCGCGAAGTGACCTCCTTCCAGCGGTGCCTGGACAGCGGTAGTGGGCAGTTCTGGAATTGGGTTAATCTAGCGACAGACGCCTGATCACGACACGATTATTACGGTAGACCGAACAGAATGAGTATCAGATTCGAACGGGACGGGCGCCTGGCGGTAGTGACGATTGACCGGCCGGAGGCAATGAATGCGCTGGACATGGCGCACAACCAAGAACTGGAAAAGGTCTGGGAAGAGTTTCGCGACGATGAAAGTCTGTGGGTGGCGATTCTAACTGGTGCCGGAAACAAGGCCTTCTCTGCTGGCGCTGACCTGAAAACGCTGATCCCAGCCCAGGGTGAAGGGGTCATGGAAGACTGGAACTTCGGCGGGATCACCCGGGGAGTCACGACCTTCAAACCCATCATCGCCGCCATCAACGGTGTGGCGCTGGCGGGCGGCCTGGAAATGGTACTTGCCTGCGACTTAAGGATCGCCGCAGACCACGCCCGGCTCGGCCTGGCTGAGGTCAAATGGGCGATCATTCCAGGTGCCGGGGGTACCCAGCGGTTGCCCCGTACCATACCACTGGCTCGTGCCATGGAAATGATCCTGACCGGCGATCCAATAACAGCTGAGGAAGCCTTTCAGTTGGGTCTAGTCAATCGAGTCGTCACACCGGAACACCTGATGGACGAGGCCAGGTCACTGGCAGAAATCCTTCTGGCCCGCGGTCCGCTCGCACTACGTGCTGCCAAACAGGCGGTTCTGGAAGGGGCCGGTCTGAGTATGGACGAAGGGCTGGCACTGGAACTTGGCCTTTTCAGCAATATTATGCGCACCGAAGATGCGGCCGAGGGTCCGAGAGCTTTCGCTGAAAAACGCACACCCAATTATCAGGGAAGATAGGGCTCATGCCGCTTGAAACCACTACATCGTCATGGCTGAGCGAGGAGCATCGACTATATGCCGACTCCATAAGACGGTTTTTCTCTGACGAATACCTGCCGCATGTCAAAGGGTGGAACGACCAGGGTTTCGTCGACGCGGATTTTTGGCTGAAAGCAGGAGAAGCTGGCATTCTCGGCGCATCGATACCCACCGGCCTGGGTGGGTCTGGAGCCGATGTGGCCTTCGACGCGATCACAACCTATGAACAGGCCCGTCTCGGGGACTTCAGCTGGGGTTACAGTATTCACACGATCGTAGTGCAGTACGTCATTGCCTACGCCACTGAAGAACAAAAATACCGTTGGCTCCCGGGTCTCGCTGCCGGCACGCTGGTACCAGCGCTCGCCATGACCGAACCGGGGCAAGGATCCGACCTGCAGTCGGTTGAGACCTACGCTGTGGCTGAAGGAGACGACCTGAGGATCAATGGGGCCAAAACGTTCATCACCAATGGCCAGACGGCAAACCTTATCTGTCTGGTGGTGAAGACTGAAAAGGAGGCCGGTGCCCGGGGGGTGTCCCTGGTGATGGTCGAAACCGATGAGGTTGACGGCTTTAGGCGTGGGCGCAATCTGGACAAGGTCGGCCTCAAGGGACAGGACACCTCGGAGCTGTTTTTTGACGAGATGCGGGTTCCCTGCGCGAATCTTCTCGGCCAGGAAGAAGGTCAGGGCTTCTACCAGTTGATGAACCAGTTACCCTGGGAACGGCTGGTAATCGGCATCGGGGCGCTGGGTCACATGGATTTTGCACTCGATCAGACACTGGCTTACGTGAAGGAACGTCAGGCGTTCGGCCGGCCGGTTTTCGATTTCCAGAACACGCGGTTCAAACTGGCCGAACAGAAGACCAAAGCCGAGGTGACGCGAGCATTCATCAATCACTGTATTGAACTGCTGCGCGATGGACAGCTCGACGCGACGACTGCATCAATGGCGAAATGGTGGGGCAGTCAGATGCAGTGCGAAGTCATCGACGAGTGCCTGCAGCTTTTCGGCGGGTATGGCTACATGCTGGAATATCCCATCGCACGCGCCTGGGCCGATGCCCGCGTGCAGAAGATCTATGGGGGTACCAACGAGATCATGAAAGAGCTGATTGCCCGGAGCCTGTGACTGGACGTTGGTGTCCCATGTTTGGCTGATCAACTTGAGGAGGGCTGGATGTGACAGCCGTCAACAGAAAACTGGCTGCGATCCTGGCTGCAGATGCGGTTGGATTCAGCGACCAGATGGGCGCTGATGAAGAACGCACTCTGGCGGTGCTCACGGTGTGTCGAAAGATCATCGACTCCAGTGTTCTGGAACACGGCGGCCGAATCTTTGGGTCTGCCGGAGATAGCGTGCTCGCGGAATTTCCGAGTCCTGTAGAAGCAGTCCGTGCAGCAGTGGAATTTCAGGCAACCCTGAAAAACCGCAACAATAGTGTTCCCGAGAATCAACAGATGACCTTCCGGGTTGGTGTCAATCTTGGCGACATCATCGTTGAAGGTGACAACCTGTATGGTGACGGCGTGAACATCGCAGCCCGCCTGGAGGGAATCTGTTCGCCCGGCAGCGTGTTCCTTTCGGCTGCCGTCCACGAGCATATCAAGAACAAGCTGACCTGCGAATATGGTCTGCTTGGAGAACAGGCGCTGAAAAACATCGCTGAACCTGTCATCGTCTACGAGGTGCGCTTCGACCAGATCTTGGGGGGTGACGACCTGCGGGCCGCTAACGTTTCAGACGAAGTGGTGGACGAACCGGCACCCGATCATCTCTTGCCGCGTCTTGCTCTGATGCCGTTTCGGTCGTCGTCGCAGGATGCGGAAACCATCGGATTTGCAACCGGCCTGGGAGACGATCTGGCAGTCCTAATGGGGAAGCAGACAGCCATCGACGTGATCGACCCGATATTGGTTGCCAACATTGCAGCGGGTTCAGATGCCGCTGCGGAGCTTCGCCACCAGGCCGGTGCCGATTATGTGCTCGAAGGCAGTGTACGCAGTGCCGGCGACAAGGTTCGGGTTAACGTCTATTTGACCGATACTCGCCAGAAACGCCAAATCACAGCCAACCAGTACGACCGTGTGCTAGAGGATATTTTTGAGGTCCAGGACGAACTCACCAAGACGATCGCCTTCAATCTGCGACGGGATGTCAAGAAGCAGTACTTGGAAAATCTACCCAGCCAGTTGGATGAGGACCTCAGGGTGCCGGAGTTGCTGGACAAGGCTGCTGGTTTGTTTCAACAGCTTGCTTGGGATCGGAGTGAGGCCGTGCGAACTCTGGAGTTAGCGGTCGAGAAGGCACCCGACAATGCAATGGCGCATGCTATGCTGACGGTGGCGTTATGGTATCGCGATCAGGACACGCCGCTCGCCCCAAGCGAGGACCTTAAATTACGTATGGAGGCGGAATCTCGGGAGGCCAGACGGCTTGATCCCTCCATGCCCTTCGCTCTGGTGACTGAAGCCCTGTGTACACTTCAGCGTGGCGACCCAGACTTGATCCTCGAACTGCTCCATACTGCCAAATCGAACAGCTTGTGGGAATCGGCCCGCAGGAATAATCTCCCCCTAGACAGTAGTCTGACAATGATCGAGATCCAGGAGAGCAAGGAGAAAACGGCGTTGGCGTCTCTGGACCCGTCGCTACCAATCTTCGAGTCTTCCAACTTGTGTGGCATGTTGATGAGCCACCCGATCGCTTCTTATGCCCTCGGGGACACTCAGGGGGCCCTGACGTCGCTGCGAAAAATCGATGGAGTGTGGCCGACCGCTCGAAGTCATCTCTTGCTGCAAGTAGCCTGCGAGCAGGAGTTCGATCAGGCGCGTGCAAAGCTGCTCGTCACAAAACTAAAAGAAGAGTTTCCGGATCTTTGTTGTACAAACTGCAAGAAACCCCCGTTTTTGGACGAGGCCTGTCTGACACGGTTCGTTGGTGCGTTGTTGGCGGCGGGACTTCCTGACTGAGAGAATCGCACCTTACGGTTTCCAGCCATGAGAATGCGTCGATGAACATTTCAATTACGCAGTTGGGCCCGTGCTTTGCCGGTGAGGTCACCGGTGTAGATCTTCGGGACGCGTTGAGCCCGGAGGCAGTCGCGACCATAGAGGCCGGAATGGACCGTTATGCGGTACTGGTCTTCCGCGGTCAGGACATCAACGACGAACAGCAGCTCGCTTTTTCTAGAAATTTCGGCAAGGTGGAATCGTCTATAGGGGGAAATATCACCAAGCTGGGGCAACGCCGCCTGGGTGTCGATTTTGCCGACGTCTCGAACCTGGATGAAAACCATCAGGTGTATGCCCGAGATGACCGCCGCCGACTGTTCAATCTCGGGAACCGGCTTTGGCACTCGGACAGTTCGTTCCGGGCGACACCGGCAAAATATTCGCTGTTGTCGGCCCGCAGTCTGCCGGAGAACGGTCCGAATACCGAGTTCGCCGATATGCGTGCCGCTTATGATGCCCTCGATCCCGAAATCCAGGCAGAAGTCGAAGATCTGGTCTGCGAACACTCACTGCTGTATTCACGTGGGCTGTTGGGTTTTACCGATTTCACAGACGAAGAACGCGAGACCTTTACGCCCGTACGGCAGGTGCTGGTCCGAGACCACCCCGTGACCGGGCGAAGATCCCTTTTCCTGGCTTCCCATGCGGGTACTATCGTTGGTTGGCCGATGGCTGAGGGTAGGATCTTTCTGCGGGACTTGATCGAACACGCAACCGAACCCCGGTTTGTCTATGTGCACCAGTGGCAGATTCATGATCTGGTGATCTGGGACAACCGGCAAACGATGCATAGGGTGCGTCGCTTCAACGAAACGGCCGATTCCAGGGATGTCCGCCGCACCACGATTACCGGCGACGGTCCAACCATGACACAGGTGAATGCCATATGAATGACCAACGGCACCCTCCGCTGCTGGGATACACCGATCGCTTCTCGGCCCGGCCGGGTGAATCAGTCCAGGTCAAAGTCAGCAGCTATCTCGAAGGCGAATTCCAGGCGCATCTGGTCCGTATCATCTGTGCGGATCCTAACCCGGAAGGCACGGGCATTGTCGAACGAGGTGTCGAAGGCGGCTTTGTGGGGTCGTTTCCCGCACGGGCGCAGCCCTTTATCCCGGGGTCTTGCATGAAAGCTGATCTACCGTCCGGTGTTCAACTGCCGGAGGCGTTTTCGGTATCCGCGATGATCTGGCCGACACGCCTTGAAGCCGGCGACCAGTCAGTATTGTCGATAACATCCGAAAACGGGGACGCGGCACTCACGCTCGGTCTCGACGACTCGGCCAGACCCAGGCTGACGCTGCGAATGGCCGATGGGACTTGGAACGACGTGGTTCTGACCGCTGCACTGACGGAACGCCAATGGGTTCGTTTGTGGGCAAGTGTCAGCCTGAAAACAGGTGAAATCACTGTGGGCTGTGGTAGAGCAGAGGAGCAGGAGACCGCCAGCAGTCAAGTCAAAGGAGCGACCGCCCTGGCGACCGAGGCTATGGAACGTGTTCTGGTGGCAGCCAGCGATCACGGCGGGCGTCAGAGGCACTTTAACGGCAAGATCGAAGGCCCAGCGATCAACGGGGCGCTTCTGGGGTGGGACGATTTCCGTAGCCCATCTTCAGGAAATCAAGGCCCGGTCTTTGCCGAATGGGATTTTTCCCGGGACTTCTCCAGTATCCGGGTTCACGATACCAGCGCGAACGCCATCCACGGTATGCTGATCAACTTTCCCGCCCGGGCTATGACCGGCTCATGCTGGAACGCGTCGGAGATGTGCTGGCGGCACGCACCGGACCAGTACGCTGCCATCCATTTTCACGAAGACGATATTTACGATTTTGAGTGGGAGACCGATTTCAGCCTGACCGTGCCTGAGAACCTGGCATCCGGGATCTACGGAATCCGGCTAGAGCAGGGCACCCACAGCGACACGATCCCGCTGTTTGTCTGCCCACTGCGGGGCGTACAGACCGCACGCCTGTGCGTGCTGGTATCGACCTTCACCTACACCGTCTACGGTAATCACGCCCGTCCGGATTACGACGAATCCTGGCAGGAGAAGATCAAGGCCTGGAACGCCTATCCCTGGAATCCGGCTGTCTATCCCCACTATGGGTGCTCGACCTACAACTTTCACTCGGATCGCAGCGGTATTTGTCATGCCAGCTATCGACGGCCTCTCTTCAATCTGCGCCCGGGTTATCTCACCTTTGGTGCCAATACCTGCTCGGGGCTCCGTCATTTCCAGGCCGACAGCCACCTCACAGCCTGGCTGGACCACAAGGGCTACCCGTATGACGTGGTTACCGACAAGGAACTCGACGAGGAAGGCGTTGACCTGTTGGCGGGGTATGCTCTGGTTACCACGGGATCGCACCCCGAGTATCACACCTCGCGAACCCTAGATGCACTTGAGGATTACCGCGATCAGGGGGGCAAGTTCGCCTATCTCGGCGGTAACGGCTTCTACTGGCGGGTGGCGATCCATCCTGAGAACGAATCATTGATCGAGGTCAGGCGCGCTGAAGGTGGAATCCGGGCCTGGGCGGCCGAACCGGGAGAGTACTACCACGCTTTTGATGGTAGGTATGGCGGACTGTGGCGCCGAAACGGGCGACCCCCGCAGCGCCTCGCCGGGGTGGGCTTTTCCGCACAGGGCCGTTTCTTCGGTTCCTACTATCGTCGGACAGCAGCGAGTTACAGGCCGGAATTCGGCTGGATGTTCGAGGGAATAGACGACGAACTGATCGGCGATTTCGGATTCAGCGGTGGTGGTGCCGCGGGCTTTGAGCTGGATCGCTACGACCGTTACCTGGGCTCGCCGGAGAATGCCGCGGTCGTCGCTTCCTCGGAAAACCACAATGACACGTTCGTTCTGGTGCCGGAGGAGCAGCTTACGCATATCACCAACTGGGCCGGTGTACCGAACGAGGAGTTGATCCGGGCGGACATGACCTATTTTGAAACCTCTTCGGGCGGAGCTGTATTTTCCACCGGTTCGATCACGTTCTGCGGTAGCCTGCCGTTCAACGGCTTTGACAACAACGTCTCGAGACTGCTGACCAACGTCTTCAACCGGTTTCTGCAGGAATGAGCCGGCGGATCAGTCGGCAAGCCTCGTCGTAAGCGCCGGGATAAAATCAGGGAGCGGCTTCCTGGCTCCCTGGCCGTCCAACGGGGGTCACATCTTCGGTCGGTCCGCCGAGTCGGGTCTGGACGCCCGTTTTCGGAGCAGGGTGGCCGAAAGCGTCGGACCCCGACCGGGCCTGCTCCATGGACAGACCTCGATACAGATTCCGCACCCCAGGGTCTTGACGAAGTACATCACGCATTTGTCGAAGTCGACGTACCATTTTTTCTCGCCCCTCACCATCAGTTTGGAATCACTGATCGCATCCGCCGGGCAGTCTAGAGTACAACGCTGACAGCCCAGGCACAGGTCGTCCACGCCGATATCCACAGGCCGGTCAAGCGCCAGCGGGATATCTGTCAGAACGCTGGCGAGTCGGAAATTTGAACCGAACTTCGTGCCAATCACCGAACCGTGCTTGCCGAGCTGGCCGAGCCCGGCATTGATTGCCAGCGGAATGTGTAGCAGGTCCGCGCTCTCACCGTACGCCCGGGCGCGCCAGCCGAGGCTTCGAATATGTGCCGCCAGCCGAATGACGATGCGGGAGACATCACGGTACGTGGTTACGGTTTCCATCGCTGCTTTGCGGGTAGTCACCGCCTGCATGGTCTCGTAATCCTGGGCAAGCGCGACGACGATTGCGGTCGGGTAGTCTCTCTGCTGACCCTGGAACAGGGCGTTGTCGGTCAGGGTGGTGATGCCCACCGCACCCGCGCCGGCATGGTGGGCCAGAGATTTGAGGTCTGCAGCCATTTTTGCCGGGTCAGTGACATTCAGCCGTGTGCGTGCAACCGGGCCGTCACTCTTGCGCAGCTCCCACCGGTTGAGAGCGTTGCGCAGATAGATTGCAAAGGGCATGGTAAGCCCGAAGAACGTCTCCAGCGCTGACCACTCGAGTTCTCGCGCGCCTGAACCGTGAAAAACCTGTCGCGCGCGGCGTTTCTGCCGGTCGCCCAGGCCGTTGATGACGTTGCCCGACAGCGGCGCCTTACGGTAGCCGAAATGGTATAGCGCCGGGGGAAAGCGTTTAGCCACTTTTGCCGTGTTCCGTACGGTCATCGAGTAGCATGATGGCGTTCTCCTTCTGGGCTTTTCTGCTGGCGCGTCGAAGGCGTCGGCCTGAAGTGAACCAGGCAATGATCAGACCCGCAATCCACCAGGCCAGCATGACATTCCGCCACAGGCGGGGCCAGATGGAATGGTCGGTACGGTAGAAGCGTTGTTCGAAAGAACTCACGATGCTTCCGTCAGAGCAACGTCAGGCGGACAGGATCAGAAGCCGGCAATCTGGTCGCCTGT